>Ga0207888_100028_pt1 | contig 157843 bp, 131 predicted proteins | sample LinPmetageLP43_FD_184055 | JGI IMG/M metagenome (GOLD analysis project Ga0207888, IMG submission 184055) | Marine viral communities from the Pacific Ocean - LP-43 (SPAdes) | ecosystem: Environmental > Aquatic > Marine > Oceanic | place: Pacific Ocean | collected 2010-08-27
AAAGTGATCAAGCGCATGGCCTATGGGTACCGCGACACCGATTACTTCTTCCTGAAGATCAAGGCCGCGTTCCCCGGACATACGTGATGAACCAAAAAAAAGCCCCGCAAACCTGGTTTGCGGGGCTTCTTATTTACCGGCTACAACCGATCAGAGCGACAGCTCGCGGTTGGATGCCTTGATGAATTCCTGCTTCAGATCATCGAAGGTCTGCACTGCCGGGAACTGCGGAAATTCGTCGATCACGTTCTGCGGCGCGTGAAACAGAATACCAGCATGGGCTTCAGACAACATGGTGGTGTCGTTGTATGAATCACCAGCGGCAATAATGCGGTAGTAGATGCTCTTCAAGGCAACGACCGACTGACGCTTGGGGTCTTTCTGGCGCAGTTGATAATCCACTACGCGGTCGTTTTCATCGGTAATCAAACGATGGCAAAGCAGGGTCGGAAAGCCCAACTGGCGCATCAGTGGCTGCGAAAACTCGTAGAAGGTATCGGACAGAATGACAACTTGAAAGCGCTCACGCAGCCAGTTAACAAACTCGACGGCACCGTCCAATGGCTTTAGCGTAGCGATGACTTCCTGAATGTCTGACAGCTTGAGGCCGTGCTTGTCGAGAATCGACAGGCGCTGCTTCATCAACACATCGTAATCAGGAATATCCCGGGTTGTCGCCTTGAGTTCTTCAATGCCGGTTTTCTCGGCAAAGGCAATCCAGATTTCGGGGACCAATACGCCCTCAAGGTCAAGGCAGGCAATTTCCACGTAACTCTCCTGATAAGGGTAAATTCAATGCCGCACAATCTACCGCCAAGCGCTTCGAGGCGCAACGAGAAAGCCCTGAAAATCACCATTGAAATAACATAAGTGCATAAAAATATAACTAAATAAAAGAGGATGGACTAAAGCCCCTTTGTTAGACTTTCCGCCCATAGAACGGTGAACAATACAGACACCGCGGGATAAAGAGCCTGATGCCCATGACTACCTTTGATACTGCAAAACTCGCCGGCGACTACGCCAATGAGTCGCCACAAAAGATCCTCGAACTGGCCTTGAACCACTTTGACAACCTCTGGCTGTCCTTCAGTGGTGCCGATGACATCGTCGTGCTCGACATGGCCTGGAAAATCAATCCCAACATCAAGGTATTCACCTTGGATACCGGCCGCCTGCACCCGGAAACCTACCGGTTTCTCGAACAGGTACGCAAACACTACGGCATCAAGATTGAGGCGCTGTCACCAGACCATCAGCAACTCGAAGCCTACGTGCACGAAAAAGGCCTGTTCGACTTCTATGAAAGCGGTCATGGCGAATGTTGCGGCATCCGCAAGATCGCCCCACTACGCCGCAAACTGGCCAGCGTCGATGCCTGGATTACTGGCCAGCGCAAAGACCAGAGCCCCACCCGCGCAGACGTACCCGTCATTGAGCAGGACGCGGCGTTTTCTACACCAGAACATACCGTGATCAAGTTCAACCCGCTGGCAAGCTACAGTAGCGAAGACGTTTGGAATTACATCCGCATGCTGGAGATTCCCTACAATCCGTTGCACGAACGCGGCTTCGTCAGCATCGGCTGTGAGCCCTGCACTCGGCCGGTACTGCCTAATCAGCATGAGCGCGAAGGTCGCTGGTGGTGGGAAGAAGCCACCCAGAAAGAATGCGGTTTGCACGCCGGCAACCTGATCGCAAAGTCCTGATAGTAATGTCTAACGCTTTACGCAGCAGCTACAAAAAACCGGAGCAATGCTCCGGTTTTTTGTGCTCACTGTGACGCTTAATGCACAGGCAACTCGACCCCGGCAAACAACTCATCCAGCTCGAGCTTGTTACTGCACTGCAATGCATTATCGATCATCTCGCGGGTGAGATGCGGCGCGAAGGTTTCGATAAAGTCGTACATGTAACCACGCAGGAAGGTGCCACGGCGGAAGCCAATCTTAGTCACGCTGGCTTCAAACAACTTGCTGGCGTCGATCACCACCAGATCAGGATCAGCCACGGCATCCACTGCCATGTGCGCGACGATACCCACACCCAGGCCCAAACGAACGTAAGTCTTGATCACATCCGCATCGGCAGCCGTGAACACCACCTTGGGCGACAAGCCACGATTGCTGAAGGCCTCATCCAGTTTGGAGCGCCCCGTAAAGCCAAAGACATAGGTGACCAGCGGATGCTCGGCCAGCGCCTCCAGCGTCAATTCACCAATGTCCGCCAGAGGATGCCCCTTGGGCACGATCACACAGCGATTCCACTTGTAACAGGGCATCATCACCAAATCGGAAAACAGCTCAAGCGCCTCAGTCGCGATGGCAAAATCGGCGGTACCATCGACGGCCATTTCGCAGATCTGCATCGGCGTGCCTTGGTGCATATGCAAAGAGACGTCGGGGTAGCTGCTGATGAATCTTTTGATAATCGGCGGCAACGCGTAGCGTGCCTGGGTATGGGTGGTCGATAGCGTTAGCGTGCCCTTGCGCTCATTGCTGAACTCCTGGGCGATCTGCTTGATGCTGTCGACCTTGCGCAGTATCTCACCCGCAGTCTCGATAATCCGCTCTCCCGCCGGGGTAATGCGCGTCAAGTGTTTGCCGCTACGCGAAAAAACCTCTACGCCGAGTTCATCCTCCAGCAGGCGAATCTGCTTGCTGATGCCGGGCTGCGAGGTGTACAGGCTCTGCGCCGTGGCGGATACGTTGAGATCGTGGTGGGCCACTTCCCAGATATAGCGCAGTTGCTGCAACTTCATAGGTATTCCTCTGCTTGATCCAGCGGCCTTGATGCAAACCGCTTTTGGCCTCTTGGGCGTTACACCTTTGAGTCTTTTTTGGGCTGTAGTTTGGTTACGGCAAAGGTGTCTGTCAGGGATAGACCGCTTATAACCAGATTAGTTGTTAATCGTCTTAGGTTAGACGATAAAATCAGGTTTAGACAGGAAAGTTTAATAATGCCGACCAACAGCAGAGTAAAAATTAAGCAGACGATAAAATCTATTAACAATCAATTAGTTGCGCAGCGTTCATTAACGCGGCTCGGGGATCTTGAGATTACTGATACCATGGGGCACGTGACCGGTCGGCACCACGCCCATCGCACGCTGGCAGTGGCCTTCCTGATCATCAAAAAACAGATCAGCGCCAAACGCCTGTAAAAATTCGGATTTATCCAACCCACCCAGAAACAGCGACTCGTCGAGACGAATATCCCACTCACGCAAGGTACGTATCACGCGCTCATGGGCTGGCGCGCTGCGGGCCGTGAACAGGGCGGTGCGAATAGGGCATTGCTCCTGCCCAAACTCGGTCTGGATTCGGTTAAGTGCGGCGAGAAAGGCCTTGAACGGGCCACCACCGAGCGGCTGCCTGGCGGCAGCCTGTTCGCTGGCCTGAAAGGCCGCCAAACCGTCGCGCTGAAATACCTGCTCTGACTCATCGGAAAACAGTACGGCATCGCCATCAAAGGCAATACGCAGTTCGTCGCGGGTTTCCCGACGCAGCCGCGAAGGCAGAATGGTCGCGGCGGCAAAGCCGGCATCCAGCGTCGCACGCACATCTTCTGCGTGAGTAGATAGAAACAGATGACAGCCAAAGGCAGGAATATAGGTAAAGGGACTGCGGCCGCCAGCGAAGGCGGCGCGCGTTATACCCAGCTGATAGTGCTGAATCGAGTTGAATACCCGCAGGCCGGTATCCGCGCTGTTACGCGACAGCAGCACCACCTCTACCCTGCTGTCGCCTGCAAGCAAACTGTTGATGTGCAAAAGCTTTTGCACCAGCGCGAAGGCCTCACCCGGCTCTAGGGGCGAGTCCTCGCGGGCTATCTGATACTGACGGTAGGCTTCCAGCCCCTCACGCTCATAGACCTGATGACTTTCATCCAGATCAAACAATGCCCTCGATGAGATGGCGATGACCAGTTTGTCACCGAGTAGCGCGGGCATAATCGTCCTTTTAAGCGGTTTAGGCGTTGAGATAGCCGTTCTGAATGAACGTCAGCATGTCCAACAATGCCTCGGTTTTGGGCATGCTGCAACCGGCACTCTTGGCCTGACGCAGCATTTCGCCGTACAGGCTATCCAACTCCATCGGGCGCTTGTGTAACCAGTCGTGATACATGCTGGGATGGTAGTCCGGCATAACAGCTGTCCCGGCCAATAGTTTTTGCCCGATGCCATCGGGCATATCTACGCCACAGGCTTTGGCCGCCGCGACCACTTCTTCCATCATGTCGCCGATCAACTTGCGGCTGGCCTCATTGCCCAGAATCTGGGTGGTACCTGCGTTCAGTACCACAGAGGTGCCATTAAAGGGCGCATTCCACACCAGCTTCTGCCAGCGGGCGGCATCGACGCCAGGCAGGATACGAGTAGGAATACCGCCTGACTTGAGCAGCGCGGCGCCCTCTTCGAGCAAAGCTTTGGCATCATTGGCAGCCGGCCCGGAGTGGTAGCCCAGGTCAATCATGCCGTTGAACTGATGTTTGATCAGGCCCGGCCCCTCGCGGAACAGGCAGACGTAGCACAGACCACCAATCAGGTGCATGCTATCGGGCAGAAAGGGACGCAGCTTGTCTTCGTTATTCAACCCGTTTTGCAGCAGCACGACCTTGGCATCCGCTTTACCTGCCTTGGCAATCAGGTCACCCAAGTCATCGCTGGTCGCCTTGGCGCCCACCAGTATCCAGTCACAGGCAGGCATGTCAGCGGCGTTCTTATAGGCTTGTACCGGATGCAGATGCAGCGGCTCATTAACCAGGCTGTTAACCGTAATGCCCTTCTCAACCACCGCGTCATACTCACTGCGCAACAAGAAGTGAACATCATGCCCAGCCTTCGCCAGCATGGCGCCATAAAAGCCGCCAATGGCACCGGTGCCGATAATGCCGATGCGTGGTTTCTTATTATCCATACAAGCCTCATTTGAACGATGTGGGTTTATGCCGCTAATGGTAATGGTCACAGCCAAGGCAAGACAGTCAACAACACGACAAAGCACGCCATGAATCCGCAACTATTGCGTCGGCGCCGTTAATAATTTTGTTTTTCAAGGTAATAGAAGGCGTGGGGTAGCCTAAGCGGCCAAGCTTGATTAAGCTGTGGAACACTTTTGAAACGGTCGCACCCCATTGCGGCCGGCACGACACCCAGGATAAATGATGGCCGATTTACCAATTGATGATTTAAATGTCACCTCCAACGAAATTCTTATCAGCCCTGAACAGCTGAAAGCGAAGATTCCGCTGAGCGAAGCCGCGCAGAAAACCGTGATTGAAAGCCGTCAGGTGATCCGCGATATTCTCGATGGCAAGGACCACCGCCTGTTCATCGTGATCGGCCCCTGCTCTATTCATGACATCGAAGCTGCCAAGGATTACGCCGCTCGCCTCAAGGTGCTGGCAGACGAAGTCAAGGATACGATCTACCTGGTCATGCGCGTTTATTTTGAAAAGCCGCGCACCACCGTCGGCTGGAAGGGCCTGATCAACGACCCTTACCTGGACGACTCGTTCAAGATTGAAGATGGCCTGCACATCGGCCGGCAGTTACTGCGCGACCTGGCCGAGATGGGCCTGCCCACTGCGACTGAAGCGCTGGATCCGATTTCGCCGCAGTATCTGCAGGATCTGATTTCCTGGTCTGCCATCGGCGCCCGTACTACCGAATCGCAGACTCACCGCGAAATGTCTTCCGGTCTGTCCTCTGCGGTTGGCTTCAAGAACGGTACTGACGGTAGCCTGTCGGTTGCGATCAACGCGCTGCAATCGGTTTCCAGCCCGCACCGCTTCCTGGGCATCAACCAGCAAGGCCAGGTCTCTATCGTGACCACCAAGGGCAACCCCTACGGTCACGTGGTACTGCGCGGTGGCAATGGCAAGCCGAACTACGACTCGGTCAGCGTTGCACTATGCGAAAAAGACCTGGAGAAAGCCTCAATCGCGCCCAACATCATGGTCGATTGCAGCCACGCCAACTCCAACAAAGATCCAGGCCTGCAGCCACTGGTGATGGAAAACGTTGCCAATCAGATTCTGGAAGGCAACAACTCCATTGTCGGCCTGATGGTTGAAAGCCATATCGGTTGGGGCAGTCAGTCCATTCCAAAGGATCTGTCGCAGCTGCAGTACGGCGTGTCCGTCACTGATGCCTGTATCGACTGGGACACCACCGTCAACAGTGTGCGCAGCATGAGTGAGAAACTGAAAGCAGTTCTGCCCGAGCGTAGCCGCGTTATCGCTGGCTGAGCACCGCTGGCATTAGCCATAAAAAAACCGCCGAAAGGCGGTTTTTTTATGCACGTTTGTTACTGACGCAAGCGTTAATCAGCATTGGCTGATTGACGATCCATGTACCACTCCACATAGGAGCACGATGGCAGCACTGTATAGCCCTCGTCTTCAGCATAACGTAGCGCATGCTCAGTCAGCTTGGCCGCCAGACCTTTGCCACGCAGCGCATTGGGTACAAAGGTACGGTAGATATCGAGGGTTTTCTTGCCTAGGTCCATATAGGCCAGATAAGCCCGAGCACCATCAACAATAACGTAGAACTGCTTGCCTTCCGGATCATGCTGGACGGTGGCGTTCGTATTCATTGTCAGTCTCCCAGGCTGCTGTATGTGCACTACTCAAGTTATCCACTATAGACGTTGCTCGGGCGGAATGATTCCGCCGCGAGCAAAAAATAATCAAGTATCACGCCGGTGGGTTAACCCCAATACCCAAGGCCATCAGCAAACCGATGGACAGCAGGCAGGCAATAACCGGGACCAGTACGGTTACCACAAACAGATCTTTATAGGCCTGTTTGTGGGTCAGCCCCATGATCATCAGGGTTGCAATGACCGCACCGCAATGTGGCAATGAATCCAGACCACCGGCGGCAATAGCCGAAATACGGTGCAGTATCTCTGGCTCAACGCCCATTTCCAGATACTTTGGCGCCAGAGTCTGCATGAAAATCTGCAGGCCACCAGAGGATGAACCGACAATAGCCGACACCACGCTGACAGAGGCAAATACCGACAGCAACGGTGGCATATCGACATTCAGAATCCACTGCGCAAAGTGTGCAAAACCGGGGGTCTGGGTTACCACGCCGCCAAAACCGATCACCGCTGCGGTGTTAAGCAAAGGCATGATGGAGTCATCAGCACCCTGGCCGAAAACTTGCGCGGCGTTACGACGCAGACGCGGAAACAGCACAACGCAGGTCAACGAGCCCAAAATCAGCGCCATGCTCGGCCACACGATCGGCTGCGAGGCACTGAACAGCAACACCTTACCAACCACACTGTCGCCAGCAGACCAGTCCGCCAGACTCAGCAGCAGACGCGGCAGCATGATCACGCCCAAGACGACCACCATCGGCACCATCGCCATCATCCAGGGCGGAGCTTCAGTGGTATTGTCAGCCAACTGCTCCATGCGCAAATCCTGAGCATTCTCGACAAAGCCTTCACCGGTCAGTCGGGCTTTTTTCCACTGATGCTCGACATACCACATACCCAAACCGGCCATCACCAGTGCCGCAAAGATGCCGATCCAACCGCCGGCAAAGAGATCGGTCCCCAGCGAGCTGGCGGCGATAACGTTATGGATGGAGGGTGTGCCCGGCAGTGCGGTCATGGTGAAGGTACCAGCACCAATAGAGGTCGCCGCCACCCACAAACGCTTGGGCAGGTTGGCTTCACGCATCAGGGTAATACCCAGCGGATACATGGTGAATACCACAACAAAGACCACTACACCGCCGTAGGTCAGCAAGGCACAGACGATCATGCCCACCAGCAGCGTATGTTTCACGCCCAGACTGCGGGTAATCGCCATGGCGATACTTTTGGCGGCCTGACTGGTCGCCATGACCTTGCCGAAGATGGCACCACAGAGGAACAGCAGGAAAAATTTACCTGCAAAGGTGAAAGCACCCAAGGCACCAAAGGGATAAAACTCCAGCAGTGTTTGCGAGACCAGAAGCCCATTGGTCAATGCTACTACCAGCGCACAAATCAGAGACGCGATGAAAATATTGATGCCGCGCAACGCCATGTATATCAACAGCGCGAGGCCAACGAGCAAGCCGAGGTTTCCGAGCATGGTCAATCCTTATAGTTATTTGCCTGCGACACATTACCTCACCAGCGTGTCAAAACAAGCAAATACCCCCCGGATTACACAGGTTGATTGGCACTCATAAGGAGGGATTTACGACCTACTGGCTTTCATCCCTGATGTCACCTGCTACTATTAACAGCGCTAGCCAAGAACGCACTGCAAAGGCCCTGAGGAACTCATAATTGAAAGTCGGGTCTTTAGCAGTGCGTTCTTATTAGCAAGGACTTTTATATCAAGGGGAAGTATATGAAAACTGCATTGAAAGTATCTGCTGTAGCTCTCGCCGCCTTACTGGCTGCGGGTTGTAGCAACAACATGGAAAAGGAAATGAGCGCGCGGGTAGCCGCAAATGAAAACGCAACTGCAAGCGCTCAGGCTCGTGCCGATGAAGCCTATCGCAAAGCGACCGAAGCTCTGACTGCCGCTCAACGCGCCCAGCAGACTGCAGACGAAGCAAACGAGCGCGCTATGCGTATGCTCGATCGCGCCAGCCGCAAGTAACACGCTGGACTGCTGCCTGTTCGGCCTTATATCGGCCGAGCAGGTTGTCCAATCACCCCGGGTATACCACTTTCCGCGTAGACCAGATCACGAATAGCCTCCCAGTCCAGCTTGAACCCTCTTACTTTGTCGCTTTGCTCTGCCAATAACGCCTGAATAGCGCCCTGCTTATCCAGCGTCGACGGCATGCCATGTTCATCCAGCGGCGTGTGTACTTCAAGATAGAGCTGACCATCCACTACGCCCAACTTGTAAGGCTGGTTCACGATGGTGACAGTCGCACCCACCGGCACCTGCGGAAACAGCTCAGTGATGTCCTGATTACGCATACGGAAGCAACCGTGACTTACGCGTGTCCCTATGCCGAAGGTTTTATTGGTGCCATGGATAACGTAGCCGCTCATGGCCAGGTTCATTTTGAATGGCCCCATGGGGTTGTCAGGGCCTGGCGGCACCACCGAAGGTAAGGGGTCGCCGTTGGCTGCGTGCTCTTCAAGAATAGACTTGGGGGGATACCAGGATGGATTCTCCTGCTTGCGTAATATGCGCGTCTGCCCCAAGGGCGAAGACCAGCCTTCCCGCCCAATACCTACTGGATAACTGGATACCCGCTCGCCACCCTTGTGGAAATAATACATGCGAAACTCAGGCAGATTGATTACCACGCCATCGTGTTCCGCCACGGGCAAAACGTGCTCACCTGGCAGGATTATCTCAGTCCCCTCGCCCGGCAACCAGGGATCGATACCGGGATTGGCGGCAATCATTTCCAGGTAACCGTAACCCAAATTGCTACCCAGGTCGGCAAAGGTATCTTCATAGCTTGCCCGATGTGTTTGCATCTGCCCAATCACATCCTGTTCAGGACTTTCCAACACATAATCATTGGCCTGAACCATCGTCACCTGAGACACCAGGGTGGCAGCTACAGCCAGTACTGTCAGTGCGGGACGAAAGACACTCATGCATTCACTCCTGGTAGACACATAGTCATGACAATCTGCGGATGCTCATCCTGACCCGAGGCAGCCGCGCGCGGGCGAACAGGCTGGCGCCCCTTGCGCAACTCACCTGCCAGGCTCAGGCAGGCAGGGCAAACCGCCGCCATCACCTGCCGACTCACTTCACGATAAATAGGACGGGACGGTAACAGGTCGCCACACAGGGTACGTTCACGGGGCACATCAAGACGCAAATTGATGTCCACCAGGTGAAGGTGCCAAGGGTCCTTAACAAACAGGTCCTGTTGCTCATCCTGCTCAACAATACACCAGCGCCTGGCAATCCAGGACACACTTACAGCCACACAGACTCTCCTACCAATATGGACAGCTCAGGGCTGCTTAACAAGCCAGTCGCTGATCGGCGGCCAGGCGTTTTTCAAAATTCCGGGTTGCCCCTGGGCGTTGGGGTGAACCCCATCCCCCTGCATCAGTTCGGGTATACCTGCCACGCCCTCCAGCACAAAAGGCACCAGGGCAACCTGCGGTTCTGCGCCAAGAGTGCGATACACCTGTTCAAAGGCCTCGGTGTAGCGCACGCCGTAATTAGGCGGAATACGCATACCCAGCAAGATGACATCAGCACCGGTCTGTGCTGAGGCCTCGATCATCGCGGAAAGATTCTGTTGCATTTTATCTGGAGCAAGACCGCGCAAGCCATCATTACCGCCCAATTCGATGATCACCAGCTCAGGCTCGTGCTGCTGTAAAAGCCGCGGCAGGCGGGCCAGCCCGCCCGCAGTGGTATCCCCACTTACCGACGCATTGACCACCGGCACATCGACTGATTCCTCGCGTAAACGCGCCTCCAACAGACTCACCCAGCCACGCTCAAGTTCCAGACCGAAAGCCGCACTGATACTATCACCCACTATCAGAATGCCCTGCGCAGAGGCAGGCAGCGTCACCAGCGACAACAGGATTGCCGCCAGGCAGTTTTTCCAGGGTTTCATCAGGTCAGATACCATGTCAGACAATGTGATTATCGCTCGCCACCTTAGCAAAGTCGTCAACAGCTCGAAAGCAGAGCTGACTATTCTAGACAACGTCAGCCTCAGCATAGAACGCGGCAGCAGCGTCGCCATTCTTGGCGCGTCCGGCTCCGGCAAGTCTACCCTGCTCAGCCTGCTGGCGGGACTGGATTTACCCAGTAGTGGCGAAGTCGAGCTGGCTGGCAAAGCACTCAATCAGCTGGATGAGGATGAGCGCGCCGCCCTGCGTGGTGAGCAAGTGGGCTTTGTCTTTCAATCATTCCAGTTGCTGGATAGCCTCACTGCCTTGGAAAACGTCATGCTGCCGCTCGAACTGGCCGGCCGACGAGATGCGCGCAAGCGCGCCAGCGACCTGCTTGAGCGAGTAGGACTAGCGGCGCGTACCAGCCACTACCCGCAGCAGCTATCCGGCGGCGAGCAACAACGCGTCGCCATCGCCCGCGCCTTCGCCAGCGAGCCCGTCATCCTGTTTGCCGACGAGCCCACAGGCAACCTGGATGCCGCCACCGGCGAGCGTATTACTGATCTCTTGTTTGATCTTAACCTTCAGCAGCAAACCACCCTGGTACTGGTGACACATGATGCGCGTCTGGCCGCACGCTGCAGCAATACGCTGCAGATGCAGGCCGGAAAACTCATGGAGTCCGGCACGTGAGCAGCTTTAACAGCCCCGCGTTGGCAATGCGCCTGCTGGGCCGCGAGTGGCGCTCGGGTGAGCTCAGGGTGTTAGTGCTGGCATTGCTCATTGCGGTCACCATCAGCACCGCTATCAGCTTTTTTACCAATCGCCTTGAACGCAGCATGACCAGCCGTGCGGCAGAGTTTCTTGGCGCCGACATGGTCATCTCCTCGCGCAGCCCGTTACCTGACCTGTACGCCCAGCAGGCCAGCGAACAGGGATTACAGACCAGCACGCAAGTTGGCTTCTCCAGCGTCATGGCGACCGATGCGCAAATGCAGCTCAGCAGCGTCAAGGCAGTTGAAGCAGGCTACCCGCAACGCGGCGAGTTACGGATAACCGACCAGCCGTTCGGCGACGAGCGCAGCATCCAAACCATCCCCGCCCCTGGCGAAATCTGGATTGAACCGAGACTGTTAAACCAGCTCGAGCTGAACGTTGGCGACAGTCTGGACGTAGGCTACGCCACACTGCGTATCAGCGCACTGGTTACCCATGAGCCGGATCGAGCTGGCGATTTTTACAGCCTGTCGCCCAGCGTACTGATGAATCTCGCGGACTTGCCCGCCACCCGCATCGTGCAACCCGGCAGCCGGGTCACCTATCGACTGCTGCTCAGCGGCGGCGAACAAACGCTGAATAACTACCGCGACTGGCTAGAACCGCGTCTTGAAGTAAATCAGAAGCTAACAACGGTTACCGATGACAACCGCCAGATTGGCAGCGCGCTTGATCGTGCCAACCAGTTCCTGGGGCTCTCCAGTATTGCCGCCGTGGTATTGGCGGGCGTAGCAGTCGCCCTTTCGGCCGGGCGCTTTGCCGTGCGCCACTTTGACGCCAGCGCCCTGCTGCGGTGTATGGGGTTATCGCGGCACCAGGTACTCAAGCTGTTTCTCTACCAATTATTGCTGCTCGGTACATTGGCTACAGCCGCTGGGCTGCTGACGGGCTGGCTGGTGCAGTGGGGCCTGATTGCGTTGCTACGGGATTTGTTGCCGCCAGATCTTCCCGCTCCAGGCCTCAAACCATTATGGATAGGCGCAGCGACCGGCTTTACTGCACTCATCGGTTTTGCCCTGCCGCCATTACTGCGTCTGGGCCGCGTAGCCCCCTTGCGCGTCTTGCGCCGCGACCTGGCGCCGATGCCCAGCAGCAGCTGGCTGATCTACGGTCTTGCGCTGTTCGCGCTCTGCCTGCTGATGTGGCAGTTCACCGGTAACCTCTCGCTAACGCTCTCCATGGTATTTGGCGGCGCGGCTGCAGCGGTTGTGCTAGGAGTGCTGGCCTGGTTGTTACTGCGCAGCTTTGCCGGTCCGCTGGGCCGCGCTGGCCTGGCCTGGCGTTTGGGCAGTGGCGAACTGCTCAAGCAACCCAGCGCTGCAGCCACCCAGATTCTCGCTTTTGGCCTGATCTTCATGAGCATGCTGGTGGTCGTAATTCTGCGCACGGAATTACTCACCACTTGGCAGGATCAACTGCCGCCAGACTCTCCCAACCACTTCGCGCTCAACATACTGCCAGACGAAGCGGAGGCCTTTGCCGCGCAGCTGGAATCCATAGGCGCCTCCAGCGCACCGCTCTATCCGGTCACACCCGGACGCCTGGTCAGCATCAACGAGCAGCCGGTCCGTGAGCAAGTCACCAAAGAGAGTCAGGGGGAACGTGCGATTAACCGCGATCTCAGCCTGACCTGGTCAGCCGATCTGGCGACGGATAATACGCTGCGTGAAGGTCAATGGTGGGGCGAACAGACCGCTGAAGGCCCACAGGTATCGGTCGAAGCGGATCTCGCTGATAGCCTGGGCATCAAGCTGGGCGATGCGCTTGGCTTTGTCATTGCAGGTCAAACACTGGAAGCCCGCGTCAGCAGCATTCGCAAGGTGGAATGGGATAACTTCACCCCCAACTTCTACATGGTGTTTTCACCCGGCAGTCTGGACAACCTGCCCGCATCGCTCCTGACCAGCTTCTATCTGCCAACCAGTGAACGCGACTCTCTGCGGCAATTGACGCGCGCCTTCCCGGCCATGACCTTACTCGAAGTAGAGCCCATTCTTGAGCAGATCCGCAGCATTCTGGCTCAAGTCACCCTGGCGGTAGAGTACGTTCTGGTGTTTGTCCTGTTGGCGGGCCTCACGGTGTTGTTTGCTGCCTTGCAAGCAACCCTGGACCAGCGCCTGTACCAGGGCGCCCTGCTGCGCACTCTGGGCGCCAAGAAAGCACTCCTGCGCCGTGCCAACTGGCTGGAGTTCAGCCTGCTGGGCTTACTGTCCGGCCTGATGGCCGTGGTTGCCAGTGAGTTGGCCACCTGGGCCTTGTATCGCTTTGCACTGGATCTGCAATGGCAGCCGCACCTCTTGTTCTGGCTGCTAACGCCGCTTTGCGCGGCGCTACTGATTGGATTTGCCGGTGCGCTGGGCACGCGTGCAGTGGTAAACCAAAGCCCGATGCGGCTGATCAACCGGAGCCAATGACATGAGTCGCTATCGCCCACCGCGCAGCGCGAGCACGCCACTGATAACCGCTTCCGGCGCGCAACGCTTGCGTGACGAACTGGACGAGCTCTGGCGGGTCAAGCGGCCAGCGGTTACTCAGTCAGTCAGCGAAGCGGCTGCCCTGGGTGATCGGTCGGAGAATGCCGAGTACATCTACGGCAAGAAGATGCTGCGAGAAATCGACAGCCGCGTACGTTTTTTACGCAAGCGACTGGAAGCACTGAAAGTAGTAGACCAACCACCCAGCGATCCAACAAAGATCTATTTCAGCGCCTATGTTGAGCTGGAGGACGAAGATGGCAAAGCACTGTGCGTGCGCATTGTTGGCCCCGACGAAATAGACCCCAAACAGCAACACATCAGTATCGATAGTCCCATGGCCCGGGCACTACTGGGCAAAACACTGGACGATGAAATCTGCGTACAGGCACCCGGTGGTGAGCGCCTGTACTGGGTAACAGCCATTCGCTATTGAGCGTCGGGCAGCTGAGGCTTAACCTCCTGCTCGCTGCGCTCCTGTTCGCGCTTGGCAACCGCGACCACATCAGCTGCCTTTTCATCCTGCGCTGTCGCCAGATAGATCAGTGTCCAGCCCGCCTCCGGCACCAACTCCAAGCCAGGACTGAGCACCCGCAAGCGGCGCTCCGGCGTAAGCGCCAACAGCGCGATACGATTTTTGCCCGCGTCTTCCTGCCACTTTTCATAGCTGAAACCTTCACTCAGCGTGGTCGCTTTGAAGCGTGCGCCCTGACTGATGAGGCTCGACAGCTTGCCGAACGTTAAGCCTTCCTCGCCGAAGGGAAGCCCTTCGTGCTTGGACGAAATCTGCATGCGTTCGTTGGTGCCGGCCCGCTCGTTGCGCACCGTGAAAATACGGTGGGCCGGGAAGTCACGACGAAAATGCTGGTTGAGCAAGGCGTTCCATTCGCGTTCAGGCGTTAGCGTCAAGAGCGTACCCAGCCCGGCCAGATCCAGATTGCTATCGACTGTCGCAGACAGCGGATTACCACGCAAAGTGCGCAGACCCTTCATGCGCGCCTGGCGAACCGAATCCCAATGCGTATCGACTACCAACAGGGGCACCTCAAGACGCTGCAGTACCTCACCCAGTGCCCTGGACACCTGGTTAGCGCCAATCAGTAGAATGCCGCGGCGCTCTGGCTCGGTTACTTTCAGCAAGCCGGCGATCGAGCGCGCCGTGGCACTCTGAAACACCACGGTGCCGATAATGACCGCAAAGGTTAGCGCGCTGACCAGCGCAGCATCTTCGTAGCCAGACTGCTCCAGCCGTAACGCAAACAATGCGGACACCGCTGCCGCCACAATGCCGCGTGGTCCGACCCAGGCGACCATAGCGCGCTCCTGCCAACTCAGCTCGCTACCGATACTGCTGATCCATACCGCCAACGGGCGCGCTACAAACTGAATCACGGCCAGCAACGCCAACGCAGGCAAACCCAACGCCAACAAGGCATCCAGATCAAGCCGTGCAGCCAGCAGGATAAATAATCCCGAGATGAGCAGTACTGACAGGTGCTCCTTGAACACCAGAATTTCTTCGATATCGATACCCTTGGCGTTCGCCAGCCAGATACCCATGATAGTCACGGTCAACAAACCTGATTCATGGGCAATCTCGTTGGATACCGAGAACATCACCAACACCAACGCCAGTGATGCCAGCACTTCGAGGTACTCGGGCACCCAACGCCTGCGCATCGCCGTTGCCATCAGGAAGCCACCCAGAATACCGGCGATTGCGCCAACACCGATGACCTCGACAAAGATCAACAAACTGGCCATAAAACCGTTGTGTCCGGCCGCCTGCGAAACAATCCATTCGTACACCAACACCGCCAGCAGCGCGCCGATCGGGTCGATCAGAATACCTTCCCAGCGCAAGACTTTAGATATCCGCGGCGTAGCGCGCAGCGTGCGCAACATAGGCACGACAACGGTCGGCCCGGTAACCACCACCAAGGCGCCAAACAAGGCAGACAATGCCACATCCAGACCGATCAACCAGTAGCAGGCCAGACTGATGACGCCCCAGGTCACCAGTGCCCCTACTGTCACCAACTTGCGCACGACCGGGCCGGTTTCTTTCAACTGCTCGAATTTGAGCGTCAGGCTGCCTTCAAACAGGATCAATGCGACACAGAGGGAAACAATGGGGAACAGCAGGTCGCCCAGAAACTCATCCGGCTTGATCACCCCGAGCACGGGGCCAACGACAATACCGATGAGCAACAGGAAAAGAATTGCCGGCAAGCGCAAGCGCCAGGCCATCAGTTGACAGATTAAGCTGACCAGGGCGATACCCGCCAACGTCAGGGCTGGCGGGATCTGGCTTGCTAGGTCACTCACGGCACCTCCAGGTTACAATTATAGGATACGGGCATATCGATTTTTGTATTCAGCGCAAATCGCACATCACCCCGCCAATACGGCGCGCGGCGCGACATCTTAGCAGCCCGCGCGGCGCATGCCAGCGCTAGTTTTTGGCTGGCAGGTGTTCTCTACCGTGCGGCTGACGCAGGTCCTGCCCTTCTCCCAACGGGACGATACGCGTCGGGTTAATAGTGTCGTGACTGTAATAATAGTGCTGTTTGATGTGCTCGAAACTGACCGTTTCGGCAATGCCAGACCACTGATAAAGCTCGCGCAGGTAACCTGACAGATTGGGATAATCCTGAATGCGACGGATGTTGCACTTGAAGTGTCCGTGATAAACCGGATCAAACCGCACCAGCGTGGTGAAGAGGCGCCAGTCAGCTTCGGTAATGCGCTCGCCGGTCAGATAGCGTCGCGTAGCCAGTAGTTCCTCAACCCAGTCCAGCGCAGCAAACAGGGCCAGACACGCTTTCTCATAGGCCTGCTGTTTGGTGGCGAAGCCAGCCTTGTAAACGCCGTTATTGATGTCGTGATATACCCGCTCGTTGATGCGATCGATCTCTTCGCGGAGCAGCTCTGGGTAATAATCGTCGGTATTGCCCGTCAGCGTATTAAAGGCGCTGTTGAATATCCGCAATATTTCCGCCGATTCATTATTAACGATAGTTTCCGTCTGCTTATCCCAGAGTACCGGTACCGTGACGCGGCCAGTATAGTTGGGCTTATCTCGCGTATAGAGCTGATGATGATGCGCAAAACCATACAATGGCTCTGGCGGGTCATAACGCCAGCCACCTTCGAGCATATGTGGATGACTGACCGTCACATCAATGTGTTGCTCAAGTCCCTTGAGCTTGCGCATGATCAGCGTGCGGTGCGCCCAGGGGCAGGCAAGAGATACATAAAGATGATAGCGACCTGACTCGGGTGGGTGACGCATGCCTTCCCCGACCTGCTCACGAAACCCCGCATCCTCGCGCTTGAATGCACCGCCGGTCGACTCTGTGTCATACCACTCATCGTGCCAATGCCCCTCTACCAAGCGCCCCATAAGCCCATCCTCTATGCTGAAATCAGCTATTAGCCTGCCACTTCATCAGAACAATGAACAGAGGAACAAAAAAGGCTTCGGCAATTTATCGATAAACCGCGTATACTGGCCTATTACATATCCCCCAAGGTTTACTTCACGTATGTCCGATACCGCTCCGGCGGCCAAGCAGTTTGCCGAACTTGGCTTACCTGCTCCGCTTCTCGAGGCCCTAAACAGCCTCGGATATGAAACACCCTCCCCCATCCAGGCCGAGGCCATCCCCACACTTCTAAGCGGCGATGACCTGCTAGGTCTGGCGCAAACCGGCACAGGCAAGACTGCCGCCTTTGCCTTGCCTGTACTGGCTGGAATTGATGTCAGCCTGCGTGCAACCCAAGCGCTGATCCTGACACCAACGCGCGAACTGGCTTTGCAAGTTGCAGAAGCGTTCCAGCGCTACGCGCAGAACATGCGCGGCTTTTCCGTTCTGGCTCTTTACGGCGGATCACCTTTTGCCCCGCAGTTCAAGGCACTGGAGCGCGGCGCGCATGTTGTCGTTGCCACCCCAGGGCGCCTGACTGACCACCTGCGTCGTCGCAGCCTGAAATTGCAGGACCTGCGCTTTTTGGTTCTCGATGAAGCCGACGAAATGCTCAAAATGGGCTTTGCCGACGATCTGGAAGCCGTGTTTGAAGAGGTTCCTGAGAAGACGCAGAAGGCGCTGTTCTCAGCCACGATGCCACCAGCCGTGCGCACCGTTGCCCGCAAGCACATGAAAGATCCCAAGGAAATCCGCCTGCACAGCGGTTCCAGCAGCAGCCTGGACACCATTACCCAGAAAGTATGGGAAGTGTCCAATCATCACAAGCTCGACGCCATGACGCGCCTGCTCGAAGTTGAGCCGGTCGAAGCCATGATCGTTTTCGTGCGCACCAAGACCGCCAGCCTTGAGCTTGCCGAGCGCTTGGAAGCACGAGGCTTTGCTGCCGCCGCGTTGAATGGTGATCTTAGCCAGCAGCTGCGTGAGCAAGTGGTTGACCGCATCAAGCGTGGCTTGATCGACATCATTGTCGCCACTGACGTAGCGGCACGCGGCCTGGACGTAGAGCGCATCACTCACGTGCTCAATTACGACCTGCCGCACGACAGCGAAAGCTACGTGCACCGTATTGGTCGTACCGGCCGTGCTGGCCGTCAGGGTACTGCCATTCTGTTTGCTACGCCGCGCGAGCGTCGTCTGCTGCATGTTCTGGAAAAAGCGACCGGTCAGAAGATTGAGCCACAAGCACTGCCAACGGCTGACGCAGTGCGCAGCGGTCGCTTGAGCAAGCTGGCCACACGTCTGAACACGGCTCGTGAAAACGCCAACGTGCTGCATCAGCAACTGGTTACTGACCTGCAGGAACTGACTAGCCTTGACTCGACCGAACTGGCAGCTGCCTTGCTGTCAATTCTGCCAAGCGCCAAGGCCCTGCTCGAGCCTGTTTCCGAGCTGCCGAGCGCACCTACACGCCAAGAGAACCAGTTTGACCGCGACAGCGGCCTGACTCGTTACAAGGTTCAAGGTGGCCGCAAGAGCGGGCTGATGCCCAAGCCTCTGGTTGATGTGCTGGTCAAGGTTGGCAAGCTACAACGTCAGCAAATTGGTCATATCAAGATGTTCCCCGAGCATACCGGCGTATACCTGCCCCAGCTCGATCAGGACATCCTGAACCGATTGGCTAGCGCCGAGATCAATGGCGTGCCGCTGCAAATTCGTGCCTGGCCACTACCGCCCGGCGAGGTTGAATCTCGTCCGGCGCGCAAGCCCAAGCGTGATTTTCCCAGCAAGCCTCGTGCGGCCAAGCCACGCAAGGACTAAGCCGTAGCGCCATGGATTGGATTGATATTGGCGTCAACCTGACTGACAAGGCCTTCATCAAGGACCGCTCTGCTGTATTGGAGCGGGCCTGGAAGGCTGGCATCAGCCAGATGCTGCTGACCACTACCTCGCTCGATCATGCCGACCAGGTCATCGAGTACTGCTCTGAATTTCCCCAACGCCTGTTTGCTACTGCTGGCGTGCATCCGCATGGGGCAAAACAATGGCAGGCTGATAGCAATCAACAGTTGAAACGTCTCAGCGCCGACCCTGCGGTCAAAGCGATCGGTGAATGCGGATTGGATTTCAACCGCGACTTCTCTCCCCGCAATGCACAAATCAAAGCCCTGGAAGACCAACTGAGCATCGCCGCCGAAAGCCGCTTGCCGGTCTTTTTGCACGAGCGCGACGCCAGCGAGACATTTGTTGCCGTGCTGCGCGACTTTCGTGACCAGCTCAGTGGCGCCGTGGTGCACTGCTTTACGGCTGACCAGAAAGCGCTCTACGCCTATCTCGACCTTGATTTGCACATTGGTATAACCGGATGGATTTGCGACGAACGGCGTGGCACTCATTTGCACCCGCTAATGCGTGATATTCCGGCGGGTCGATTGATGCTTGAAACCGACGCCCCCTGGTTACTGCCGCGCAGTATGGCGGATAAACCCAAGAACCGTCGTAACGAGCCCGCCTTTTTGCTGGAAGTCGCTCAGTGCGTGGCACAATGCCGTGGCGAGTCATTACAGCAACTGGCAAGCCATACCAGCGAAACAGCGCGTACCCTGTTTGACCTGCCAACGCCTGAGTAATGGTCTATATTGGCCTATACGGTCAAGCAGAAACACAGGGCACCGATGCCGCAAAATCCCGCACCCAGATCTGCCAAAAGGCCGTTTCGCCTGTCAGCGCTGATCACCCTTACTACGCTCCTCTTGAGCGGCACGTTGCTGACGCTATTTCAATACCATCAACTCTCCCGCGTGATGCTATCGACCAGCGCTGAGCTGTTCGAGCGACTGAATGTTCAAGTAGAAACCCAGCTCAAGATTCTCTACCAACCGCCTAGCCAGAGCCTTAATCTCCTCAGCCTGGGCGACCTGGCGAAAACCCGGGAGCTGTCAGAGCGCCTGCCGCATTTGCCATCTTTTGCTCAGGTGCTGCAGGACAACCCCCAACTAAACTCGGTATACGTTGGCTGGCCTGACGGCGACTATCTGATGCTGCGCCCACTGCTGGCGGCTGATAATCAAAACCGCTTCGATGCGCCCGAGCAAGCGAGCTTGATGGCTTGGCATGTGCAGAACGAGAACGGAGAGCGCAGCGTCACCTTTCTGTTTATGAGTCAGCAACTCTCTATCATTGAAGCGCGCCTAATGGCAGATGACGGCTTCGATCCACGCAAACGCCCCTGGTACATTCAGGCACAAAAAGCTGACGAACAGATAGCAACGCTGCCCTATAGCTTTTTCTCAACCCGCCAGTTTGGCAGTACCTTGGCCAAACGCGCGCCCAACGGAGCAGTTTTTGGCGCAGACCTCACCCTGGGCATGCTATCAAAAACACTGCATGAACAGAGAATCACCCCTTCATCAAAACTGCTGATTTATAGCGGCGATGGCACCGTCATTGCGTATCAGGATATACAGCGGCTGCAACATACCGCGCAGGCAAATGATCTAAGCCTGAAACGCTTCAATCAACTGGGTAGCACGCTATTAGCTGCCCTGGCGATGGATGGCTACCGACAGGAACGGCGGATTACCCGTGAGCTCGAGGGGCGGAACTGGATCATTCAGCAACAGCGCATTGGCCTGCGCGGCATACAAGATACTTACCTGGCTGTCCTGGTGCCGGAAGATGAGCTACTTGCCGACGCCTATCGAATCCGCAGCCAAAGTATCTGGCTCTCAGTAGCGATCTTTCTGGTTTTGCTGCCCATTTTATGGTTCGCTGGACGCTTGCGTCGCCAACCAGACTTTAAATAGAGTCAACATAACAATTTACTTTAAGTACTTGGCGTAAGCGGCTATTTGAGTAATTATGTTTCCATAATGGAATGAAAGGGAACATAACCGCTTTCAGCCACCTCGATCCTCACGGAGCTGGTATTCATGCCTACCCGACTTAAACGCGCCTTGCTCTGCCTTCCCTTGCTTGGCCTGCTTGCCCATACTGTCGCCTACGCGGAAGACAGCGGCACATTACCGGCCAAAGTCAGCACGGCGCTGACCGACGCGCAAATCCCGGATGACGCGCTATCGCTCGCGGTCATTCCGCTGGAAGGACAAGGCATGGCGCAGTTCGTCAATGCTGACATACCGGTAAACCCAGCCTCTACCATGAAGCTGATCACCACCTTCGCAGCGCTTGAAATCCTGGGGCCCAACTACCAATGGCGTAGCGATCTTTTTGCCGACGGACCGGTCGTCAACGGCACCTTGCAGGGTGATCTGATCTTTCGTAGCGGCGGCGATCCCAAGCTGACCATCGAGCGCATGTGGTTGATGCTGCGTGATCTCAAGGCAGCAGGTATCCGCGACATTACCGGCGAGCTGGTTCTGCAACCGGCGGATATGCGTTTCCCCAGCGACATCCCCCCCTTCATCGACGACAGCGGCAATCAAAACAGGCCTTTTCTGGTTGAACCAGATCCCCTACTCAGCAATCTGAAGCTTTTTGTGCTCAGCAGTTACGGCGAAGAAAACGGGGTACGAATCAATCTGGAGCCCAACCTGCCAGAGGTCGCAGTAGACAACCAATTATTGCTACTCCCCGAGACGACCTCCTGCCCCAAACCTGACGTCGAATACGCTATTGTCGACCGCGGACACCAAGCCACTATAACGCTGACCGGCAGCGTACATGAGGGCTGTATTGCTCAACGTTATTTGTCTGCACTGACCGCCACAACCTATACCGGCAGCCTGCTGCGCACCCTGTGGCAAGACATGGGCGGGAGTATCCGTGGCGGCACCCGAATTGGTCGCGCGCCGTCCAGCTCACGCCTGGTATCAAGAAGCGTCTCGCCGGATCTGGTATCGGTAGTACGTGATATCAACAAGTACAGCAACAACACCATGGCACGTCAGCTATTTCTGACCATTGGCCGTGATCAGCGTACACCCGCCGATCGTGACGATCACAAGGCAGCCGTGCGCGTGATCAACCGCTGGCTGACAGAGAAAGGCATCTATCCGAATGGCCTGGTAATGGAGAATGGCGCTGGCCTATCTCGCATGGAGCGACTCACTGCCCGCGACATGGCCACGCTGTTGCAGGCGGCCTGGCAGAGCCCCTACCGCGCCGAATTCGTCGCCTCAATGCCACTGGCCGCGATGGATGGCACTATGCGACGGCGCTTGCGCAATACGCCGCTCGCTGGCGAAGCACACGTAAAAACCGGCTCGTTGCGCAACGTTAAGGCTATAGCAGGTATTACCCGGGATAATAACGGCCAGAGTTGGGCGGTCAGTGCGATCGTCAATCATAGCTCCGCTGGCATTAGTGGCAAGGCGCTCGATCTGGTACTGCAGGACGTCTATCGCCGTGGCCCAACCGACATCGCCAGCCACGCTCCTTGAGCGTGCGGTGAATACAACAAGGGCGCCTATAGGCGCCCTTGTTTTTTACTACCCGATAACCTCACAGCACGGGTCTCATGCCTTGCGGCTGATCCGCCAGGTCTTGTGAATCCGCGTGTTACGCTGAAAATCCTTATCCAGCGTCTGTGCTGAAATATCCTCAACCTGATAAGCCGTCTCAACGCTTTCGGCCATGCGGAAGCGACGGAAATTATTGGAAAAGTAGATCACCCCGCCCGGTGCCAGGCGCGCCATCGCCAACTCGAGCAACCGCGGATGGTCACGCTGCACATCGAATATGTCATCGAGGCGCTTGGAGTTGGAAAAAGTTGGCGGGTCAATAAAGATCAAATCGTAGCTCTGCTGATCCTGTGCAAGCCACTCCATCACATCAGCCCGCTCCAGCTTGTGCAGGTCAGACAGGCCATTCAGGGATAGGTTGCGCCGCGCCCAATCAAGGTAGGTCTTGGACAAGTCAACGCTGGTAGTCGAACGCGCGCCGCCAGCCGCCGCATGCACACTGGCGGTGGCGGTATAACAGAACAGATTCAGAAAGCGCTTGCCGCGCGACTCCTGCGCAATGCGCAGGCGGATGGGGCGGTGATCCAGGAACAGTCCCGTATCGAGATAGTCGGTCAGGTTAACCAGCATACGTACCTGGCCTTCATGCACCGTAAGAAACTCGCCACGCTGAGCCATGCGCTGATACTGCTGCTTGCCGGCCTGGCGCTGACGCTGCTTGAGCACCACCTGACTATCCGGGATGCCCAACACCTGCGGGATGGCAGCCATCACGTCCTGTAGCCGCGCCTGCGCTTTATCCTCACTGATGGTCGCGGGCGCTGCGTATTCCTGCACATGCACCCAGTCGGCGTAGATATCGACCGCTACGGCGAACTCCGGCATATCGGCGTCGTACAGACGATAGCACTCGATATCCTGTTGGCGAGCCCATTTGCCAAGTAGCTTCAGGTTCTTTTTCAGGCGATTGGCAAACATCTGCGCCGATTCACTGAGCCGTGCAGTAGCAACTGGCACGTTTTCACCGCCGGCATGGCCGCTCTTGTCCGCCTGCTGCACCGGTGCCTTGGTGATAAATCGCTCCGGCGCCAGATCCATCAGCAGCAGCTTGCACGGTAGCGCACCGTTAAACAGGTTGTACTGTTTATGGCTGCGAATACCCATACGCTTGCCCAGGTCCTGGTTACCGGTGAAGATCGCCGCCTGCCAGCCAATACACTTTTCACGCAGCACTTCACCCAGCTTCTGATACAGGTAAACCAGACTCGCCGTGTCACCCAGGCGCTCACCATAGGGCGGGTTGCAGACGATAAGACCCAGTTGCCCGCGATCCGGACTGGGGGCAAAGGTGGCCAGCTCCCCTTGGTATACCTTGACCCACTCGGTCACGCCAGCGCGCTGGATGTTATTACGCACCGGCTGCAACAGACGCGGATCAGCCTCATAGCCACGAATCCATACCGGCGGCTTGGCCAGACCCTTTTCAGCGCGATATTTTGCCTCGTTCATCAGCCGCTCCCACATGGCCGGCACGTGCTTCAGCCAGCGACTGAAGCCCCAGCGCTCGCGCTGCAGGTTAGGGGCGACGTCAGCCGCCATTAGCGCGGCCTCAACCAGGAAAGTACCCGAACCACACATGGGGTCGGCCAAGGCGGCACCCTCTTCTGCCAGCTTTGGCCAACCGCTACGAATCAGAATAGCTGCCGCGAGGTTCTCTTTGAGTGGTGCAGCGCCTTGCTGCAAGCGATAACCGCGCTGGTGCAGACTGACGCCAGACAAGTCGAGCGCGACCTGCACCTCACTACGGCGGCAGTGCACATTGATACGCAGATCGGGTTGCACCTTCTCGACACTCGGGCGAGTACCGTCAGCCTGACGCAATTGATCAACAATCGCATCCTTGACCTTGAGCGCGCCAAAGTGGGTGTTGTCGATGCCGGGCAGGCTGCCGGTGAAATCGATCGCCAGACTGCCGTCAGCACGCAGATGCTCAGCCCAGTTGATCTTGCTGATGCCGTCATACATATCCTGCGCGCTTTCAGCAGGGAAACGATCCATTACCATGAGCACGCGGTTAGCCAACCGCGACCACAAACAAATGCGGTAGGCCAGTTCCATATCGCCCTGGACCTCGATACCGGTAACGGTTTCACGGGCAGAATCAGCGCCCAAAGCGAGCACTTCGTCACGCAGCAGCCCCTCCACGCCTTTCGGACAGGTAACAAAAAATTCAAGGGTCTCGCGCATGTCTTTGATTTCCGGAAATGGATGACGTTTATATTTCAACGGCAGCTAAATAGCGGCCGTGGTATGCCAATTCGTTCTTTGGAGGAGGCACCTCCATTAGGGTACAACAAGGTATGACTTAATCAGCAGTACGGATTCGGTAGTCAGCCCTTTTCTACATATTAGCTGGCTTCCTTTCGGTGCAACCAGTCACTGGTTCGCACAACTTCCTGAACGGCAATAGCCGTCTGGTATGTCATAACCAACGAGGACTCAAACCTATGAGAAGACTCAAGCGTGATCCGATGGAACGAGCATTTTTGCGCGGTTACCAGAATGGAGTACATGGCAAATCTCAAGACAGTTGCCCTTTCAATAGTGCCAGTGCCAGACAAAATTGGATCAATGGTTGGCGTGAAGGTCGTGCGGACCATTGGGCCGGTTACACCGGCATCTCCGGTGTACACCGATTAAACGAGATGCACGCCGTAGGCTAATCCCTCGGTTATTTCATTTTTCCCCAAGGCGCTCACCCAGAGCGTCGGGCCTCGCGAAGGCCCACCCGGCCCCCGCTTGCGGGGGCCAACTATTCTCCCCCTCTTGCACATACTGAATCAGCCCCTGCCCGGCATTGTGGCTATCGCTTCTGCGCACTCACGCACTAGCACCGGGCCTCGGTAAATGAACCCGCTATACAACTGAACCAGACTAGCGCCAGCAGCCATCTTGTCTGCGGCGTCAGCGCCACTGAAGATGCCACCCACACCGATAATGGGCATACGCCCCTTAAGTTCCCCTGCCAACAGACGCACGACCTCAGTCGATACGTCAGTCAGCGGCGCGCCCGACAAACCACCAGACTCATCAGCGAAAGGCGAGTCGGCTACGGCCGTACGATCCAGCGTGGTATTGGTTGCGATAACCGCATCCATGCCTTGCTCAAGCAAGGTCCCAGCAACCAGCTGGACTTCTTCGGGGGTCATATCCGGTGCAATCTTGATCGCGATGGGCACGTACCGTCCCTGCTGATCACTAAGCTCCAATTGGCAGGTCTTTATCTGCGCCAGCAGCTGCTTCAAGGCGTCTCCGTACTGCAGCGTGCGCAAGCCAGGGGTATTAGGAGACGACAGGTTAACCGTGATGTAACTGGCGCAGCTGTATACCTTGCGCATGCAGTAGAGATAATCGTCCACCGCATTCTCAACCGGCGTTACTGCGTTCTTGCCAATATTCACACCCAACACACCTCGGTACCTGGTCGCCGCCAAACGATCCAACATGGCATCTACACCGAGATTATTAAAACCAAAGCGATTGATGATGGCCTCGTGCTCGGCGAGACGGAACAGGCGCGGCTTTGGGTTACCCGGCTGGGGCCTTGGCGTCACGGTACCCACCTCGACAAAGCCAAACCCCATAGCCGCCAGACCATCGACAGCTATCGCGTTTTTATCCAGCCCGGCCGCCAGGCCGACCGGATTATCAAACGTCAGCCCCATCACCTCGACCGGCTGGGCCGGTACCGGACGTACCAGCTTGTCAGCCAGACGCAGGCGACCGGCAGCACCAATCATGTCGAGAGCAAGATCGTGCGAGGTCTCGGCGGGCAGTTTGAACATCAACGAACGGAGCAGGTCGTACATAAGCGGCGGGCCTGGGCTGTGAAATCAGGCTGCAGAGTATAAAGGGTTATGCCTGGGGATTCAGCAGCCACAGGCAGCTATCTGGCTGTCAGACAGACAAGCGCTCCAGATTGAGTAGTTTCCCTTCATCAGTGAAGCTCAGCAAAAAACTGCCATGCACGCCACCATGGGTCAGAAAGGGGCGCAGGTGGTGCGCCGGGAGACTAACCCGGCGCCCATCTCTGCTGTACATAACAACCCGCTCGGCGCGCCCCTGATACCAGGCCAGATAGCGCTCCGCGGGTAACGCCAGATCGATAATCAGCTGCTGCATGGCTCTCCCCGCACGTTTAACCGCGCAGCCTGAGCCAAATCGAGCAACTCGCGCATGGCAACGGCAACCATCGGATAATCACCAGCACCTGCGTTCTTCAACTCGCCCAGCATGACCTGCCAGCGCGAGACCATTTGCTGATTCTGCTCCATCCAGGCGTCGACCAGCTCCTCTACCGGCACCGACTCATCCGCACTTTGCAAGGCCGCGACCGTCATGGTTCTTGCCTGCCAGTCGAGATCATCACGATAGCTCTCGCGTGCCAGCGCCTGCCAGTGGTTATCCACGACCAGATTGGACACCTGTTGATTGAACCAGGGCAACTGCAACTGGCTGCCAATGGCAAAGAACACCTGCGCCACGCGCTCCGGGCTCTGGCCGGTGGTATCAGCCGCTTCTACAATGCCCAGCAGCGTATAGGCGTGGCCGGTGCCAGCCACAACCCGCGCAATACCTTCGGGCACGGCGTTATCAGCATAGTGCTGATAACGCTCGTCCCACAGCCTTCTGATATCCCCCCCCAGCAACTGATCGAAGCGCTCAGACAGGGCCTGAACGCAAGGAGCGAAATGTGATACTTCACGCTCAGGCAACAGCTCGGTACGACGATTGCGAATAAACCAGCGCGTCGCCCGACGCCCCAAGCGCATCAGTTCGTCCATCAGTTCCAGCTGCACATCGGCCGGAATCTGATAATCCAGCTGTTCTATACCGGCAAAGTGCTCCTGTAGATGAAAAACATCGCGGGCAACGACATAGGCGCGGGCGATATTGCTCGGCGAGGCACCGGTAGACTGCTCCAGACGACGCAGGAAGGTGATCCCCATATGATTGACCAGGTTATTTGCCAGCTGCGTCGAAATAATCTCGCGGCGCAGCCGGTGGCCGAGAAGCGCCTGCTGATACTTCTTCAACAACACAGTGGGGAATGCCGTCTCCAGCTCAGTCGCCAGATATTCGTCCTCTGGTACGTCGGACGCCACCAGCGCCTCTTTCAAGTCAGCTTTCGAGTAGGAGATCAGTACTGATAGCTCGGCACGTGTCAGCCCTTTGCCGCTCGCCTTGCGCTCGGCCATCTGCTCATCATCAGGGATAAACTCCAATGCCCGATTAAGCTTGCCGCTGCTTTCCATTGCGCTAATAAAGCGCTGATATTCACCCATGGTCTGGCTGGCCTGGCGCTGAGCCAGACTGATGGCCTGGGTCTGCTTGTAGTTGTTCCCCAGTACCAACTCGGAAACCGAGTCGGTCATGCTGGCGAGCAACTTGTTGCGTTGCTTGGCCGTCATGTCCTGGCTGGCCACAACCTCGTTAAGCAGAATCTTGATGTTCACTTCATGGTCAGAGCAGTCAACCCCACCGGCATTATCGATAAAGTCGGTATTGACGGCGCCACCATTGAGGCAGAACTCGATGCGGCCCAGTTGTGTCATCCCCAGGTTACCGCCCTCACCTACTACGCGGCAGCGCAGATCACGACCATTAACACGTAGGGTATCGTTGGCCTTGTCGCCTACATCGGCGTGCGTCTCACTGCTGCCTTTAACGTAGGTGCCGATGCCGCCATTCCAGATCAGATCGACTGGCGCTTTGAGCAACTGATGAATCAGCTCGGTCGGCGTCAGCTTCTCGGCCTTGATATCGAACAGCTCGCGCATCTGCGGCGTCAGCGTTATCTGCTTGAGACTGCGGGCAAAGAGACCACCACCCTGAGAAATCAGGCTGGCGTCATAATCTGCCCAGCTTGAGCGCGGCAGATCAAACAAACGCTGACGCTCGACAAAGCTGCTCTCAGTATCCGGATCGGGATCAATGAAGATGTGTTGATGGTTAAAGGCGGCGACCAGCTTCAGCTGACGCGACAACAGCATACCGTTACCGAAGACATCGCCCGCCATATCGCCCACACCGATAACCGTAATCGGATCGGTCTGCACATTGACGCCCAGCTCGCGGAAGTGACGCTGTACCGAGACCCAGGCACCTTTAGCGGTAATGCCCATCTTCTTGTGGTCGTAGCCAGCAGAGCCACCGGAGGCAAAAGCGTCCCCCAGCCAGAAACCGTAGCCCGCAGCAATGCCATTGGCGATATCGGAGAAGGTCGCAGTGCCCTTGTCCGCGGCAACCACCAGGTAGGGGTCGTCTGCGTCATGACGCACCACGTTAGCGGGCGGCACGACCTCACCATCGACCAAGTTATCGGTCAGATCGAGCAGGCCCTGGATGAACATCTTGTAACAGGCAATTGCCTCCTGTTGCACTTCATCCCGTGAGCCGCCCACCGGTAGCCGCCGTGGTACGAAACCGCCCTTGGCGCCGACCGGCACAATAACCGCGTTCTTCACTTGCTGCGCTTTGACCAGGCCCAGCACCTCGGTACGATAGTCTTCTTCCCGGTCGGACCAGCGCAGACCACCACGGGCAACTTTACCGCCACGCAGATGCACCCCTTCTACCCTGGGTGAGTACACGAACACCTCAAACATCGGCCGTGGCAATGGCAACTCGGGGATCGCCGAGGGATCAAACTTCAGGCTCAAATAGTCCTTGGTCTCACCCTCCGCATCCGGCTGATAATAGTTGGTGCGCAGCGTTGCCTTGATCAGGTCGAGGTAGCGCCGCAGGATGCGATCTTCATTAAGCACTGCCACGTTGTCCAGGGCATTGAGAATCGCCTGCTCCAATTTATGTTGCATCTCCTCCAGATCGGCAGGAGACAGCTTGCGAGCCAGATAAAAACGGGTGCGGAACAGTCGCACCAGTTCGCGCGAAATATCGGCATGCGCAATCAGAGTGCTGGCAATGTAAGGTAATTCAAAACCCAGACGGATCTGCTTGAGATAGCGCGCATAGGCGCGCAGCAGTGATACATCGCGCCAAGGCAGACTCGCCAGCAGGACCAGACGGTTGAATGCATCGTTCTCTGCATGCCCCGCCCAGATTGCCGCAAAGGCTTCACGGAACAGGTCATTGGCTTCGTGGATATCCAGGCTGGCATTGGCCGCAAAGGTAAACTCAAAATCATGAATCCAGAAGCTTGGCCCACTGTCCTGTGCGATATGAAAGGGAAACTCACCCAATACCCGTAACCCCAGATTTTCCAGAATGGGGATTACGTCCGACAAGGGCAGCGGATCGCTTAGGTGATAGAGCTTGCAATGCAATACACCTGGCTTCTGCTCCAGCGGTTGATAAAAACTCATGGCCAGTGGCTGCTCAGCCGTGAGCCCCAACATGGTCTGTAAATCAACCACCCCGGTAGCCGGCGGAAAGCGATCACTGTAGCCAGCCGGGAAGCCCTCACCCAAGTGCGCCAGCACGTCAGTGGCGCGCGCCTCGCCCATGCTTTCCAGCAGACGATCACGGAACTCATCATTCCAGTTGCGGCATGCGCGCACGACTTCCTGTTCTATTTTCACGGGGTCTATGTCCAGCGTCTTGGTGGGGTCAACCCGCATTATGAATTGGGTGCGGGCCAGAATGGACTCGGAGAAATAAGTCCAGAACTCACTCTCGGTCGCTTGCAGGCGCTCCATCAATACCGACTGAATAGTCAACCGAATATCGGTGGAATAGACATCGCGCGGAACGAAAGCCAGGCAGTAATAAAAACGACCATAGTTGCCAGAGCGCAGGAACACGCGGATCTGATTACGCTCCTGCATCTGCACTATGCTGATCGCAGTATCAGCCAGTTGTTCTACTGATGACTGGAACAGGTCATCGCGCGGCAACACCTGCAGCACCTGCTCCAGCTCTTTGGCCAGGTGGCTCTGTGGAATAAAGCCGGAAACTTCGCGCACATGCGCTACTTTACGACGCACATGCGGAATATTATCGACCAGATCAGAATATACTCGCGAGGTATATAACCCCATGAATCGGTGTTCAAGCAGCACCTTGCCGTCGGCATCGACTTCACGCAGGGAGACGTAGTCGGGATAGGCCGGACGGTGTACTCGACTCAATCGCGACGCCTTGGCGAAAGACAGCAATAACGGCGCCTGAAGATATTCAATTACCTCAACGGGCAAACCATCGAGCCCTTCATCGCGCGGCTCCATGGCCAGCGCCCCCAGGCTTTTGCCTTCAATCAAGCCGAGGCGTTGCTGCGGCAAACCCGCATTGATCGCAAAGCACTCATAGCCCAGAAAGGTAAAATGGTTTTGTAGCAGCCACTGCAAAAAGGCGATGGTTTCCGTACGCTCTTCGCTGGAGAAATACTGGCCGCTGCGCTTTTTGAGGCCGCCAATAAGCGTTTCAACCTGCTTCTGCATCGCCGGAAAGTCGCGAACCGTCACGCGCACATGACTCAAGGCCTCTTTCAACCCGTTCTGCAGGGCGCGCAAATCTGCCGAGGTAGTGCAGCGATCGATTTCAATGTACATCAATGACTCGGTGCGTACGTCCGCCCCCTGGCTACCCGTTTCCAGCAGCGCCTGCAGATTACCCTGGTCATCGCGCTGCGTCGTCATGATGCTGTTCTGCAGCGTGTGGATGGCATAGCCCTGACGGGTCAATTCCATGCGTACCGAATCAACCAGGAATGGCAGGTCTCGATGCAGCACCTCGACGACCGTATGCGTGCTCTGCCAGCCATCCTGCTGCGTGTCGGGATTGAACACCTTTACTTTCATCTCGCCACCCTCGAAGTGCTGCAGGGCGCGCCAACTGGAGAGGGTGCAACCTAGCAAATCGTTATCCTGGCGCGCGCTGAGCTCTTCCAGCGAGGCGATACCATAAAAGTACCGACAGAATAAGCGAATGGCCTCCCGATCCTTTGTCTGCACAAGGGCTACCAACCGCTCCTGCAGTGTTTCGATAAAGCCCTGCTTGGTGCTGGCCATGATCAATGCCATGCTGCCTACCTCCTGATGTTGCGCCGTGGGTGTGGACTGCGAACCTGCATTCGGTCGCCTCGCTCGCCCTTGTGGGGCTTGAACCGGCGGGCCTGAATTATTCTTGTCTCAGGCATAGTCTAGACCAAATGCATTTCGGTAAAGTGACGTACACTGACGCTGGTCAAGAAGAACAGGACACTAAAAATCCCAATGACTCACCGCGACTCACTGCTGCAGCTAAAAGCCTTTCTTGGGCAACACATCTTCGGACAGGAACATTTGATCGATCGCATGCTGATCAGCCTGCTAGCAGGCGGACATGTGTTAGTCGAGGGCGCGCCCGGTCTGGCCAAGACCAAAGCCATCAAAGCGCTTTCAGAAGGTATAGAAGCGGAGTTTCATCGCATCCAGTTCACCCCTGATCTGTTGCCCGCCGACATTACCGGCACCGAGGTGTACCGCCCCGAGACCGCCACCTTCAGCTTCCAGCAAGGTCCTATCTTCCATCATCTGGTACTGGCAGACGAGATCAACCGCGCACCCGCCAAGGTGCAGTCGGCGCTGCTCGAAGCCATGGCTGAGCGTCAGGTGAGCGTTGGCCGCGAGACCTATCCGCTCCCCGAGCTGTTTATGGTCATGGCCACACAGAATCCCATCGAACAGGAAGGCACCTACCCACTGCCGGAGGCACAGCTGGACCGTTTCCTGATGCATGTGCGCATCGGTTTTCCGGATGCCGCACTGGAACGACAAATCCTCCAGCTGGCGCGGGGCGAAGCGCGGGGTGATGAGCCAGTCATCTCCAGCAAAATCAGCCAGGCAAGCATTCTGGCGGCAAGACAGGAAGTGCTTGATATGTTCATGGCGGACGCCGTGGAGGAATATCTGATCCAGCTGATCATGGCAACTCGCCGGCCCGACCAGTACAACCCGCAACTGGCTGAATGGCTGGCCATGGGCGCCAGTCCGCGCGGAACCATTGCAATGGATCGTTGCGCACGGGCCCATGCCTGGCTAGCGGGGCGCGACTTTGTCAGTCCAGAAGACGTGCAAGCCATAGTGCATGACGTGCTGCGCCACCGCATCATGCTTAGTTTCGAGGCTGAAGCCGCTGGTATCGACACCGACCAAGCCATCAACCTGTTGATCGACTCAGTACCGGTGGTTTGATCCATGCCTGCTAGCCTGGACCCTGCCATCTATACCAGCCTGGAGGCGCTGCTGGCGACTCGTCGGCACTGCAATAAGCTGCCCTTGTTCAACCGTCCGGTGCGCAACGGGCGGCAAAGTGGACAGCAAAGCTCGCGCTTGCGTGGACGTGGTGTCGATTTTGATCAGGTACGTGCCTATCAGCCCGGCGATGACATCCGCAATATCGACTGGCGCGTGACAGCGCGAACGCAAAAGGTCCACACTAAAGTATTCAATGAAGAGCGGGAGCGTCCGGTTTTTGTCATAAGCGAGCAAAGCCCCCGTCTGTTCTTCGGCAGCCAACGCTGCTTCAAGTCAGTGCTGGCTGCCGAAACCAGCGCACTGATTGCGTGGACGGCGCTATCGCACCACGACCGTGTGGGTGGCATGGTCTATAGCCCGGGCTCTTGTCATGAGGTGCGCCCCCGGCGCGACCGCAAGGCACTACTGCAATTACTGCACTTGTTAATCCAAGCCAACCACCAGTTACAACCAGGCCTGCAAGCGGATCCAGACGACGAATCGGAACCGCTGAACCTTGCCCTGCGCCATAGCCGTGAAATTATTCGTCCAGGCAGCATTCTTTATATTATCTGCGATCACAGCGCGATAGATGGTCTGAACCAGAGCCTATTGGTTCCTCTGGCCGGGCACAACGATATGGTCTTGCTGCCGGTTCTCGATCCTCTCGACAGTAGCCTGCCGCTGTTTGGACCTCTCGACTTTGTCCAGGGCGAGGAGCGTATCACCATCAACACCCTCGAACCGGGCGTACGCGAGGCTTACGCTGAGCAATTTCAGCAACAGCAGCAGAGCTGGCTAAGACTGGCCCGCCGCCTTCGCTGCAGCCTGATACCTTTGGATACGCGGTTCGCCGCTCACGAACAGATGCGCGACACGCTCTCCGGACATCCACGCGGGGAAACCAAGTGAGCAGTCCGCTACAGGACGCCTTGATCCAGCCAGCGGCACCGCCTCCCATACCCTGGTGGCCACCGGCACCCGGCTGGATAGCACTCATGGTGCTACTGGTATTACTGCTGATTGCTCTGCCATTGCTCTGGCTTGGCCTGCGACGACGCTACAGGCAACGCATGCGCGCTCAGCGAATCATCTGGGAGGTACCGGATAACCTCTCCGATCAGGCGTGGTTGGCGGCACTCAACACCCAGTTGAAGCGCCAGCTTAAAAGTCGTGGCGAGCAGGATGCTACCAGACTGTTTGGCCCTGAGTGGGTGGACTACCTGTGCCAGGGCTACCCAAAACCGCGACCAGACCTGTTGCGTCCACTCGGAACGGGCTTGTATCAGCCCGGCAATGACATGAGTTCCGGCGAGCGCCTGGCGCTGCAGCGTGAGCTATTGCGCTGGGTAAGGCATAACCATGTTTGAACTGTACTGGCCCGCCGCTTTTTTATTGCTGCCGCTGCCCTGGCTGATGCGTTGGTTGTTGCCCGCTAGCAGACGTCCGGCAAGCGCGCTACACGTTAGTTTTCTACGTCGATTGAGCCAGCTGCAAAGTACCAATACGGATCGCAGATCGAACTCTATGCAATGGCCGCTGTTGCTTATATGGGTGTTGATGCTGTGCGCAGCAGCCAGGCCACAGTTGCTTGGAGCTCCTCTGGCACCGAGCATTAGCGGACGTGACATGATGGTTGCGGTTGACCTGTCTGCCAGCATGGAGATACACGACATGCAACTGGATGAGCGCAAGGTCGACCGACTCACACTGGTGAAGCATTGGCTTGGCACCTTTATAGAAGGCCGTCGCGGCGACCGTATTGGATTGATTTTGTTCGGCAGCAACGCCTATGTACAAGCCCCGTTAACCTATGACCTCGACAGTGTCGCGCAGTGGCTGGAGGAGTCCTTTGTTGGCCTCACCGGGCGCGATACAGCCATCGGCGATGCCATTGGCCTGGGCATCAAGCGTCTGATCCAGCAGCCCGCCTCAAGCCGGGTAATGCTGCTGATAACCGACGGCGCGAATACCGCCGGCGAAATAGCGCCAATCCAGGCTGCACGGCTGGCTGCCGAGCAAGGTATCCGTATTTTCACTATCGGCGTAGGCGCTGACAGCATGCAGCAGGATGGTTTGCAAAGCGTCCTCAATGGTGATGTTGACCCCTCTATCGATCTCGATGAAACCACCCTGCGCAAGATAGCCGAGATCACCGGAGGCCTTTATTTCCGTGCCCGTGACAGCGCCAGTCTGGAGTCTATCTACGCACGGCTTGACGAATTGGAGCCCAGTCTCCGCGCCGGTCGGCCTAGCCATGAAAGTATTCCGCTTTACCCCTGGCCACTTGCTGCTGCCTGGTTAATCAGCCTTGTGATGGCTTTGCAACAGGTACGGAGGCAGCGCCGTGTTACTTGATCTGCTGCCCTTCAGCTTTAGCCGCCCCTGGTGGCTACTCGCGCTACTGCCCAACCTGTTCCTCTGCTGGTATCTGTTCCGGCATATGCAGAAACACTCAGGCTGGGAAGCACTGCTGCCAGCCAACTTGCGCAAAGCCTTGCTGCAACAGCAGCAAGGCCGGCGCTACGTAGGACGCTACCTGCTACTGGGCCTGTGCTGGACGCTAGCGCTATTGGCGCTATCCGGTCCGGCATGGGAGTCGGATGACGGCATAGAGCGCAGCGATCAGGGCGCACTGGTGGTCGTACTTCAGGTATCGCGCAGCATGCTTTCAACTGACCTTGCTCCAAACCGGCTTGATCAAGCTCGCCGCAAGGTGCAGGACGTCATGCGCAACTTTCCGGAAAAACGTGTCGCCCTGATCGCTTACGCCGGCAGCGCACATCTGGTCGCCCCGCTCACCCATGATCACAGCACGCTGCTGAACCTCCTGGGCGCTCTGCACCCGGATATCATGCCAGTGCGCGGGCAGCAGGCTGATCAGGCGCTAGCGCTGGCTCAGCAGCTAGTGCGTGACCTCCCCCCCACCAGCGCACAGGTCCTTCTATTAACCAATGGCCTGAACGACAGCGAACAAAGTCTCGCTGATGTCGTCACCCAGGACTTGGGCCCGCGCCTGCGCGTCCTGGGGATAGGTACAGCCGATGGCGCACCGGTACCAATTGCCGAAGGTGGCTTCATGCGCGACGAGCAGGGTCGCATTCTGTTGCCACAACTCGACGAAAGGGCCCTTAGCCACTTCGCCCATCGCCACGGCGGCGAATACGCCAGCCTCACATGGGATGATCAAGACCTCAACGCTCTGCTGGCAGATACGCCCGCAAGCGATCAGGTAGCAGAGCAGTCACAGCGTCAATGGCTCGATCAAGGCCACTGGCTGCTGTTATTGCTGTTGCCACTGGCCGCCATCGGTGCCAGACGCGGCTGGTTAGCACTCCTGCTGATCGCACTCTGGCTGCCGCCGCCAGCCTCGGCAATGGGCTGGCAAGATCTATGGCAACGCCCTGACCAGCAAGCGGCGAAACTAATGGCCGAAGGTAAGCCGGCCGCTGCCGCACAGCGCTTTGACGATCCGCAGTGGCAAGCCTGGGCACACTTGCAGGCCGGTGATTATGCGGCGGCCAGCAGCGCTTACGGCGCCTTGGCCGCCGCCGAGCCTGACAACCCTGAATATCATTTTGCGCAAGGCACTGCGCTGGCACTAGACGCACAATATCAAGCGGCGTTAAACGCATTCGAGCAAGCCCTGATCAGGGCTCCAGAGCACACTGCCGCGCGACATAACCGCAAACGCGTTGAGGCCTATCTGGCCGAGCTGGAAAAGGCTGAACAGCAAGAGCAAGGAAAGGAGCAAGAACAATCTGGCGCGAGCGACGAGAGCCAGCAGCAATCTGACGACGCGGCCAATACCACCACTTCAGAGCAAGCTGTGACGACTGAAAACGATACGCCAAAAGCCGGCAGCGAACAGTCAGCTAGCGCCGGTAATAGCGCCACAGCAGATCAGAATACGAGCGCCAATGCTGAAACAAAACCGGGCACCACGCCAGATGGCCTGATGGCACAAAATCCGACAGCTAGCGAAGATGATGAAAGCCAGGATGATGAAAGCCTGCTCGATAGCGCTCCCGCAGAGGGCGGCACTAGCGCATCTTCAATCAGCACAGGCTACAATGCCGAACAGCAGCAAGCGCTGCAGCAGTGGCTGCGCGATATACCCGACAACCCATCTGAATTGCTGCGCCGTAAGTTCCTTTATCAACACCTGCAACAACCCGATGGACGTCCTCGATGATGCGACTGCTACTGACACTCTGTCTATTAGCCTTGACCGGCCTGTGCCAGGCGGCAATGCAGGCCAGTGTCGACCGCACCCAACTGGTCGAAAATGAAAGCCTGGAACTGACGCTGGAAAGTAACGCCATCAGTACATCGAGCACACCCGACCTCACGCCACTTTACGAGCACTTCAAGGTGACACAGAGTCACCAATTGAACTTGATGAGTGAGCTGGAGGGCCGCAAGCAATGGGTCAATCGCTGGGTGATCGGGCTGCAACCCAAGCGCACTGGCTTCGTCGTCATACCGCCGTTGTTTCTAGGCCCGGATAGCAGCGACCCTATCACTTTGCGGGTGCTCACCCAGGCACAGGCTGCCGACGATAACGCAGACAAGCTGGCGCCAGTCTTTATAGACAGCGAGGTAGATACCCAAACGCCCTATGTACAGGCGCAAGTTTTGCTGACCCTGCGCATTTACCACTCTGTCTCCCTGTATGACGATTCCGATCTGAGTGGCCTGACCGTCGCGAACGCCAAGGTCGAGCGGCTCGGCGCACCACGTAACTACGAGCGCACCATCAATGGCGTATTGCACGGTGTCATTGAAGTGCGTTACGCCCTGTTTCCGCAGCAAAGCGGACCGCTGGAGATACCCTCGCAGCTGTTCAGCGCCACAGTGCAGTCGCCGCGCACCCCGTCAGATCCCAATAGCCTGCGCAGTGCCCGTATCGCACAATTACGTTCGCCAAGCCTGCAACTGCAGGTCAAACCCATTCCTGATAACTACCCTTCCGGCGCACTTTGGCTCCCCGCCAAACAAGTGCGACTGAGCCAGAACTGGCAGCCCGATCCGGGCCAGGACCTGCTGCGCGGCGAACCACTGACGCGCACTCTCTCGATTCAAGCCGATGGCCTGACAGCCAGCCAATTACCGGAACTGGGCCGGCTGCCCGACGAACAGTCCGAAGAGCTGCGCCAGTACAACGACCAACCCCAGCTGGAGAACCAGCTCTCCGCCAATGGTATTCTGGGCCTGAGGCAGGAAAGTGCCGCCCTGGTTGCGCGCAATACCGGCCAGGTTAGCGTGCCGGAAGTACGTGTGCCTTGGTGGAATACCAATACCGACAGCCTCGAAGAGGCCAGCCTCTCGGCCGTCAGTCTGAACATAATCAACAATCAGAATATCAGCAGCACCCTAAACGAGCGCAGTGTAAGCGCCCTACCCGCGCCGCTACTGTGGCCGTGGCAGCTTGCGTGTGCGCTGCTGCTCGCCGCACTCGTCGTCTGTATCTACCGTTTACGTCAGTTACATAGTGAACTGAGCAGTTTGGACGAACTACCCGAAGACCCTCATCACCTGGACGCCGATGCTGCCGGCAACCCCCTGGCCGACCTGCAGGTAGCCTGCCGTCAAAACGAGCCCGCGGAAGCACGCAAGGCGCTGGATCACTGGGCCAGACAGCAGAAAAGTGATCTTATTGCCCTCAGTCTCGCGTATCCGGTTCTGGCCGATGCGCTGGATGAGCTGAACACCTGCCTGTTCGGGCAGAGCGATGATGCCTGGCGCGGTAAGCCACTATGGCGCGCCGTACGTAAAGTGACCCAAGCCCGTCAACGCGAGGCCGAAGAGCTCAAAGAAGGCGGTATTGACTCGCTCTACCCCGACGTCTGAGCGCGCTAGCAGCAACCACCTAAGGCCTTGTTGACCGCATTTTCGTTTTCGCCTGCTGACCAGTGTGCTTATCCGCCAGCGCTGACAACCACTGCTCAGCCCTGCAGCTTAGCCGCGTCGTTCAACCTGTCGGGGCCTCATACACTCGCTTCGCTCAGGCAGCACAATCGTGCCTCCTTCCGCAAAGCTCTGCGCTACTCGCCCGTTCAGACAGGATTCAAGAGTCCGCGTAGCAGGTTAGTGTTCAGTCGAAAAAAACACAGCAAAAAGGCGCCTTCGGGCGCCTTTTTGCTGTTCAGTTGCAGTATTAGTTACGCAACTTATCCGGACGGATCAGGAAGCGTGCCAGTGCTGGCAACAACCAGAGCGCACCAAACATGTTCCAAAGGAACATAAAGGTCAGCAGGATCCCCATGTCTGCCTGGAACTTGATGGCCGAGAAGATCCAGGTGGCAACACCGATCGCCAGAGTGAAGCCGGTAAAGGTAACCGCCTTACCCGTGGTTTTCAGGGTTTCATAATAAGCTTCCTGCAAAGGCAACCCCTGACGCAGGTAGGTTTCCAGGCGACTGTAGATATAAATACCGTAGTCCACCCCAATACCCACACCCAGAGCAATAACCGGCAAGGTGGCCACCTTGACGCCAATGCCCAGGAACGCCATCAGCGCATTCGCCAGAACCGAGGTCAGAGCCAGAGGAATAATGATACAGAGCACCGCGCGGATCGAACGGAAGGTCACCAGACACATAAAGATCACCACCGCATAAACGGTGAGCAGCATCTTGGTCTGTGAGGCCTCGATCACAACGTTGGTGGCCGCTTCAATACCAGCATTACCCGCAGCCAGTTTGAATTCCAGGTTGTCGGTGTTGTACTCCTCGGCAAAGGCTTCCACCGCCGCGGTGGCACGACTCAAAGTCTGAGCCTTGTGATCATCCAAAAAGATCATGACCGGAGCCAGCGAGCATTCAGCGTTGAACATGCCCGAAGGTGCACGGCTGATAGCGTTATTCAGGTTGTCCTGGTTACGCGACAGCCCCTGCCATTTCAGGTTGCCCTCGTTGTTACCCATGATCACCTGCTTGGCTACCGTTACCAGCGACACCGCCGATTGCACGCCATCCAGGTTATTCATCTTCCATTCAAGCTGATCAATGGCTTCCATCGTGGTATGCGCCGAGCACATCTCAGGTGGCGTTTTAACCATGACAACCAGAATGTCCGAGCTGGTCGAGTAGTTGTCGATGATGAACTTGTTGTCGAGGTTATAGCGCGAATCTGCACGCAGCTCAGGCGCACCCGGATCAAGATCACCGATGGCGACGTTCTTGCCGTGATAAATACCAAAGGCAAAGGCCGCAATCGCCAGCAGGATGGAAATCGGTGCCACCGTCGGATGAGCAAATCGCGCTACTGCCAGCCAGAGCTTCTGCGGCTGTGACGCACGAACACGATTACGCTCGACTGCGCCTTTGCTGATACCGATGTAAGACATCAGAATCGGCAGCAGCATCAGGTTGGTCAGGATGATCACACCCACACCAATAGACGCGGCAATCCCCAGCTCACGAATCACTTCGATTTCGATCAGCAGCAGGGTTACAAAACCCACCGCATCCGATATCAGTGCCACGATGCCCGGAATATACAAAGAACGGAACGCGCGGCGCGCAGCATCGTAACTGCCCTGCGAGGTCGGGTACTCAATAGCCATGCCATTGATGATCTGTACCCCGTGGGAAATACCGATGGCAAACACCAAAAATGGTACCAGGATCGAGTACGGATCAAGGCCAAAACCCAGGGTGCGCAGCAAACCAAGCTGCCAGACAACCGCGATGACGGAGCACACCAGAGTGGTCAGCGAGCTCTTGATGCAGCGAGTGAACATCAGCAGTAATACAAAGGTGATCAGCAGCGCCGCGCCAAAGAACATGACGACCTTGATAATACCTTCAATCAGATCACCCACTTTCTTGGCGAAACCGACGATATGCACCTTGATATTGGGATTCTCAGCCTCGAAGTGCTGACGGATTTTATCCTCCAGCTGACGCGAAAAATCACCGTAATCGAGCTGAATCAGTTCACTCTGATTATCAGGATTGGGATAGGCCTCCTGCAGCGGCACATCGATGATGGTCGACTTGAAGTTATTGGCGACCAGTCGGCCAATCTCACCCGACTTGAGCACGTTAGCCCGCAGCTCATCGAGATCGGCTTCACTGGTGTAAGACGGCCGATTGGCCACCGGACCGCCATCAAAGCCGTACTCGGTTACCTCGGTCCAGCGTACGTTTGGGGTCCATAGCGAGCGCAGATTGGAACGATCTACCCCGGGTAGAAAAAACACCTCATCGTTAATACGCTTGAGTGCTTCCATATACTCGGTGGAAAAAATGTCGCCATCCTCGATCTCCACCGCAATACGGATGGAGTTACCCAGGTTTGGCAGATCATTTTCATGTTCGATCATATTGACGATGTAGGGGTGCTTGAGCGGAATCATCTTCTCGAAGCTGGTATCGGGCTTGACCTGGGCCGCCTGATAGCCAAAAAACACCGTAAGCAGTGCAAAGATCAGCAGTACTGCAATCCGATTATTGAAAATCAGCCGCTCCACAAAAGGGGCGGTCTCCTGATGGTGCTTAGACATCCATATTCTCCAGGCAGAACTTATTGTTGTGCGTCTTTAAGACCGTTGGCTGATGCTCTGACTACGCCGTGCTGCCCAACCAGGAGCAGATGACCGTCGGCCAGCCGCTTGGCGGTTGCCAGCGCGACCCGATCAGCACGCGTATTGGCAGCAAAGGTGTGGCCATGATCATCACTGGTAAGCACTACCCCGCCGGCACCGACGATCGCCAGACGACCATCAGCCGACAGATTGCCGCCCAGCAAGGTAGCCTGAGGTGCACGACCGTCAAACTTCACTGGCTCCCAGGTATAACCAAAGTTCGCGGAGCGATAGAGGTTACCGCGTAAGCCCCAGACCAGGAGTTGACCGGTCTGACCGGTGCCGGAAACACCAAACCAGGTGCCATCGTAGGGCGAACTATCCAGGGTTTCCCAGGTATCGCCGTAATCGGATGAGCGATACATGCTGCCCATCTCGCCAACCATAAACAGGCCAGCGTTATGTACCGGCGCAATGGCGTTGTAATGCATGCCATATTCGTTGTCTACGTTATCGCTGCGGTCCACCCAGGTAGCTCCGCCGTCATCGGTACGCAGGAAGATGCCATAGGCACCAACAGCAAAACCGGTCTGGGTATCACGGAACCAGACGTCCATCAAAGGTCGTTCAAGCAGGCCAGGGCCCTCAGGGTCTCTAGGCTTATCCAATGCAGGGTCACGATATTGCAGCGCCCAGGTTTGGCCAGCGTCTGTGCTGTGCAATACGAGCGAGTCATGCCCTACGGCCCAGCCGTTCTGCTCATCGACAAAGTAGACAGACGTCAGCACCTGGCGCACTGGCACCTCAGCCTGTGTCCAGCTTTCACCTTGATCATCGGAATAGACAATATGTCCACGGCTGCCCACAGCCACCAAACGGTCGCCAGCAGTGACCACATCCAGCAACAGCGTCTTGCTGGCCAGATCAGACATGATGGCGGCTTGTGGCGCCTCGGCAATCGGCTGCGGGTCCTGGGCCAGTACCGCGCCTGTCGGGAGCAAGAGCGCGGCTGTAAAGCCCAACGCTCGCAGCGCCCGCTGGCCGATAAGGTGTTTGCGGAGTGTCATACCTGAATTCGGGCAAACTGCCTGGACTGTAGATTGAGTGCGCCCTTCGATGCGCTCACGCATACGCCATTCCCCTTTATTGTTGTCAGAAGCCGCCAACTAGACGGAATCAACAATACTAACGAGGACAGGGCCACCTCGCCAACGGGTCGTGGTTATCTTTTGTTAATCAGCATATTGATAACAGTTCGGCGACTTTAACCGCAATATCAAGTAACAATTCCTATAACAAGCTAAAATTCCACCCATAAAAAAACCCGCCTGTCAGGGCGGGTTTTTTCTACAACAAGCAGACTATCAGTGACTCATCTTGCTGCCCTTGGAGTTGCGAACCTTCTCGGGATTGATCAGGAAGCGCGCCAGAGCAGGCAACAACAGCATGGCTCCAATCATGTTAACCAGGAACATGAAGGTCAGCATCAGACCCATATCCGCCTGGAACTTGATGGCAGAGAAGATCCAGGTTGCTACCCCGATGGCCAGGCACAGACCGGTAAAGAGAACCGCCTTACCAGTAGAGCGCAGCGTCTCATAGTAGGCTTCCTGCAGTGGCATGCCAGCGCGCAGGAAACTCTCCAGGCGGCTGTAGATGTAGATACCGTAGTCAACACCGACACCCACACCCAGAGCAATCACCGGCAGCGTTGCCACCTTCATACCAATGCCCAGGAAGGCCATCAACGCGTTACCCATTACCGAGGTCAGTACCAGCGGCAATACGATACAGATGGTCGCCGGGAAAGAACGGAAGGTGATCATGCACATAACGCCTACCCAGATATACACCAGCACCAGGATCAGCAGCTCGGAGCTGGAAATGATCTCGTTGGTAGCGGCTTCAATACCAGCGTTACCTGCAGCCAGTTTGAAGACCATGTCATCGGTGTTGTACTCGGCAGCAAAGGCTTTGATCTCATCCGTAGCGCGGGTCAGCGTATCGGCCTTATGATCATCCAGGAAGACCATGACCGGCGCCAACGAACAGCTCGCGTTGAACATACCTGTTGGTGCGCGGCTGATCGCGTTATTCAGGATATCCTGGTTACGCGACAGGCCTTGCCACTTCAGGTTGCCCTCGTTGGACCCCATGATTACCTGCTTGGCAACAGTCACCAGCGATACCGCTGACTGCACACCTTCCAGGTTAGCCATGCGCCATTGCAACTGGTCGATCGCCTCCAGAGTCTCATAGGCAGAGCACTGCTCAGGCGGCGTACTGACCATGACTACAAGAATGTCAGAGCTGGTGGTGTAGTTCTGGATGATGAAATCATTATCCAGGTTGTAGCGTGAATCAGGCCGCAACTCGGGCGCACCGGCATCCAGGTCGCCGACCTTGATGTTGTGCTCCTGATAGATGAAGCAGGATACGCCGCCCACCAGAGCAACAATCACAATCCAGGGCGCAAAGCTTGGGTGCGCCACATAAGAGATCGCGCGCCAGAACGGATGCTCACGTACCGCATCACGCTTACTGCGCTCAACCGCTTTCTTACTGATACCCAGATAAGAAATGGTCACTGGCAACATGATCAGGTTAGTAAACACAATTACTGCCACACCGATAGACGCACCGATAGCCAGCTCGTGGATCACACCGATATCAATAACCAGCAGCGTGATAAAGCCTACCGCGTCGGCCAGAATCGCAATCATGCCTGGCAGGAACAACTGGCGGAACGTACGCCGCGCGGCTGTTAGCGCGTTATCGGCCTCACCCGATTGCAAGGCGATACCGTTGATCTTCTGCACCCCGTGGGAAATACCGATGGCAAAGATCAGGAAAGGTACCAGCATCGAGTAGGGGTCAAGACCGAAGCCGACCAGATTGATCAGGCCTAGCTGCCAGATCACCGCGATAACGGTGGTCATCAATACCGATACGGTACTGCGGATACACCAGGTAAACATGTACAGCAGAACAAAGGTAATGATGAAAGCGATACCGAAGAAGGCTACCACGCCCATCAAACCATCGATCAAATCACCGACCTTCTTGGCGAAGCCGACGATATGGATCTTGATGTTGGGATTCTCTGACTGGAAGCGATCGCGAATCTTCTCTTCCAGCTGATGTGAGAACTCCTTGTAGTCCAAACGCAGCAGCTCGCTCTGGTTCTCCGGATTCGGGTAGAACTCCTGCAGCGGCACCTCAATGATGCTGGACTTGAAGTTGTTCGCTACCAGGCGCCCAATTTCACCGGACTTGAGCACGTTACCGCGCAGCTCGTCCAGATCCTCTTCATTGGTGTAGGACGGATGGTTGGTTACCGGGCCACCATCAAAACCGTACTCGGTGACCTCCGTCCAGCGCACGTTGGGCGTCCACAGAGAGCGCAGGTTGGAGCGATCAACACCCGGCAGGAAGAACACCTCATCGTTGATCTGCTTGAGGGTTTCCATGTATTCGGTGCTGAAGATGTCGCCATCCTCAATCGCCACCGCGATACGAATCGAGTTGCCGAGGTTGGCCAGATCGTTCTGGTGCTCGAGCATGTTGACGATATAGGGGTGTTCCAGCGGAATCATCTTGCCGAAACTGGTATCAGGGCGAACCTGCAGCGCCTGATAGCCAAGAAACACGGTAATAATAGAGAACAGCGCTACAACCATCAGGCGGTTATTAAAGACCAACCGTTCCATGAAAGTTGCGTTTTCCTCGTCGCGGGACATCCAGATTCTCCTGGCTTGTAGTTATTATTAGTTGACTTTGAGACCGTTAGCCGCGGCAGTAGAAACGCCGTGCTGGCCTACAAGCAAGATCTGACCGTTTTCCAGCACCTTGGCAGACGCCAGGGCGATTCGATCAGGACGGGTGGAGACACTGAAGGTTTTACCGTCATCATGGCTGATAACCACCACACCACCAGCCCCTACCACGGCCAACTCACCGCTCTCGGAAACACTCCCACCCAGCAGAGTTGCGCCCAGCGTATTGTTGTTTTGAGTCTTGAGTACCACTTGTTCCCAGCTGTCACCAAAGTCGGCTGAGCGGAACATGTTGCCACGCAGACCCCATACCAGAACGACATTGTTCTGATTGGTACCGGAAACACCAAACCATGAGCCGTCATAGGGGCTATCGGTCAAGGTTTCCCAGGTATCACCATAATCGGCAGAGCGGTACATGGTGCCCATCTCACCAGCGAGAAACAGGCCGGCACCTTTAACTTCAGCGATCGAGTTGTAATGGAAACCATCGGGGTTATCCACCACATCGCTTACGTCTTCCCAGTTCTCGCCACCGTCATCGGTGCGCAGGACGATGCCATAGGCACCCACGGCGAAACCGGTTTGGGCATCACGAAACCAGACGTCCATCAGCGGCCGCTCAAGCAGACTGGGGCCGTCAGGATCAACTGGCACGTCCAGCTCGGGATCACGATACTGCATTGCCCAAGTGGCACCACCATCAGCGGTATGCAGGATCAACGAGTCATGCCCTACTGCCCAGCCGCTCTTGTCGTCGACAAAGAAGACCGCGGTCAATAGCTGACGCACCGGCACAGCGGCCTGTTTCCAGCTGCCACCCTGATCATCGGAATAAACGATGTGTCCACGGCTACCCACCGCTACCAGACGCTCACCGGCCTTGGCCGCATCGAGCAGCAGGTCGGAAGCAGACAGTTCAGACTCAACCGCGGGCTTAATATCTTCAGCAGCTTCGGCCAGGCTAACGCCGGGCGCGGCAAAGCTCGCTATGGCAACAGACAATGCCAGCGTCGAGAATACTGAACGAAAAGGAAAATTTTGCTTGCTGGTCGGTTGAAGCGAGTTCGCCCGGACCATGAATGGAGCGCGCCAATTGACAGGCTTACGCATACACCACCCCTCTTTGTTTTTATATAGGTGCACTGCTCCGCAAGGGAACGATGAACAGATCTCGCCATGCTTGGAGAGCTGAGAGACAGTGTCATATTCAGCTATCGCTCCAGCGGACAAGGCATATTAGAGGCCTACGACGGACTGCACAAATACCTCTTGGTAATTTTTTATTAAAATATTGTCCTTGCGCATACGAAGTAACTCATTTATCGGAGCTTAACTCAAGCCCCCCGGCTCTATCCGGGGGGCATTCTGCCAGTAGTGGCGCTCAGGCGAGTGACTTGCTCACGACTTCATAGACATCAGGCGACAGCTGCTCGGTCGCCAGGACGCGGGCCAATTCCTGCTGCATGAGCTGCTGACGATCTTCGGCGAACTTGCGCCAGCGGCTCAGCGGCGTCACCAGACGCGCCGCAATCTGCGGGTTGAGGCGGTCCAGCTCGATGATGCGGTCAGCCAGGAAGCGATAACCGGCACCGTCAGCTTGGTGGAAGTTAACCAGGTTCTGATTCGCAAAGGCGCCAATCACCGCGCGAACCTTGTTAGGGTTACGCAGGGTAAAGAGCGGATGCTGCATTAGCTCTTCTACCCGCGCCAAACCGCCGGGCAAGGTGCTACCGGCCTGAATACTGAACCACTGATCCATCACCAGCGGATAGGCAGCCCAACGTTCGGCAAAGGTGTCCAATGCCGCCTTGCGCTGCTCATCAAAAGGCGAGTTGACCAGCGCGACCAGCGCCGCCTGACGGTCAGTCATGTTGTTGGCTTCAACGAACTGCCGCACGCAAACGTGCATAATTGCTGGATCTTCGGTCAGCATCAGATAGCCAAGCAGCGTATTTTTCAGGCTGCGCGCCGCCATGGAAGCAGCGTCAGCACTGTACGTCTCGGCAGTCGGCAGCGCGTCGAAACGCTGCTGAATTTCGCTCTTCAGCGTGCGGGCCAGCTCAGCACGCAGCCACTCGCGGGCAAAGTGAATCGCCTCAACGTGCGCTGTCTCTGCTAGCTCTACCAAGTATGCTTCTGATGGCAAGCGAATAATCTCTGCCACCATCGCAGCATCCAGCGAGGTATCGGCCAATACCGTGCGATAGACCTCAGCCAGACGCTGATCAAGGTGCAGCGGACGACCCGTGCGATGAATCTCTACCAGCCCCTGCAACACATCAACCGCCAGGCCCTGAGCAGCCTCCCAGCGATTGAAACCATCTGGATCGTGCTTGGCCAGGAAGACACGATCATCCCGACTGTAGGGATAGCTCAACTTAACCGGTGCGGAAAAGCCGCGTAGCAGCGACGGCAACGGCTGCTGATCAATATTACTGAACACAAATTCCTGTTCCGCCTCGGTAATCGACAGCACGGTCTCGTAACCCCGCGACTGGCTTTCGCCCGCTAGCTGCAGCGCCATCTCCTGCCCTTGCGTATTGAGCAGCGCCATCCGGACCGGAATCACCTGCGGCAACTTCTCACTCTGACCCGGCGTCGCCGGGCAGTGCTGGCGGAAGCTCAGACGATATTCACGCTTGGTTGCATCGTAGTGGCTGGCCGCCTCCATGCGTGGTGTGCCCGCCTGACTGTACCAACGTTTAAACTGGCTGAAATCAGCACCGTTAGCGTCTTCCAGGGCTTTGACAAAGTCATCGCAGGTCACGGCCTGACCATCATGGCGCTCAAAGTACAGATCGGTGCCCTTGCGGAAACCTTCTGCCCCCAAGAGCGTGTGCAGCATGCGCACCACTTCAGCGCCCTTCTCATACACCGTCAAGGTGTAAAAGTTGGAGATTTCAATAAAGGAGTCAGGGCGAACCGGATGAGCCATAGGGCCCGCGTCTTCGGCAAACTGATTGGCGCGCAAGAAGGTGACATCTTCAATGCGTTTGACGGTGTGTGAGTTCATGTCGCCGGAGAACTCGGAATCACGGAATACGGTAAAGCCTTCTTTCAGCGATAGCTGAAACCAGTCGCGGCAGGTAACCCGGTTGCCCGACCAGTTATGGAAATACTCGTGCGCGACCACCGCTTCTACCCGCTGAAAGGCCAAATCGGTCGCGGTATCCTGCTGCGCCAGCACACAGCTTGAATTGAAGACGTTCAAGCCCTTGTTTTCCATGGCGCCCATGTTGAAATCGTTGACTGCCACGATCATGAAGATATCCAGGTCGTATTCCCGGCCATAGGTCTCTTCATCCCAGCGCATGGAGCGCTTGAGGCTATCCATGGCATGATCACACTGCTCGCGATTTTCCGCTTCAACGTAAATACGCAGATCGATTTCGCGGCCGCTCATGGTGACAAAACTGTCCTGTAGCAAGCAGAGATCACCCGCCACCAGCGCAAACAGATAGGCCGGTTTGGGGAAGGGGTCTTCCCAACTAACCCAGTGGCGACCGTTTTCATGATCACCGGAGGAGGCTATCGGGTTGCCGTTGGACAACAGCACTGGATAGCGCTCACGCTCGGCAATCACCGTCGTGGTAAAGCGGCTCATCACATCCGGACGGTCGAGGTAGTAGGTAATCTTGCGGAAGCCTTCCGCCTCGCATTGGGTGCAAAACATGGTGCCAGACTTGTACAGCCCCTCCAGCGCCGTGTTGTTCTGCGGCTCAATGCGCGTGGTGATAGCCAATTCAAAGCTGGCGGCGCCAGGCTGCAGCGTCAGGCTGTCATCATCAATCTGATAATCCGCTGCACTGAGGACTTTGTCATCCAGCTCGACCTTGATCAGCTCAAGCAACTGGCCATCCAGCACTAGCGGCGGCTGTTTATCGGTGCTTGTCTTGTCCGCATTCAGACGCATACTCAGGCGGCTATGCACCAGCGCATGATCCTCAAACAGATCGAAGGTCAGGTGGGTCTCATCGATCCAGTAATCGGGCTGCTGATAATCCTTGAGATAAATAGTCTTGGGTTGTTCGGTACGCATGCAGTGCCCCTTTCCGGCGTTAGCCGGCAAGTGAGGAGATGTCCGCTGCTTATCCAGCAGCGGGCTTTGAATAGCGCTATCAGCTGATGCTGAATGCCAGCTGATAGGCGGTGTATTTACGAATATTGATCACCGCTGTGTCGAGCAGCAGGTATTGGCCCTTGATGCCCATAAGTGTGCCTTCAAGCAACGGGACCTTATCGAGATTGGCTGACTGCGGCTTGGCAACGTACTGCTCAACCGGATAACGAATCTGCAGCGGCTCGACTCCGGTGATGGGCTGAATGGCCTGCAAGCCAAATTGCGCCTGCAGGGCTGCAATACCCTCGCCCGCCAGCGCCAGCAATCGATCGCGCTCGGCGATCATATCCAACTGTTCCGGCTCACCGCGCAGCAAGGCACGCCAATTGGTTTTGTCTGCCACATGCTGACGCAGCAGATCTTCAACCAGACCTGACTGCTGACGTGTAGCCACACGCAGAATCGGCAGCGCCTGACTGGCACCCTGATCGATCCAGCGGGTAGGAATCTGCGTCGCCCGGGTAATGCCCACCTTAAGGCCGGATGAGTTAGCCAGATAGACCACATGATCAGTCATGCAGAACTGTTCACCCCAGGCCGGCTCGCGGCAGGTGCCAAGATGATAATGGCATTTTTCCGGACTCATGATGCATGAGTCACATTGCGCCAGCTTGGTGAAGCAGGGGTAACAGTAGCCCTGATTAAAGCTCTTCTTGGTTTTTCTGCCGCAATGTACGCAGTTGATAACGCCCAGGGCCTGCAGACTTACCTGCTTGCCAATAGCGGCGTTCAGCGCAACGCGTTCCTCGCCAATCGGCAACTGATATTGTACTGGGCTGGCGGCATCCGACAGCTCACCCAGCATCTTGCGCACACTGCCCTGCATGTCTGCGAGCAACATCAGTGCAGAGTTTCCGAACCGGTAGAAAAGAGGATGTTAGGCACCTCTTTCTCAGCCGATTTACACGCTTGCGGGCCCATGTAACCCGTACGCTCCTCTTCCGGCAGGTTATCCTGCTCCCAGGCAATCATCGCCTGCAGCGATAACTCTTTCTGCTCTCGCGTCAGCTTACGGCCATCAGACCATTTACCGATCTCGACAGCAAGCTTGAGCGCTTGGTATACATCCGGGGTGATGTTACGCAACATATCGATGAAAGATGTCATCAGGACTCCGGCTAAGCATGGAAAATAGTGGGGTATTGTAACGCGTCACAGGCGGCGCCGCAGCGCCCCGGCAATACTACCGAACAGACAGCCGACCAGCAGCCCGCTGACATGGGCAGCATTGGCGATGGCACCAAACCCCAGCAAACTGACCAGGCCGGACATACAGAGCGCGAGCCACGCCAACATCATGATAACCACGCCCTTGGGCAGCGCGAAATGCGCATTCGGCGCAATCAACTGATACAGCCAGCAATAACCCAGCAGACCATAGAGCACACCCGACAAGCCGCCGAACAAGCCACTGGTGCCACTCCACCACCATTGTGCGGTATTGGAAATGACACCAATGAGCAGCGTCAGCCCGAGCAGCCATAAGCCACCTGAGCGCATTTCAATACGGCGGCCCAACTCCCAGTACCATAGCGCGTTAAACGCCAGATGCATGAAACCAAAATGAATAAAGATCGGCGTAACCAGGCGCCACCACTGCGCCATATCAGGCTGCGGTGCAAGATAGCCACTGGCTTCCAGCGGCGTATAGGTCAGCAGCACCACGTTATCCAGATTACTGCCCAGGCCGGTCAAGGCGGCCACCACAGCAGTCACCAGCAACACCAGCAAGGTGACTGGAATCAATCGATAGGATTGACGCCAATAGGCGCTCGTCGGGGTTTCGACAATGCCTCGGTCAGGCTCACGGGTCATGTCACTCAAGTCGCGCTGATGCAGCGAGCGAACAATATCGGCGGTCTGCTCATCCACCACCCAAAGCACCTGCATGCCGTTCTCTTCTGCCACGCGATGCACGACGCCGCGGCTACGTAAAAAGCGTATCAGCGGGCGCAGATCTTCTTCCAGCGGACAACTCAAAGCTCGTTGCATGAATTCCTCAGGCGTATCGGGGGACATCGACCCAGACAAAATGATCCGGGTTCAAGCGTCGTTCACCATCCCAGCGGTAGGCAACCAGCTTGCCATATTTAACGGCGCTGTAATCCAGGCAGGCCAGGTTGGGCCTGATGGGCTGGGGAGCACCCTGCTGCCAATAGTGACCGACAAACAAAATCGGATCTTCCGGGCGGTAAATCTGCAGCGCCGCCTTTTGCTCTTGGGATAATTCTAAAGCTGCTACCTCGTCGGGCAACGCATCGGGCTGAAACACCACATCGCCATAGGTTTGTGGCGACTCTTCCCAGTATTTCGTGCGAAAGGACGCGCGAGTAAAGCCATCCTTACCGGTCATGCTAATACCATCAGGCAGGCGCATATCGGTGCCCCGCAGCAAGCGATCCAGCGTCTGCGACTCAAAACTATCCCACTGACCCGCCGCCAGAAGAAAGTCTCGGTCGATGCAGCCGTCTGGATGTTGCGCGCGAAAGGGTTGGATCAAACGATCATCCCAGCAGGCATGCACCAGGCGTATTTCATGACAATCGAGAAACAGCGGAAGTTCATAAAACCAGTCGAGAAACGCCTGCCATTCGTCTGGCCAATCGGCGAACTGATCCAGGGTATCGCCAATCAAGCGGTGATGGCGCTCATTGTGCTCACGCATGAACGCGCGACCGCTATCGGCCGGTGCGGGCGTTGCCCAGCACAGTGCATTGAACTCATGATTACCCATAATACAGCGAGCACTGCCCGCCTCGACCATATCGCGCACCAGGTGCAGCGCCTCACGGATACGCGGACCGCGGTCAATGATATCGCCCAGAAACAATGCCTGACGGTTAGCGTGCTGCCACACACCGGCCTTTTTTCGATAGCCCATCTGATCCAGCAGCCGCTCGACCGTTAGCGCGCAGCCATGCACATCACCGATGATGTCGTATCCACGTTCACTCTCCAGGACACTCATCTCACTGCTCCGTCAGTCGGCTAGACCATCCCAGCTTGCTGCGACAGATGGCGTAGAAGTTATGATCGAGCGGGTGCAGCAATCGCAGTTTCTGCGGCTTTTTGCGGATAGTGATGCTGTCGCCAGGCGCGCAGGAGATATGTACCTGACCATCGCAGCTGACCTGCGGGTAAATACCGTTCTGTTTGGAAATAATAATTTTCAGCTCGCTATTACCATCCACCACTATCGGCCGACTGGAAAGCGTATGCGGGAACATGGGCACCAGCACCACGGCATCGAGCTTGGGATGCATGATGGGGCCGCCAGCGGATAATGAGTACGCAGTTGAACCCGTCGGCGTCGCGACAATTAGTCCATCCGACTTCTGGCTGTAGACAAACTGGCCATCAACATAGAGCTCAAACTCGATCATGCGTGCCGACTTGCCCGGGTGCAGCACCACATCGTTCAGCGCTTCACTGGTGCCCAGCTGCTCCTCGCCGCGGCGCACAAAGGCATCCATCAAAAAGCGCGTTTCGACCATATACTTGCCCGCCAGCACCTCGCCAATCCGGTGCTCCAGCTCGTCTGGTGGAATATCCGTTAGAAAGCCGAGGCCACCACGGTTCACGCCCAGCACCGGAATATTGTACCGACAGAGCGCGCGGGCAGCGCCCAATAAACTGCCGTCGCCGCCGACTACAATGACCAGGTCGCAGATTTCCCCCATCATCTTGCGTGAGCAGACCTGTTGTTGATGACCGGGAAACAGATCAGCCACCGCGTCTTCGAGAATCACGGTATGCCCATTGTCCAGCAGAAAGCGTTTCAGACGCTTGAGGGTATCCACCACACGGCCACTGCCGAGTCGCCCGATTAGCCCGATATTGCGGAACTGGTCCATACCACCTCGATATATGTTCGCTTGTGAGATATCCGGACATGAAGGACACTGGCCGGACAACAACGCTCGCCCAGCAAGTCGTTGACGATTATCTGCGTTGCCCATACTGCGCTAAAAACGGCATCGCTGCTGCGTTCAGGCTTTGCCCGGCCAGCTGGTATTACGATTATTCCGCAGCCGGCCACGTGCTGGCAAATCAGGACCCGATTATTGATGTTGCCGGATTTCACCCATCACATAGTGCGCGACCTGGCTTGGGCCGCCTTCACTGCCCCGCTCATGGATGGCAGCACACTGCCGCTGCGCGATCCACTGCAAGATTCACTCTGGCGCAAAGACCCTGGGCGGCTAGTGTACCTACTACAGCAACTGGATGCAGAGCCAGGGCAGCTGGCCGCGCTATTTCCCCATTCCCGTGACCGTCGGCTGGGCAACTATTATGAACGCCTTTGGCATGCACTGCTGACGCTGGCTCCGGACGTTCACATTGTGGCCCACAACATCGCACTGCGCGACGCGGGCCGAACACTAGGCGAGCTGGACCTGATAGTGCAGGCCGCCAACGGGGAACTGGTGCATCTGGAATTGGCGATCAAATTCTATATGGCCCGGCCAGAGCTGCAACCGGTCAGTGCCGATCGTTCGTGCAGCGATGGGGCATTATGGTGGGGACCAGACCCGAGCGATCAGTTGGCGCGCAAGCTAGCGCGTTTGACCCAACATCAACTGCCTCTTGCCAAACGACTGGCAGCACAGCAACCCACTCACTACCCTGCCGAGCTGCCGCTTCCCGACTACTCCGCAGCCTGGCTTCAAGGTTATCTGTTTCAATCTGCGGCGCAGCAGATGCCACCTGCCTGCGGTCAGACTATACGCAGCGGAGCACAGCTATGGTGTCATCGTGGTCAGGTGGAAACACTACTGGATGCGCAGAGCCGCTGGATCGCGCTGCCGCACAAGGAGTGGCTGATGCCGCCATCAATCGCGACCACCAGCGCGGTGCTGGAGCCACGCCAGATGCGGCACATCTTCGCCGAGGCTAGAGCGCAGCAAGCGGTGATGTTCGCTCGGGTAGATGAAACTGACTGGTATCAGCCGCTGTATGCAGATCGACTGATCTGCGTGGCGGATGATTGGCCGGCGTAATCAGTCAATATCGGTAGAGGTACGACTCTGCAGTTTGCCCAGGTCGCGCTTGAGCGCAACGTTGAGCTTCTGTTGCTGTGCCAGCTCCTGCTTGATATCCAGCAACTCGCCCTGCACGATTTCCAGATGATCTGCGTGCGTGCCCTTGAGCTCAGCGAGCGCTTGGTCCTTCTCAAGCGTCAACGCCTTCAAGCGGTTATTCAACAGCTCAATCTGGCGCTGGTATTCACGCACTTCCAGCGCGTGCCGCTCCATGATGTCATCAAGATCTTCACTGTGCTGTGCAGTCGACTCGATCGGTAACAGCGTGGTGTTGTCCGGATCAATGATAACGCCGCTGCCGTACCAGGTATCTTCCGCCGCCATCTGCAGACGCTCGGGAGATAAAATACCAATAGCTTCTTCATCATCACCCAAAATACCCAGGGTATTACGGGTGACCGCATCCTTGACCAAAGCGAGGTCGTTGGTGCCCGCGCGCTGACCCGGCTTCCAGAGCAGTGGCCGGTAGTTCGGCTGTTTGTTGTAACCAAGGCAGACCAGGCGGATCGGCCCACCGCCCATATCGGGACCACGATCAGCTTTCTCTGCCAGTTGTCGCAATGGCATATTCCACAAGCGGTTTACGTAGCCGTCCAGATCGAAATCGAGGGTGAAAAATACCGCCGCACGAACCTGCAGCCGCGAGTTGATCTGCACGAATACAGCCTCAACCGTTTCATCTTCGAATTCAGGTGACGCTACGAGGCCATCCAGCAGTGCTTCGAACTCGGGAAACAACATCTCTTTGCAGATGCCACGTTCCGAAAAGAACATCACCGCCTCTGTGAGCACTGACTTTGCTGGTTTGCTCATCATCTGTCTCCTTGCCGTGCTCAATACTTTGCGCCTTTTTTAAAGCAAATGCATCCAACCTACCGGGTAAGGCAGCAAGTGTATGAAAAAGGTTCAAAACGGTATGTGATGCAATTGGCAAGCAGCCAAACATCCGTTGGCAGTATAGACAGGAAAGGCCGGAAAGCATGCGCTACGCTGCGTAGCGCATATATGGAGCGCTCCGCGGCGGCAAACTAACCGCCGGCGGAGCGGGAGCAACCCATCAACTCCTGACGATCACAGCGCTTAAAGCGCGGCCGCCAAACGCGAGCCCTGATCAATGGCTCGCTTCGCATCAAGCTCAGCCGCCACATCGGCGCCGCCAATCAGATGCACGGGTTTGCCCTGAGCCTCAAGGCCCGCTTGCAACTCGCGTAGCGGATCCTGACCAGCACAGATAATAATGGTATCGACCGGCAGCACCTTGGGCTCACCAGCTTCACCAATGGTGATATGCAGTCCAGCATCGTCGATCTTCAGATACTGCACCGAATTGAGCATTTGCACCTGCTTGGCCTTCAGCCCTGCGCGATGGATCCAGCCGGTGGTCTTGCCCAGCCCGTTGCCGACCTTGGTGCTCTTGCGCTGCAACAGAAACACCTCGCGCGCGGGCGCATGCGGCTGCGCATCAATACCAGCAATACCGCCGCGAGCCTGCATGGTGGGATCAATCCCCCACTCTTTCCAGAACAGATCAACATCCTGACTCGGGCTGACGCCCTGGTGCGTAACGAATTCGGAGACATCAAAACCAATACCGCCTGCGCCAATAACCGCCACCTTCTGACCCACCGGCTTGCGCTGTTGAATCGCATCCAGATAGCTGATGACCTTGGGGTTATCAATACCGGGGATATCCGGGGTGCGCGGCTTGATGCCCGTGGCCAAAATCACCTCATCAAAGCCCGCCAGATCAGCCGCAGCGACGCGGCGCCCCAGCTGCAGATCGACGCCGGTCTTATCAATCATTTTGCCGAAATAACGCAGAGTCTCGTAGAACTCTTCCTTACCGGGAATCAGCTTGGCAATATTAAACTGACCGCCGATCTGATCGGCAGAATCGAACAGGGTTACCTGGTGTCCGCGCTCGGCGGCAACGGTGGCTGCCGCCAAACCCGCAGGGCCAGCGCCAACAACAGCGATGTTCTTTACCGTCGTAGTGGGAATGTAATTCAGCTCGGTCTCATGGCAGGCACGCGGGTTGACCAGACAGCTGGTGAGCTTGCCACCAAAGGTGTGATCCAGACAGGCCTGGTTACAGCCAATACAGGTGTTTATTTCGTCCGCCAGCCCTGCAGCCGCCTTATTGACGAAATCCGGGTCAGCCAGGAAGGGCCGCGCCATGGACACCATATCGGCATCACCTTCGGCCAGCACTTGCTCGGCAATTTCTGGGGTATTGATACGGTTGGTAGTGACCAGGGGAATGCTTACCTCGCCCTTGAGCTTGGCCGTCACCTTGGTAAAGGCCGCGCGCGGCACCTTGGTCGCGATGGTGGGAATCCGTGCCTCGTGCCAGCCGATACCGGTATTGATAATGGTTGCACCTGCCTTCTCGATAGCCTTGGCCAGCATGACCACCTCATCCCAGGTGCTGCCGCCCTCAATCAGATCCAGCATCGACAGGCGATAAATGATGATGAAGTCATCACCGGTCGCCTCGCGCACCCGACGCACGATCTCGACCGGCAAACGCATGCGATTTTCGTAACTGCCACCCCAGCGATCGGTCCGCTTGTTGACGTGACTGACTAGAAACTGGTTGATGAAGTAGCCTTCCGACCCCATGACTTCAACACCGTCGTAACCGGCCTGCTTGGCCAGCGCCGCGCAATTGGCGAAATCGGCAATCTGCTTCTCGATGCCCGCTTCGTCCAATTCCTTTGGGGTAAAAGGATTGATCGGCGCCTGGACTGCGCTGGCTGAAACCTGCTTGGGACCGTAAGCATAGCGGCCTGCGTGCAGAATCTGCATGCAGATCTTGCCGCCCGCTTCATGCACAGCAGCGGTCACGACCTTATGCTGCTCGGCTTCTTCCGCAGTATTCATTTTCGCTGCGCCCTGGGCTACCGAACCTTCTTCGTTCGGACCAATACCACCAGTTACGATCAAGCCAACGCCGCCCCTGGCGCGTTCAGCAAAATACGCGGCCATGCGGTTGAAGCCGTTGGGACGCTCTTCCAGCCCGGTATGCATCGACCCCATCAGGGTACGATTGCGCAGCGTGGTAAAGCCCAGATCCAGTGGGGCCAACAAATTCGGATACAGTGTAGGTGCAGTCATCGCTTTCTCCAGCATCTCATCAGGGTCGACTCTCGAGTACCTGCCCGGAGCCTGTTATGGACAAAACAATAGGCTCAGGACTAACAGCGCTCAATCACCCAAAGTGACACATTTATAACCCTGAATTACACTGTTCTCTTTCGCGCCTTCGGGCTCTTACCCCCCTTGGGCTGCCATCATGAAACTAGGCGATATTTCGGTCAGCTATCTGCTCAGTCTGCGCGGAGCTATTACCCAACTGCAGCTCGACCCAACCCCGCTACTGGAGCGCTTTGGCATTACTGAAACGCTGTTGAGTGAACCGCACGCACGGATCAGCATCGCGCGCTTTATGCGCCTGGGTAACGCGGCCATACGCTATACGCAAAACCCGGCCATAGGCCTATTGATGGGAGCGCAAAGCCAGCTCAGTCATCAGGGTCTGGCTGGCATGACGGCACAGTGCGCACCCACGCTGGAGGACGCCTTCAACGTGATGGTCAAGTACGAACGACTTACCAGCCAAAACTACCGCGGCCATTCCAGCTTCTGCGCCCCGGCGCTGCGCTTCTATTCGATTGCGCCTTACAACATGTTCAACCTGTTCGTAGTTGACTCGGCCTTGGCATCACGCGCCCAGACCGCAAACCAGATGACAGGTGGCCAGGCAAAACTGCGTGAAGTACACATCGAATTCCCTGCTCCCACCTACGCCGCACGCTACGAGGCACTGTTTCAATGCCCGGTGCTGTTTTCGCAAACACACAATCAGTTGCTGTGGGAGCCACGCAGCCTTGCACTGCAACCGGTACAAAGTGCGCCTGGTCATTATCAGCATCTGCTGACGCTGTGTGAGCAGCGATTACATGAACTGACAAGGCAACGTGGACTACGCGAGCGCGTTGAAAGCATCGTAGCGCCGCAGCTGCATCAGCGGCTGCCAGGCATCATGGAAGTTGCACAGCAACTGGGCCTGCCATCCTGGACACTGCGTCGCCGATTGCAGCAGGAAGATCACACCCGCTTCCAGGACATCATTGACGATATTCGCCGCGAGCTAGCAGTCAGCTATATACGAGATACGGAGTTGGCACTGGGCGAGATTACCTTTTTGCTGGGTTTTTCTTCACCGGAGGCATTTCAGCGCGCGTTCAAACGCTGGACAGGATCAGCACCGGGCAGCTATCGGCGTGCACTACTTGGGGAGGGTAAAAGATCAGAAGGAGTCGAACGATAAAACCAGGTACTACAGGCAATCAAGGGAAAACGCATGAAGAGAATTACATCTCTTCAGCGTCTTCCACATCGTCTTCGCGTTGCTGCAACTGCAGCTCAATAAGCTCTTCAATATAGTCGCTCATGTGATACCTCCCTTTTCTTCTTGATGTTAATGACGTACTGCTATCGCACTATTCACGTTAGCCACGCCAGATGACAGTAAGATGAAAATGGCCAGGTAAAGTTCCGCTCCCACGCCAGCGTCAAAGCAAAAAGCTGGCCGCCGCTACCAGGACCGCACACTCGACTATTTCCAGCAGTGCTCCAGCCGTATCGCCGGTCGTCCCGCCGAGACGTTGCAGCAACAGATGACGTCCGTACAGCACCAGCCCTGCCGCTACAAATAGAGACAACGCCCCTGCTACGCCGCAAAAGAGCAGCAATACGGCATTAAGCAGCAAGACCCACTTTAGCTTCGAACGCGGCATCTCACGGGTCAGGCTCTCGCCCAGCCCACCCGCGCGCACGTAGGGTGTGGTTAATAGCAACAGGGGTAATAGACAACGGCCCAGCCAGGGAGCAATTAACAGCAAAAGCCAGGATTGCTGTTGCAGCAATAGCACCAGGGCGGTGTATTTCAGCAGCAGACAAAGCAATAGCACGATGACGCCTATCGGTCCGCAAGCCGGGTCTTTCATAATCGCCAGTGTGCGCGCTCGGTCACCATAGCCACCCACCCAGGCATCCGCAGTATCCGCCAAGCCATCAAGGTGCAGACCACCGCTCAGCCAGACCCATAAGGCAATCAAGATGGCGGCGCGCAGCACAGGGTCAACGCTACCAAGCAATAGGTTAGCCGTCAGCAATAGCGCGCCCAGCAACAAACCAACCAGCGGGTACCAGAGCAGCGACTCGGCGCTCTCCTGAGCGCTTGGATCACGGCGCAGACGCACCGGCAGGCGGGTCAAAAACTGCAACGCCAAGGCAAAGGGCATCATAAGCCAGCCTCAGTCAGCCCGCGGTGCGGATCAAACTCAAGCCCCACCAATTCGGCGTATCCAACCACAACCTGAAGCAGGTCAGCAGGCGCCAGACCACGCGCACGGGCAATCAAAAGCCGCATCACGCCGGCATGCGATACCACCAGTATCCGCTGCCCGGCGTAGGCTAAATGTAAAGTCTGAAGAGCGGTATCTATGCGCGCAGCAAAATCCCGCATTGGCTCGGCGCCCGGCGGCGTGTAGGCATAGGGATCGGCCCAAAAGCGGCCCAGTTCATCAGCCTGGTCAAGCATCAACTCGCTTGGGTGCTTACCTTCCCAATCGCCAAAGTGCAGCTCACGCAAATTGTCGTTGTACTCAATGGGCAGCCCGCGCTCATCGGCAAGGCGTTCGGCAAAGTGCGCGCAGCGATGCAGCGGCGAGCTGACAATACGCTGCCAGCCACTGGCAACAGCGGTGGTGGCTATCATTTGCTGCCAACCCGCGGCGGTGAGTTGATCATCCAGACTGCCACGCAAACCGCCGCCCTGCTCGGTCTCGCCATGACGTAAAAAGTCGAGCCGGACCATCACAAGCGGCTACCAGAGACCGCTGCCTCCTGAAAGGTCGCCATCTGGTTGTGCAGACGGCAAGCCGCTTGCAGCAGCGGCACTACCAAGGCGGCACCACTGCCCTCACCCAGGCGCATCTCCAATGACACCAAGGGCTCAGCATCCAGCGCATCAAGCAACTCCTGATGGCAGGTCTCGGCACTGCGATGACTGTAGAGCAGCCAGGGTGCGATGCCCGGATTCATGCGCACCGCGCACAGGGCAGCGGCAGTGCATATGTAGCCATCTACCAACACCGGCATGCCTTCCTGCGCGGCTGCGATGTAGGCGCCAGCTAAACCCGCAATTTCCAGTCCACCCACGCGGGTCAACGCCTCCAAGGGTGAGTCAACCATGGGTCGATGCAGTTTTAACGCTGCTTCAATGATCTGGGTTTTGTGCTGCAGACCGCTGTCCTTCATACCGGTGCCAGCACCCACCAGGCGCTTGGCTGGCTGATCAAGTAACAAACAGGCCAGGGCACAGGCACTGCTGGTGTTACCTATCCCCATGTCGCCACCGATAAACAGATCCGCGCCCTTTTCCAGCGCGCGCTGCAGTGCCTCACGGCCTGCTAGCAAGGCGTGCGCACACTGGACGCTGGTCATGGCCGGTTGATGAAGGAAATTCTCCGTGCCGGCAGCAATCCTCAACTGACGCACGCCAGGCAATGGCACACTCTCTTGTACCAGCCCCAACTCGAGCAGTTCGAGTTCAGCGCCCAGGTGACGCGCCAACACGCTGATGGCAGCGCCGCCCTGCGCAAAATTGGCCAGCATCTGGCCGGTTACTTCCTGCGGAAAAGCCGAAATTCCCTCCTGCGCGATACCGTGATCAGCTGCAAAAATGGATATCCAGATACGCTCTACCGAAGGATCGCTGCGACCTTGCAAACCCGCCAGGGTAACTGCCAACTGCTCAAGACGACCGAGCGAACCCTGCGGCTTGGTTAACTGCAGCTGCCGCGCCAGCGCCTGTGCTCGCCTACCCGCGTCCGGAACGCGTGCTGCTGCCTGCCACCAAGTGCCATTCACAGCTTTTCTCCCTTTAAGGTCTGCGGTAAACCCGCAATGCAGAATACTACCCGGTCGCAGTGCTCTGCCAGCTGCTGGTGCAGCCAGCCAGACTCATCGACAAAACGGCGGCTAAGCTCGCCCATGGGAACGACACCCAAGCCTGTTTCATTGCTCACCATAATGATCCTGCCCGGTAACTCGGGCAGGCAATCAAACAACGCCTGGCGCTCACGTGTCCAATCATGCTCGTCCGGGCTGAGCAGCAGGTTACTCACCCAGAGAGTGAGGCAGTCGACCAGCAAACAGCGATCTGTTGCGGCGTGCTCGCGCAGCACCTGCGCCAGGGAAGTCGGCTCCTCAACCAGAGTCCAGTCAGCCGGACGCTGGGCACGATGCTGTACCACCCGATCGCGCATCTCCTGATCGCGTGGCTGGCAGGTCGCAATATAGGTCACAGGCAGGCCGCACTCAGCCGCCAGCCGCTCGGCTAACCGGCTTTTGCCCGAACGGGCACCACCCAAAATCAATTCATGCATCGTTTATACCGCATAGCAGGCGCAGTTGCGCCGTATCAAGATGCGCCTCGACCAGGTCGGCCAGACGCTCCAGGTCTCGTTCCCGCAGGGCTGCGTAATCCATGCCTTCGGCGCGGGCAAGCCCGGCCCAACGCAGCACGGCTTGTTGCGTGGCCGACTGCTCAAAAAAACCATGCAGGTAGGTGCCCGCCACCTGCCCGTCCTCGCTCAGCGCGCCATCCATGCCGCCGCCGTGCAGATATACCAGCGGTTGCGCCAGTGCCCGACCCTGGCTGATTCCGGCATGAATCTCATATCCACTGACGCTGGCCTGCTCAAGCGCCAACACACCGGTAACATTGGTCAACTGCTTGGCTGCGCGCAGCTCGGTTTGCATATCCAGCAGGCCTAACCCGGCAACGCTGCCAGCGGGCCCTTCAAGCCCCAAGGGATCGGCCAGCACCTTGCCCAGCATCTGAAAGCCACCACAGATCCCCAGCACCTTACCGCCATAACGCAAATGACGCGCCAAGGCCTTGTCCCAGCCGTGCTTGCGTAAAAAGTCGAGGTCAGCGGCAACACTCTTTGAACCCGGCAGAATAATCAGATCGGCCGCAGGTATGGGCTGACCGGGGCCGACAAACGCCAGCTCGACCTGCGGATGCAATCGCAGGGGATCAAAATCGGTATGGTTGCTGATACGCGGTACTACCGGCACCACCACCTTCAGGCATTCGGCCTGCTTGGCCACCTGGCGAGTATCAACGGCATCTTCTGCCTCTAGATGCAGGTCGTGCAGGTAGGGCAATACACCCAGCACCGGCTTACCGGTGCGCTCTTCCAGCCAGCGTAAACCTGGCTCCAACAAGGCAATATCGCCACGAAAACGGTTGATGACAAACCCTTTAACCCGCGCCTGCTCACTCGGCGAGAGCAACTCAAGCGTTCCTACAAGATGTGCAAATACGCCGCCCTTGTCGATATCGGCGATGATAATAACCGGACAATCGACCGCTTCGGCGAAGCCCATATTGGCAATATCGCCCTCACGCAGATTGATCTCCGCCGGTGAACCAGCGCCCTCGACCATGACTACAGGATAACGCTCGCTCAAGCGTTGATAGGCTGCCAAAGCGGCCTGCATGGCGACCGGTTTGTAGGCGTGATAAGCGACCGCATCCATATTACCGATCGGCTGCCCCTGAATGATTACCTGCGCGCCCACATCGCTGTTGGGCTTGAGCAGGATCGGGTTCATATCGGTATGGGCACTGATACGCGCGGCATGCGCCTGGACAGCCTGGGCTCGACCGATCTCGCCACCGTCTGCAGTTACCGCCGCATTCAGTGCCATGTTTTGCGGCTTGAACGGCGCGACAGCCACGCCCTGGCGTACCAGCCAGCGACAGAGTGCACTGACCAGCGTGCTTTTGCCCGCATCCGAGGTAGTGCCCTGCACCATCAAACTGCCCATGCCAACTCCTTCATGCTGTCTCGTAAGGCACTTTCCAGACGCTGCCACTGCGCTTCCGAGCGCGGCAAACCAAATCTCAGCCCGCCCAGCTCGTTAAACACGCGCACCAGTACACCGCGACTGGCCAAGTCCTTGTAAAGTTGCTGCGCCGGCTGCTGTCCCAAGAGACGCCATTGAAACAAGCCGCAGCCGGCACCCGACGCTAACCCGACCGCGTCCAGCAAACGTCGCAGACGCTGGCTATCCATATGCAAACGACTGCGCCACAACTGTTGAGTCAGCCGGTCTGCCAGCACGGACCGGCCTACCGCACGCGCAGGTCCACTCACCGCCCACGGACCGAGCCGCTCTTCAAGTACTGCCAACAATTGTTCCTCTGCCAGTACAAAGCCCAGACGCAGGCCTGCCAGACCGAAAAATTTGCCGAGCGAGCGCAATACGATCAAACCGGGAGCATGACTATGCGCCGATAGGCTGTATTCCGGCGTCGGGTCCATAAAGGCCTCATCAACCACTAACCATCCACCCCGGCTGACCAGACGCTGGTGCCAATTCAGCAGCAGTTCGCTATTCAGCAATTGTCCGGTTGGGTTGTTGGGGTTGACCACCACCAGCACATCCAGTTGATCAAGACAGGCTGGCAGCAGCTCCGTGGTCACGCTGACCAGCTGGTGACCAGCGCGCTCCCAGGCCAGACGATGCTCGGCGTAGGTCGGTTCCAGAATCCCCACGCGGCAAGGTTTGCGCAGTGTCGGCAGCGCCTGAATGGCCGCCTGCGAACCTGCTACTGGCAACGCGTGAGGTGCGCCATAATAGTCTTGCGCCTGCTGACTGAGTCCGTCCCCGGTTTCAGGCAGGCGGCTCCAGACTGACTGTGGCAACGCGGGTACGGGCCAGTGATAGGGCGCGAGCCCGGTAGACAAGTCGAGCCATTGCTCAAGCGGCACGCCGAACTCGCTGGCTGCATGTTGCAAGCGTCCGCCGTGTTCAAGCATGACTTGCCCCCCATAACAGCACTAGCAGCAGCGACCAGAGCACCAGACTGCGGCGAACCAACTGCAAAGCGCGCAGGATGTCCTCTGCCCTGGGCGCATCATCTATGCCCAGCGGCGGGCGTTCAGTCAGTTTGCCGTGATAAACCGCCGCACCGCCCAGTTGCAACTCCAGCGCACCGGCTCCAGCGGCCATCACCGGACCGGCATTGGGGCTATCCCATGCGGCAGCCTGGGCTTGCCAACAATGCAGACCGCGGCTCAGATTGCCACAGAGGCTATAGCTCAGAGCAACCAAACGAGCCGGCAGGTAATTCAGCACGTCATCCATTCTGGCGGCCACGCGGCCAAATAACAGAAAGCGCGGTGTGCGGTAGCCCCACATAGCATCGAGGGTATTGCTCAAGCGGTACAAGACCACTCCGGGAGCGCCCAGCAGCAAAAACCAGAATAACGCGGCAAAGACCGCATCACTGCCATTCTCCAACACCGACTCTACTGTCGCTTTGGCTATGCCCTGCTCGTCCAGCTGGCTGGTATCCCGGCTCACAATGCGCCCCACCAGCTCACGTGCCAGGGGCAAGTTGCCTTGCTGCAGTGCCGCCGCTATCGGCTTGGCATGGGCGACCAGGCTTTGTCCGCCCAGGCACAGATAAAGACATAGCACCGAGAACGCCCAGCCAAACCAGGGCAGTTGCACCAAGCCATAGACCACAAGCGTTAACGGAAGCACAGCCAAACACCAGGCCAGGGCCCCTTTGGCGATGCTGTGCGGTTGATTGAGACGCTGCTCCAGAAACTGTACCCAGCGACCAAAGCCAACCAGCGGATGCCAGCGGACCGGCTCTCCCAGCAAGCGATCCAGCAAGACGCCCAGTATGGCCGCGGCCAGCAAGGCGCTCACGCAGCGTGCCAGTTGCGAATAATGCGCGAAAGGTGCTGCAAACCATCGGTCAGTGCGCCTATACCGGGTTGTAAAATGTCGGCAGACTTGACCTCATGCAACTGCCCGGATTGGACCGCGGGGATACTCTGCCAGCCCGCACGCTCCTGCACCTGCTCCGGCCGAAACCGTTTGCCGCACCAGGAACCGATGATGATATCCGGCGCGCGCCTTACCACCTCCTGCGGATCGCTGATAATTCGTTCTTTGGCACTGGGCTTGCTCGCCAGCTCGGCGAAACAGTCTTCGCCTCCGGCGAGCTCAATCAACTCGCTCACCCAGCCTATGCCGGATATTAGCGGATCATTCCACTCTTCAAAGTAGACGCGGGGACGACGCCCTTCGCGGCAACCCGCATTGCGTGCCTGCAACAACCCCTCCTCCAGCTCCGCGATCAGCTGGGCCGTGCGCTCGTGCGCGCCCACCAGGGCACCCAAGGTCGAGATCATGCGCAAAATACCGGCAATACTGCGTTGATTGAACAGATGCACCTCCAGGCCCTCACGCGCCAGGTCGGCAAGAATACCGGCCTGCAGGTCGCAGTAACCGAGCACCAGATCAGGCTCAAGCGCCAGAATCTCTTCGCTTTTCGCCGAGGTAAAAGCCGCCACCTTGGGCTTCTCCTTCCGCGCTTGCGGCGGTCTTACGGTAAAACCGGAAATGCCGACAATCCGCTGCTGCTCACCCAGGTGATACAGCACTTCGCAGGTTTCCGTAGACAGACAAACGATGCGCTGCGGGCCACCCAGGGCTATGCATTCACTCATTCGGTCGCTCCCCATTGATCGCAAAACAGCAACTCCGATAACGGCCGGGCATCGGCCCACTCTTCTTGCACCAGCATCGGCTGAGCGTAGAACTCGGCAACCGGGCCCAAACAAAGTATCGCCACCGGCTTGGCACCCGGCGGCATCTGCAGCAAGTCAGCCAACGCTTTCGGCTCAAATAACGAGACCCAGCCCATGCCCAGGCCCTCTGCGCGCGCTGCCAGCCACAGGTTCTGAATAGCGCAGGAAAGTGAGGCCAGGTCCATCTCCGGCAAGGTACGGCGGCCAAATACGTGCGCCTCGCGCCCCTCGGGCAGCGCCGCGACCAGTACCTCGGCGCAGTCGAGCACGCCCTGTACTTTCAGTTGCATGAACTCCTCCGAGCGCACGCCCAAAGCCTCGGCGGTCGCCAGTCGCTCGGTCTCTACCAGTTGATGTATCTGCTCACGCAGCGCCTGCTGACGCACCCGAACAAACCGCCAAGGCTGCATCAGGCCAACGCTGGGCGCGTGGTGCGCCGCCTGCAGCAACCGTTGCAATAACGCATCAGGCACCACTCCGCCGATAAAGTGACGCATATCTCGGCGCTCACGAATCGCCCGATAAACCGCGTCGCGTTCGGCGGAGGAATAGGCGTGATCGTCACTCACGGACGAAACAGGGCCGCAGCAGCCTGCGGATTACTCGGCAGATAAAAATGCACATAGGACGCGGTCAGGCGCTCAATGCGATAAACCGCCTCAGCCGTGCGCCGATAGTTGGGGCACTCGCCGCGCACCAGCGGCTGCATCTCAGTGGTTAACTGTGAATGGTGAAAGGTGTGGCCATGCAGCTTGCCTTCCGGCAGCTCCACCGCCTGTAAAGCAAGTGCAGCCAAGCGCTTCTGCATCACCGCATCACCGCTAAGCAGGCCCGCCATGGCAAACCGCTCGCCCTGCAGGTCCGTCAGACTATCGAGCAGATACAGCATGCCACCGCACTCTGCCACTAACGGCTTACCCTGCAGATGATGTTCGGCGATCTCCGCCTGCATCGCTTTGTTGCCGGCCAGCTGCGCGGCGTGTAACTCGGGGTAGCCGCCCGGTAGGTATAGGCTATCGACCGCGGGCAGATGCGTATCATGCATTGGCGAGAAGAACACCAGCTCGGCGCCCAATGCGCGCAGCAGTTGAAGATTCGCCTGGTAGACAAAGGCAAAAGCACTGTCACGTGCCACGCCAATACTGACGCCCGCGAGCAGCGGCGGCAGAGTCTGCACTTGCGGCGCAGTAAAGCTCACCGAGGCTGGCAAGGCATCATCTACGCTATCCGCCAACGCTGCGGCTGCCGCATTCAGCCGGGCATCAAGATCGGCCAATTCATCGGCCTGCACCAGCCCCAGGTGGCGGCTGGGCAAGGCAATGTCGGGCGAACGCGGCAAACCACCAAACCAGCGGATGTCCGCTGGCAGGCTGTCACGCAAGATCTCGGCATGCCGGGCACTGCCCAGTTTGTTGGCCAGAATGCCGGCAAACGCCAGATCCGGTTGGAAATGGGCCAAGCCAAAGGCCATGGCGGCGAAGGTTTGGGCCATACCCGAGCCATCAATTACGCCCAGCACGGGGACGCCAAACTGACGCGCCAAATCAGCAGCGGACGGTGTACCGTCAAACAGCCCCATGACACCTTCAATCAAAATCAGGTCAGCCTCACCCGCCGCTTCCCAGAGCAGGCGCTGCGATTGTTCCAGCCCTACCATCCATAAATCCAGTTGGTGCACCGGGGCGCCGCTGGCCACTTCAAGAATCATCGGATCAAGGAAGTCCGGGCCACACTTGAACACCCGCACCTTGCGGCCAAGCTGGCGATGTCTGCGCGCCAGCGCCGCGGTGACGGTGGTTTTGCCCTGCCCCGAGGCAGGTGCGGCGATCAATACCGCCGGGCACTGTCGTGTAGTCAAAACTCAACTCCCTTCTGCGCTTTGATACCGGCCTTGAAAGCATGTTTAACCACGCCCATATCCGTCACGGTATCGGCTGCCTCAACCAGTGCTGGCGGCGCCCCTCGACCGGTAACTACAACATGCTGATGAGCAGGCCTTGCCTGAATATCGGCGATCACCTGATCCAGCTGCAAATAGCCATATTTGAGAGCGATATTCAGCTCGTCGAGCAGCACCAGTGACACCTCGGGATCGCGCATCAATTCGACGGCGACGGCCCAGGCCGCCTCGGCCTTGACGATGTCATCCTGGCGATCCTGCGTCTCCCAGGTAAAGCCCGCGCCCATCACGTGATAGCGTACTTCGTCCGGAAAGCGCCGAAAGAAATTCTCTTCGCCGGTGCTCTTGGCACCCTTGATAAACTGCACAATACCGACACGCATCCCATGGCCCAGCGCTCGTGCAGCCATACCAAAGCCTGAGCTGCTTTTGCCCTTGCCGTTGCCGGTATTCACCAGGAGTACACCGCGCTCTTGCTGGGCGGTGGCGATCTTTTCATCCACCACCGCCTTCTTGCGCTGCATGCGCTGGCGATGGCGCTCATCGCGCGCCTGATCCTGCTCACTCATGCCTGATGGCTCTTGTTGGACATGAGCAACTGCGCACTGCGCGCGCCCACGTACAGCACGACAGCAATACCGACGTAGAGCGCTAACGAGCTCAGGTACTGCGGGTAGTAGTGACCGATACGCTCAACCATGCCAGCGACGGTAGGCGCCTCGTAACGTCCAGAGAAAAAATAGAACCCACCACTGGAAAGCACGTTGCAAACCAGAGCACTCAGTGCCATCACCGGTACCAGAACCGCCAGTGAGCCAGCTTGATCGCGATGCCAGCCAGCGTACAGGCGGCCACCAAACCACAAGGCAGCATAGGCCGGAACCAGCATCCAGTAAGCCACGGTCATGCAGTGATGTCCGGCGTTGATCCAGCCGACCGAGAGCACATCAATGATGGTCGCTTCAGCAAACAACAACGGAAACACCCATTTAGGTCGCAGCAACACACCCGCGAGAAAAAAGACCGCCCATGATGCACTCGGCAGATTGTGTAGCGGGAAGTGACTACCCCGCGTCATGGCCATCAGTGCCATCAGCGCGATACCGATATAAAGCTGGGTCGTTCTCGACAGGTTCAGCATATTCATTCTCCTCGTTAAAACAGCAAAACGTCTGCGGCCGTTTCGACCACAGACGTCCCATGCTGCCGACTCCCCTTGAGACGGCATGCGTAATCGAACCGCCGAACCTACATCGCCTGATAACGCAGGGTCAGATACCCCGCGCGGCCTGGCTGCTGGTAGGTTGCGGCAGTTTCATAATCGGTATCAAACAGGTTGGTGACCTGCGCCTGCACTCGCCATGCATGGCTTAGCCAATATTCGGCTCGCAGGTCCACCGTGTTATAACCCGGCAGATCCTCGGTGTTGGACGCATCTTCCCAACGCCGCCCTTCGGCATGCACAGTTGCGCCCAGACCGATGCGACCAAAGCGACGATCCACATCCAGGTTGAATATCTGCTCCGGCGTACGCCTGATAAGATCACCATCGGTGGTTTTGTGCGAACGATTTTTCGGATCCTGCAGCGTCAGGTTGGCTTGCCAGTTCCAGCCCAATTGTTGCGTAAATACCTCGAATTCAAGGCCTTTGATCTCTGCCTTATCGACGTTTTCGGCCAGCGATACGCCGCCGACCCTCACGGTCGAGATCATGTCGTCGATATCGTTCTTGAATGCATTGGCTGACCAGCTGCCCCAGCTGTGCTCGCCGCGCAGTCCAACCTCAAGGTTTTTCGCGGTTTCAGCCTGAATATCGGGGTTACCGAAGCTGGGGTAATACAGCTGATTGAAGGTAGGAGCGTTGAAAGCGGTACCGTAACTGGCAGCAAAGCTGACGCTGTCAGTCAATGCAAAGCCATAACCCAAGCTACCGGTGGTGTGCTCGCCATAGGCTTCGTTGTCATCGTGGCGCAAGCTGACCTGCCAGTCGTGCCGGCCGGCCTGCCCCAGGTACTGTGCAAACAGACCGTGGTTATAGCGGCTCTCTTCCGGATAGCTGACACTGCTGCTGATTTCGTCTTCAAGCCAGTCATAGCCAAGTGTCAGCAACTGGTTATCGGCCAGATGCAAATCATTCTTCCAACTGAAGCTATCGCGCTGAGTGTCATAACGTGAGTTGAACGTACTGCCTTTAAAATTATCGTTCTGCTCCTCGCTGCGACCGGCCTGCAGTGTCACATCCCAGAAGCTCGCCAGCGCAAAGCGCGCACGAGCGCCATACACCCTGAGCACATCATCAGCATTGGCATCAGTACCAGAGTCATAGTCGTTATGCGACTCAACCTGCAGCAAGTGAGCGTCGATCAGCAGACCGTTAGCAAAGCGATAGCCACCCGAGAGACTACCTGACAACTCACGATAACCGTCATGATCCCGCTCCCTGGAGGGGCGAGCATCGATACCTTCGGTTTTCAGGCTACTGATGCCCAAGTTGTACCATGCATCATCAGTACCGCCGGAAACACCCGCCGTTCCGCCAAGATGCTGGGCACTGCCCACTGTCGTAGAGAAATAGGGGGTGATACCGCCATCCTCGCCCTTGCGGGTAAAGACCTGAATAACACCGCCAATGGCGTCTGCGCCATACAGGCTGGAGCGAGGGCCACGAACTACCTCAATACGCTCAATTTGCTCTACCGGCAGATTCTGCAGCGCCGCAACACCCGAGGTAGCAGAGCCCATACGAACGCCATCGATCAACACCAGCACGTGCGATTTGCTGGTGCCACGAATACTGAGGGTCATAGCCTTGCCCGGCCCACCGTTGTTGGTAATGCTGATGCCCGGGACGCGGCGCAATACCTGATCCACGCTGGTCGCCTGCAAGCGCTCAATGTCGGCGCGATCAAACACGCTGGTCGCCGCAATGCTATTGGATTGACTGGTGCGCGTTGCGGTCACAACCTGGTCATTCAGGCTGAGCGTATCGGCAAGGGAAAGAGAAGACAGGCCGCACAGGGCCAGTGCCAAAGGGGCACGTAAAAAGGTTTTCATACTGCGTAATTGCTCCGTCGTACCCACCCGCACGACACTGACTGAGAATAACAGTGACGGAGGCAGGGGAACGGCAACAAGCATAGAGGGGCCGCGCACCTACAGCGCCCACCGCACTGTTGTGAATCGCGACAGGCCGGTCTCCGGGCTTACGAGCGGATCAATAGATCCTGCGGCCTGAACCTTCCCATGCATGAACAGCACAGTGGTGTTATCAGGCGCATCGCCATGAGGCGAACATCGCTTACCGTTGCGGGGGCAGCGCCGGAATTGTCTGCTGGGCAGACGCACCGGCTTCCCAGTTTCACCCTCTGCGAAAAGAGGGAACCTGAAGCAGGCGTGAAGAGTAGAGACTTTGCTGATAAGCGTCAACCGCCGTGGTTGAACGCTCTAAATGCGGCACTGGCGTAACGCGCGCACTACTTTCGAGGGCTCGACAGTGTGCACTACCCACTAAAGCCAAACGCAGGCTCAGCCTGGCTTGGCCATAGCAAGATTATTTGATATCGACGTTTAGGGACGGCGCGCCAAACGCGACCAGCTCAGCGTTCGACCCGTTAAAGTAGCCATGCCAAAAGGCCTCAAGCAGCTCAATCGTTCGACCTGAACGGTAAGCCTGGTTTACATCCTTGGTAATCAGGCCAGCACCGGCAACATAGACTCGCGCGCCATCCAAATCAGCAAAGAGTTGGACGCTCGCCACTTTATCCAGCTCCGCTTGAGGATTGAGATCACGGATACGACGGTTGGCATAGAAGGACCCGAAGTCGCTATTTTCGAGCATGTCAGACATAAGTAAAATCACTCGCTCGCGGGCGGGTGAGGATTTCAAATCTGAACCAATATCACGCAGCGAGTGGAATATCTCACTGCGCGGTATATCTTCTGAAGCAGCCCTCAGCACTGCCACAAACTCACGCCCGAAACGCTTTTGGAAAAAGGCTCTCTGTTCGCTAACGCAAGCATCGAAGGCTCTCAACGACTGCATGCCGACGTCATCTCGTACCGCCTCAGGAAGCGGTGAATTCAGCTCACCGGAGAACTGAAGCTGCATAAACTGGGAGGGCAAAAAAGCCGAAAAACTGTAGAGTTTGACTTCATCGCCTGACGCCACGAATCGATCAATTTGCCCCCACGCGGCCCGCTGAATACTTTCTGGCATCAAGACTGTTTGATCAACAATAACCGTAAGTTGCCGGCCACTACCCGGCTGACGAAACTCCTCTACGTTAGCGTGTTGGTAACAGTCCGGAATGTCATTACGCTCAGACCCATTGGCATAACATGAAAATCCAAGCAAGCAGGCAGTAATCAGCTTGAGATTCATCGATTTATGCCTCATCAAAGTCTTTCAGCAACTGTTGATCCGCACGCAAGCTAGCCACGGCAGCAAAGTCATAGCCTTTGGCAGTGCATACAGTGCGCAGTTGCTCGTCGCTGAATGCAGTCAAATCCTTATTGCGCAGGCCCGCCAATGCGTCCTCAGCAGGGGATGCCTCCAGTGTCTGCTGCACTGGCGCCGCAGTGGGGGCAGACTGCTCTACAGCAAGCGGTTTCGGTGCCGCCGGTTCGGCCAAGGGGCTAGCCTCAACCGCTGACGCAAACGAACTGGGGCTTGGCTGCGTCTGATGGGTACTGGCTTCAGCTCTCATACGCACTACATAGGCGTTAAAGTCACGTGATTGCGCACCACTAATGGCGGTCTGCACCGCACTATTAGTAGTCGTTCGCTTAGCCAACTTCATCTGTAGCATGCGCAGTTTATGATCTGCATGCGCCGCAATTTTTGTACGTTGCGTCTCCATCCAGCGTTCAAGTTCAGCCGCATTATTAAATTTATGCGTGTAGAACCAGGCCTTCTTGGACTCCACACCAGCAAAACCGAATATCGAGGCAAGCCATACGCTAACCGCCTGAATAGCCACATAGATAACCGACAGCACGATAAAGGTAATCAAGGAAGCACTGCGAATGGCGTCCATCTTATCGGTCAGCGCGCTGTCTTCCGACACTTCGTTTACCGAAGCCGACTCAGCGGGAAGGTCAAAGGGACTGGCGCTTTGCTCATAGCTCTGTTGAGCAAATACATCCGGGCTGGAGACCATTTCTGTCTCGATACTTTTAAGCTGATAGGCACGGATACCAAAGGCAGCACAAGCCATAATCAGCACTACCAAAACGCAACCTACTATCCAGCCGTGGCGGGGTGTCACCGTCTGATTAGTGACAATACGCGCGAGGATACGGTTGTAGTCCTTGGCCTGCTCATCTTTCTCGGTTTCTTTGATACGAACGCCGGGCTGAACCTGCTTCAGCGGATTAACCTTGCTCGGGTCTGCGTCACCCTCCCACCAATGCCTAGCCTTGTTCACCAGAGAATTATGATGTAGCGCGCGCCCCGCCGCCTCGGCAAAGCCTGCAGAGATAATGGAAAGCAGGAACGCCGCCATCCAACCAAGATAGGCCTGATCGTTCGACGAGAGGTTCTGGTTGATAAAGGGCACCAGCACGTATGCAAAACCCACCGCCTCAAAAAGGATGAGTAGAAAAACAAGTACCAACACCCAGGCTGGACGTTCACGTCGACCACCTTCACCTATGGTGTCCAGATAGGACTCACACTTGTTGTAATACTCGGAGCTTTTATCACCCACTTCCTGATAGTAGTCGTAGTAGTCATTACTCAAGCTGACCTCGCTGAGCAGCCAGCCTTTGCTGTCAGAGCTGGTACTGGAGCGCGCTAGCCGGGCTACGGTTCCTATGACAGGGATGCCATGCCATACACGCATGACAAAGTAGCGGACCTTGTCCCAGTAAATAACAATGAGCAGCAACGATATAAGTGCCGAAAGAATCGACCCGGTTATTAACTTGTTGGCCAGCGCGAGCGCCATCAATGCGTTGAAACTAAAATCTTCCATTTAAAGCACTCTCCGGTTAAGTACGCAAAGGTACAAATTTCGCGGTATAGCTCTCTCCGCGCTGGTCTGGATAAATCAACACGCCGTCCGTTGCTTGAGAACTACCCTTGCTGAAGACAACATCCAGGCAAGAAACAGGCGATGGCGAATCGGTCAGAAAAACACGATAAAGCACGCGGCTTTCGCCTTCGTAGGTGTTGGCAATGGCATTACCTTTGAAGCTGGCATTCCGGTTACCTTCACTGTATTGCTCGACGATCTGAATGAACGGCTGACGCCCCACTGCGGCGGAGTCACGCAGAATAGATACCGGCGAAATAGTGACCAAGTGGCCATGAACTGTTTGCGCCCAGACCCGATTGTTGTAACCCGGCAAGTAATCAGTGGTATTGCGCGTCTCCAGCGCATCACCGCTGGCAAGACTCACCGCCTCGCCACTTTTGCGTGGAAGGTCTTGATCGCAACTGACCACTGGCATGTCTGCCGCATGCGCGGTTGGTATAAACGAGAAACCAGCAGACTTGGGCGCGATAGCACTCCCCAACTCCCAGCGACCCGTTGAGACAGGAACCCCACCAAAATCAACAGCAAAGCGCGCATCCTCACGCGGCTCAACTCGCTGCGGTGTTGGCTTGACGGGCTCCGTTTGACCTACTAATACGCCCGTTCTTGCGGCTGGCGGAGCGGCGGCTTGCGAGCGAGTAGCGTTTGCTCTCGTGGAGGTTCCGTAACTCAAGTATTTGGGGTTGTTACGCTCTGAGCTGAGCCGAGCCATTAGCGTCGCACGATCGTCCACCTCGACTATTTCGACCCGTCGATTCTTTCCACGCAGTAGCGGATCGCTATTGTCGGCCACCGGTCTGGACGAGCCAGCGCCTTGAAAAAACAAGCGCTCAGCAGCGATACCCTGCTGCTCCAGAATCCTGGCCACTACCTTAGCCCTGCGCTCTGAGAGCGCCTGGTTCAATTCCGCACTGCCAGTGGCGTCGGTATGCCCAACAACCAATATGGCGGTATCACTCACCCCGACAAAAGCCTCAGCCAAACTCGTCACCTGACGCCTGCCTTTAGCAGAGAGTTCGGCGCTGCCCGTTGGAAACATACCCTGGTCTTCAACCTGGGCAACAATGCCGACATCAGATGCGCCAAGCCCGGCGGATTTCAGCGTTTCAGTCTGTAACCGCACGTTTTCTCTGGCGGCTATCTGCTCCAACCTGTCTAACCGGCTTTTGTACGCCATCGCCAGGGCACAACCCGCTGCACCGCCAGCGATAGCGCCCAACGCAATGGCCTTGTCATCACCTTTAGTAACAGCGCCAACTCCGGCTCCTAGCGTCGCACCAACAATCCCCCCAGCTATGCAGTTTATTTTTGCACTATGGCTACTGGAAAACTGCTGAACCTGGCTACAGCTACTAGTCACTAGCGCAATAGACAATACAAACGAGGTTGCTCGAAAAGAGCGCATACTGATTGAACCTGCAGGTTCTTCCATGAATTGATAGTCCTAAAAGGCGGTAGGCACTCAACAGCTAGAAACAAATAACAAAATGTCGAATTTTGGCGATTTGTTATAGCTATACGAGATATGCAAAAGAGGTGCGATTCTAAACTCATGCATAGTGGCATTTCAATGGCGTCGGAAAAATATCGCGCGCGAAAAAGCGCAGGCAATTAAAAGCGGCACCCGACAACGTCATAAACAGGAAACAACGAAGATGTTTGAACCCGGCCATCTGCACCTTGCGCGTATGCGCCTGCTCGAGAGCGATATCGGCTTCCATATCGACATCACCTACCGACTGATTGATCAGGGCAAGAGGATGAGGTTTGACGTGCAGGGTCAGATCAATGAAGAAGCGATCGAAGAGTATTTCGAGCTACCCCGTGAGACTGCCTTTAACTTCGCCAGCGATATTGATCACCTGCTGCGCCGCCACGGGGCTCTGTCGCCAGAATTTCTGTCGCTGTCAGAGCACAAGGAATACGATGCGATGTTTTCAGACATACGCGACAAGCTGCACGCCTGGCATGGCGAAACAATCGATCCAATACAGCCCAAAAGGCAATAAACAGGCAACAAAAAACCCCAGCTGCGCAAGCAACTGGGGTTTATCTTGTATGGCGCAGCGGACGGGACTCGAACCCGCGACCCCCGGCGTGACAGGCCGTGCCAGCCAGAAAATGTTAATCGACCTTATTTGACGGCCATTGATTTTAAAGGGTTTTATCCTAAACCATCAGCTTTTCAGACTGATGCAGATTGAGATCAATTGAAGGCAATCATCTGGTCACGGTCACGGAAACTCATGTTTTTAGTGACTAGTTTTTAGCCACTTTTCAACACATTTTCGTATCCATGTAGGCACTGGCGACGATGGTTGTAAGAACAACCCGCCCAACAAGGCGCTATCAGACCTGGTTGCGGCCGCGCAGTATGCCTCAGCCCAATCCGATGGACAAGAAAGCTTTCCATTACTGCAACTCCCCGCTTCGCTGTAAGTGGGTATAGACACAAAGCACTGTTTAACCGTACAGTATAAAAATCATTGTCGGCTCACTTCCATCCTTTCCGTTGAGATTTCAATGGCAAGGGCGTCAGTTGGAGCGAGCCTTTGAGTACGTCGGCATGCCTCGGTTGAAACAAAGCACCCAGACTACAGAGATTACGCTCCACCCCGCTGCACTGGCTGCCCATACCTGGAGCAGAGAGTTACATCGCTGGTTCAACAGATCAGTACTTCCGGAAACCATGCGAAAAGCGTTGGCGCAACAACCGCTGCAATGCATCGCTACTCCCAGCACACTTGAGCTTTATGCCCCTCTCTGGACAAGCGTGCTATGGCAGACCGACCAGCCGCCCATTGGCACACTCTTGGTTTGCCTGACTCCAGATGAAATATCGGAAGTAGAGATTGAGCGTGCTGCCTGGGTTTCGGTGCTTGGCGAGGTGTTCAACAGCCTCCACCCTCATGCAATTTCAGACCTGAGGGATACGCTGAAGGAACTCATGCCGCAAAAACTACATCGGGAGCTGCTCAATACCAAAACGCTGAATGACAGGCTCATCTGCAAATGGACAGGTATCTCACGACCAACTCTAGGCGAACAGCGCCGGCGGAAACGTACCCCTCTGCGCCCGCCAGCAACGACGCAGGCAATAATCGATGCGCTGAACCAGCCATGGGGTGACGATGAGTAGCTCAGACAACCAAATCGACTTTCTCAACGCTCTTTTGCCAGAAGAGCTTCCGGAGACAGTCCGGCAAACCTCTCTGAGTTACCTGCATCATCTCTGTCTACCGCTACTTCAAGAATGGCAACGCGCAGGTGATATGCGGGATCTGCCCGCTGAATACCTCAGCTACTCCTCTCAGCACTTTCCCGCAGCCAGTACTGACAGGGCAGCCGCTCATAAAACCCTGGTCAGCTCAAAACTCTTGACGCTATCACCGTTCGCATCCGCATTGAACACCCCTTGGGACTACCTCCCCAACGCCGAGAAGTACGAACAGTGGTTGGGGCTAGTGATCCTGTGCTGCTGTAGTCTGCACATCAAAGGAGATCATAACAGTGCGATTGAATCGGCACTTCGGGAAATCCGCTTGATCGCAACAAGCGCCAAACATAAACCGTTGCTGGAGCTGCTACCGCCTCCACAAGATTTCGACTACCTCCTGCAATTGGACGAGCATCTGCATGAGCTACGGAAGAACTATCTCAACTTGCCTTCTGTACAACAGCTGGGGCTTGGCTATCTGGCTGTCGTAATCCGTAGTGTTGCGCGAAACCGGAAAGGGGTCATTCGCCAGCGCGGCGAATCTTCCAGCCCAACCTCAGTCCCCCCGGCTCCACAGACTGCAGCCAACTTATTCGTTCCGTTGGTCGATACCGGCGTGGATGACCCGGAGTTTCGTATTGAAAAGCTGACCAGCTTCAGCAAAAACAGTGAAAACGAGGATGAGCCGACAACAATCGTCACAAGCGTTCCCTATCGCTTTCACGATCGTAGCCTGCATAAAAAGGAAATCGCTCTTCAGGCTATTCACAGCATACGACTTGCTGAGCAAATGCGTGTGCGGCAACAATCGCTGCCCTGCTCTTTCGAACAGGCCTCCGAGTGGGACATCGAGCATCTGGTTACCCACGCATTGTCGGCTTTAACCAGAAATGACCATACCGCTGGCTGGGTGTTGTTATCGCTGCTAAGTGGACGGGATCCCGGCTGGCACCTTGCCAATGCACATAAAGTACAGATCACGATCATTAATCAGGTCCCTTGCCGTACCCTCACACATCAGGTGCCTGCAGGCCATCAGCCCAATCATCTGGACGCTCTGTTACCCGCTGTTCTGAATGCACTGCATCTTCCTCTACCCCAGCAAATGACTGCCTGGGTTGAGTCGGCGCCACTCCAAGCGCCGCTACCGACGGCGCAGGTACTACGCACCTGGCTGAAGGCTATCAACCAGGCACACAGTACCCGGCTGACCATTGGCAGAATTAACCGCTATATGGAGCATTGGTTCCTGAATCAGGGTACAGATCGCGCCGTTATTGCACTGATACGTGGTGACACTCATCAGGGACGCCCCAGCCTTTCCTATAGCCACCAGGCACGTACTGATGTACTCGCACACCACTATCGTTTCATCAACGCCGTGTTCGACCTCTCGGGGCAGCAAGCTTCGCTACCACCCATAACGGCTAAATCAGGTGCCCTCGGAAGCCGCCTGCACTTGCCCGGGCGGGTACTGCACAACCTGTTCAGCGTACTTGCTCAAGCGTTTAATTTGGAAAAAAATTTCGTTAATTTCCACAACAAATACGTAGTTTATGTGTGGGCACTTCTTTCGTTCGTGACAGGTCATAGAGACGTAAACGCCCCCATGGGCCTGCTGTCAGACCTGAACCCGCACCAGCAGACCTGGTGGATAAGTGACAAAGAACGAAGGCATGGCTTGGCTGCGCGGACGCTAGTCGTGCCTGCTACCGTTATTGAGCAAGTCACCTTATATAAAGAGCACCTCAGCAACGTCGCCAGCTACGCTCGCCTGAGTATTGCAACTGTATGCGCACGCTGCGAACGCACACTCAGCGGCGATGAGAATTTATTATTTTTTCTGGAAGAAAATGATGGAGCGATTGTACCTGTCGAAATTACCCCTTCCCGCCTGACGCTCATCCTGGGGGAGCAGTTGCCCTGGGCACGTAACTGGGGCAGGCACCACATGCGCAGTGAGTTGCTAAGACGCCAGGTCAGCCCGGAAGTGATTGATGGCTGGATGGGCCACGAAGAGTTGGGCGAAGAAGCAATGGGACCATTTAGCCAACTGGGCATGAGCCAGCTCCGGCGTGTAGCTGACGTAATTCAAGCAGTCCTCACTCATCATGAAATCAAGGCGCTCCCCGGATGGAAAACCCGCTGACTGCTGATGCCCAGCAAACCGATAGGAATGTTCGTCTTGGACGCGATAGCCGCACCGCAGCGAGGCGCCGTGAGGACGAAAGAACCATCCAAGCTGCGCTTACTATTCTTCAGGAAATCATCCCGAGACTATTCAGAGCACAGCCTGACGCAAGCCAGTTCGCAGAATTCTGGCCAAAAGCCGATAAGGCCATTGAGCAGCACTTGGGCAACCCCACAGCGTACCGCCGGGTTTACAGCTGGATCAGAAAGCAATTAGAAGCTGGAAATCAGGCCGGAATCTGGGTCATCGATATCCCGCCACCCATCGTCACTCTCCGCCAACGCAGATCCACACGAACTCTGCGACGACATCAACACGCCAGGCTTGTTGCGCTGGCGGAGGACAGCTGGAAAACGAGGTTAACAACAGCAAACTCTGTTAGCCCGTCAGGGCAGTTGGCAAGACTGCTCCTGTCTTCGATCATGTATGGCGGATTAAACCGAGCACTGCTGTGGCCAGCTCTGGCTGAGGCACTTAACCAACCCAAACCACTATGCGGTAACAGTTCACTCTGCTGGATTCCCTTGCACATACCCCCAGGGCAAGGCTGGGCCAGCAATCGAAAGCAACCGGATGATAGTGCAGACTCGGAAAAACCGGTTTGCGAGGTTCACTACTTTCCCGACCCGATTACTCTGGGTTTGTTACGCCAGTACCTGAGCAGCAAAGATGAAAAAAAACCGCAGGCTCCGGGCAATCTATCGACCTGCCTTGAACTTATCAATAAAGAGCTAAAAGCATCCTTCACCCAACGCCAGCTTGAATGGGGTGGCGTGACGATAGCTGAAAGCCAACCAGGCGTTGAGTTACCGCAAGTTCTGGTTGAATACGCGACAGGGAGACAGCCGAGTAGTAGCCTACCCACGTGTTATTGGAATCGTTTGCTACAACCCAGCATCGGCCCATGCGATGAGTATCTATTTACAGACTTCGCGGTTTTCAGCGGCCCCGTCTCCCAGCTGAGCAGGACACCTTCCACGAAGCAACGCCGCCCCCATACATTGTCCAAACTGACTCGGATATTCAGAGTTGATCCCGCCAAGCCCAGGACCAAGCGCCAGTTGATCACCGAGCTCGCTGCGCTGGCAGACGAGTGCGGGAAAGTCTCTGAGCAGGTGCTGCTTGGCTGGCTAATTCATCATCTCAATGAGCGTGGTAATGCTGAGTCCACCGCGCGTCGATACATGAATACAGTAGCAGCGGAGTGGCTGAACGCCACAGAGCCGCATGACCTGCTAAGTTTTGACCAGGAAGACTTCCAGTCGCTGTACTCGCACATACTGGACACGCAACGCAGTCAGAAAGAGCGCACGTACCGCGCAGGGCGGCTGGAGGATCTGCACCAGTTTGGTGTTCAGACAATGGACTTTCCGCCACTCCATGAGCCATTGCAAGAAGGCTCCGGTACCGTTCCTCATGTCAGCGCCGCTATCGTGGATGAACCTCTTTTTTCTGGGCTGCTATTACAATGTGACCAGTTCAAAGATATAACTCCGCTTCACCGCACCATGCTCAAATGTTTTCTGATCATGGCTTTCAGGACAGCCCTGCGTCCTGGCGAAATAGCCAAGCTGCGCTTGCGGGATATCGAGCCTTCCCCAGATGCTTGGTTGTTTGTTCGCGACAACAAGCACGGCAGCAACAAAACGGCAGCAGCGTTACGCAAGGTCCCCCTTTTCCCACTGCTGACAGAACCAGAAAGTCAATTGATGCGCGACTTTATCGGAAGCAGGCGCCTTAATAGCCAAAGCAGTGCAGAACTGCTGTTTCACCAACCGGATAACCCAAGAGAACCCCTGGATACGAGAACACTGTCCATCGTAGTGAAAAAAATTCTTGCGGATTTGAGCGGTGGCCTCTACTACCGGCTTTACCATCTGCGGCACAGCGCCCTGACACGCCTTCAGCTATTGATACACCATGATCAGGTTTCACTCCCAGCTGAAGTCGACACACTTCTGCCCTACCCGCCCATGCATCGGCAAAACTTGCTGGAAAAGATCTGTGGCCAAGGTCGCCTGAGGGACCGATACCAGGCAATCGCCGTTCTGGCCGGTCATAGCAGCCCCGGTATTACCCTCAGCACCTACATGCACTTCAGCGACCTGCTGCTCGCTCTACACTTGAAGAAAAATAGACGCAGCCTATCCAGCACCGAAGCTTTCGCGCTGCTAGGCCTACGACGCCACCGTATCAGCCACATGCGTAGTAACAACTTGTCAGTCACACCAGCAGCATTAACAGGCTATCTGCACAAGCGGCTCACTCTATTTATTCAAGCCCCACAGCCCATCCGGAGTAATGACAAGCTCCGACCTATTCAAACAGCCAAGATGCGTATGGATCAGACAGCTTATATCAAAGCCCTGGGTGTGTTGGGCAAGATCCAATCTGGGCAGGACCCTGCTGAAACGGCGGTGTACTACCAGCTGTCCACAGCGCAAATCGAGCATTGGCACCAAGCAGCATTAGCTTTACGAGAACTGGCAACCGACAAAAACGCATCGCGTTTATTCCCTAAAAGCCGCCGTCATCAATTGCTGCCGCCAGAACCTGTCGACGTATCAGAAAAACGTGACCTGGCCACCGCGCACCATCATTGCCGAAAACTCTTTACAAAAAGCCATAGCCGCCCTGAGCTGCTTTGGTTGATCGAGTACACCTTGACCCACATCAACAGCGCTCACTCCGGCATCAGTTTCCACAGTGCCCAGGACTTTAGACGGTACATGAAGACAGTGACCCAGGTATTTGAGTGGCCGCGCTGGCGTTTGCATATTGGTGTTATGGACACCGAGGTCTTATCGCAGTGGCGCTGCGGTGCCCTGCTGATGGAATACAGGCTGATGAAACAAAAGGCAAGATTCGCCCATGGAAAAGGGATACTGAAGCTCCGCCACCCGGAGGAAAAAGGACGGACGGAAGCGGGCAAGAAAGGATACTCATCGCACACGCTCATCACCTTGTTCCATCGACTGGCTATCGTCCTATTCGCACCTGATGAGATTCGTGCTTGGCAAGGCTGAAGCGCAATCCGGCAATTACCTCATGGAAATCGCTCAGACCTCTGACTCACCAGAAGATAAGCGTCCAGTGATGTCACCGCCGGAGTAATACTGACCCACCGAGCATAAACAACCTATCCTGCCAGAGGGGGCAGACTCAAAACCTGAATCTCCAAGCAGCTCCATCAGCAGCTGAAATTCCCCATGCACATCCGAACAAATCCAGTCATCACCGATTGGATTAGGTGGAATTTCATGATGGACAGGAATACGTCTGATCATCTTTCAGCCCTGCAAACTCGAGATACGGGTGCTCGACGACTTTGAGTGCATCGATATTGTGACGCTCCAGACTAATTATGTGCCGCCCCATTACCATAGCATCCCCCATGACTCGCTCTGATTGTTCCGGTTGTATCGGTGTGAAAAGGTCAGTCGTGAACTCGCCACGCTGCCATAGATCCATCAACAGACGCCCTGCCTTGGCATAAGCATATCCGGTACGATAGATGGCATTCAGGCCCTTACTCGCCGCCCTAATAACCAGAGGAGTGTCATCAGAATGACATGGCAGTTCACATCATGACTCATCCAACCGATCGCATTCTGACCATTGATCTTGAGGCAACCTGCTGGGAAGACCAGGTGGCTCCAGACGGGCAGCCGCAGAGTGTGCACAACATGGAGCCAATCGAGATTGGCTGCGCCTTGGCCACCCGTGACGGTGTGTTGCTCGACAGCCGTTCCTTCTTGGTTCGCCCTACCCGCTACCCCAAGCTGAGCGCGTTCTGCCAGTCACTGACTGGTATCACCCAGGACATGGCAGATGCGGCACCCAGGTTTCCGGAGGCGATCGATACCTTGAACCACTGGCTCGGCCAGCCAGCAGACTCCTTCATCTGGTGCAGTTGGGGTAACTACGACCGTCTGCATATGCAGGCCCAATGCGAACAGCTGGGTGCATCCACAACTGTTCTGAGTGTTCCCCATCTCAACCTGAAACGACTCTGGCGACGGAGCACAGGACAGCGTAAAAAGACAGGATTGGCGAGCGCGCTGGCTTACCATGAACTGAGCCTTGAAGGGCAGCACCATCGGGGTGTGGATGATGCGCGCAATATCGTCCGGCTGCTACCCTTCATGGACTGGTCGCTGGAACCCGAACTGCTCACACGTCCGGAAATGGAACCATGAAACTCGTCTGCATCTCTGACACCCACAGTCTGCACAGGCACATTCCCGAGATTCCGGATGGAGATGTACTGATTCATGCCGGAGACAGCTTGGGCCAGGGGACACTAGACAACATTGAAGATCTCAACGACTGGTTGGGCACCCTGCCTCATCGTCACAAGATCGTCATTGCCGGTAATCATGACCGGGCCTTTCAGGATGAGCCAGAGCAGGCGCGGGGGCTGCTGACCAATGCAATCTACCTGGAGGACAGCGGTGTCGAGATTGATGGTGTGAGATTTTGGGGCTCACCCTGGACGCCGACGTTCATGGACTGGGCGTTCATGCTGGAGCGAGCGCAGCCGCTGCGGGATGTCTGGGCGCTTATTCCAGATGATACCGATGTTCTGATCACCCACGGCCCACCGCTGGGCTACGGTGATGCGACGTTCATCGGTAGCAGCAACGTAGGCTGCTATGACCTTCTGGAGCGCATTGATGCGTTGCGCTTGAAGGCCCACGTCTTTGGGCATATCCATGAAGGCTATGGGATGTATCAGCGTCGCAGTACGACACTGATCAACGCCAGTACCTGCACCGAGTGGTATGAGCCGAGTAATTACCCGGTTGTTTTTGGGCTAACCTGACGGCACATGTGCGCTTTCTTGAGTTGAGGTATGTGAGCGAAATGGACAAAAAAGCCGAGCGATACGAAAAAGCACTACTGGCAGCTGAGCAGCTGCTGGAGTCAAGGAAACGCGCGAAATCCTGGTTACAGCATTACGTACGGGGACTTGACGCAAAGCCAATCGACTTGCTCGACAGCGACGAGGGGCTCGCCGCTGTGCTGACGATAATCGGGCGGCTGGAGCATGGCGTCGTCACATAGATTGCCGCAAGCGCTACTCTGACCTGTGCAATGACGCCCTGCTGGCGAGCAAACTACAATCTCCAGACTCTCAATCGCAGCCTTCAATTGAGCCGCTTATACATACGTCCATCATGTTGCGACTTTACGTACCAGAAATGGCTGGGCCGTCGCTCAAATGCTTTCCTCCAATTACATACTTCAGCAGACAATCGATCGCACATCCGCACAATCCCAGCCACCTGATAAGGATCTGAGTCTCTGGAGCTGCTCAGCGCTAGGCAAGCAGTCAGCGCCTCGAACAGCGGAGCAGACTTCATGCGAAGGTGTTCCAGCGGTGCTGAAAGCACCATAAAGCTGTAAGCCTCATGTTCGCCAGACACCCCGTGGCTGTCGTTAGAAAACATTCGGACTTTACCAATATCGTGCAACAACCCTCCTATGAATGCGACCCGTGTTGTCCTCATACCCAGTTGATGCTGACTACACAACGTGGCGGCACTCACTGCCACTTCATAGCTGTGAGCCAGCAAGCCGCCGACATGGTTGTGATGGTAGCCGTGACTGGCCTTATCACGGCAGAATGCAAGCATCAGTTGGTCGTCCATAAGCACATCGAGCAGAAAGCCTTTCAGTAGCTCATCGTCGATGTAAGCCAACATACTCCAGATTTTCACCAGCGTTCTCTTCTGCAAACCGCTGGCCCATTGAGCCTGACGTTCCACCTGCGAGCGAGGAATGCAGTCCGGCAAGGGTCGCAGCCTGACAAGGTCGCGTCCTTCACCTTCTGTCGAAAACTCCACCACAACCCACTGGCCATCAGAGTTACAGGGTTGCAGCTGATCCGAAGGCAAGGAAGGAGCAGGCTCTCGTTCCAGCCCAGTGACGCGCCAATTGAGCGCCCCACCTTCTTCTAGTTGCTGCTCAACCCAATACAAGGAGGAGCGAGCTCGTATCATCAATAAACGCATCAGCCCACCTCCTCACACAGCTCTTGATCCAGCAATTGCTCAAACGCACTACCGTCCTGTCTGATCAGGTTAGGGATGTAACGTGAATACACGCGGAACAGCATGCTTGTATTCGCATGGCCCAGCTGCCTGGCAATCCACTCCGGGTTTTCTCCTGCCGCCAGCCAGAGTGTCGCAGCCGTGTGTCTGGACTGATAAGGGTTACGCTTCCCCAATCCGAGATATTCCAGCAAGGGATACCAAACGCGGCGCGTTACATTTCGGTGGTTCAGCGGCTGGCCATTCCTCGCGGTGAATACAAAGCGGTTCTTTTCATCAGACCGCTTCCACTGTTCATACAGACCATCGTAAACCACCTGCGACATAGCCAATGTCCGGTACGAACTCGCCGTTTTGGTCTTTTCAATCTGGCCACGAACCAAGGCCTGGCGAATGTGAATCTGCCGTGAGCCAAAGTCGACGTTATCCCATGTCAGGCCGTCGATTTCCCCGGTACGCATGCCAGTAAAGAACCGCACCAGGTAGTAGGAACGAAAGTCTGCGCGCACATTATCAATGATCAACCGAACCTCTTTCAGCGTGAACGGCTGGATGTCTGCTCTGGGCATCGGCAATGCCTTGATATTGCGCCACGGCGATTCATACCCGAAACGCTCAGCCGCTTCATTCAATATCATGCGCAGCGCCGTCATGATGTGGTTGACCCGGGAGGCTGAGAGCTGTTTCCCCGTCTCCGCATCTGCTTGGCACAACTGGCCACGTAAAGCCATGATGTCGCCTTTGCTGATGACACCTATGGGGTTACCCCGATAGTACGGCACCAAGTGACAACGCAGAATGCCTTCGATTGTCTCTATGTGACTGAGGCGCCATTCTGCACGTTTCTCCTCCAACCACAGATTCGCAAATACCTCGAACAGTATTTTCCCGCCCACCGCTTTCTGCTGAACCAGTTGCTCAATCTGCCGGAAGTGCTCAACTTTTGGGCTCTCCGGAAAATGCTTGCCGTAATCAAAAGTACCGCGCTGAATCTCCAGTTCAAGTCTCGCCAGCACCGCTGCCAACGCCTTGCGATTGGCAGGCGAATCACTCAACTTGGTATGTTCCCGGCAACGCACACTGCGATACCGGAAATCCAGATAAAGGCGACCATCTCGTACGTTCACGCTACCCATGGCAGCCTCCTTTATTGCAGATTCTTAATGATCTGATGCGCGGTATCGCCTTGCAGCATCGTTTCTTCGACCCGCTCCCAGATGAACAGGATTTTCCGTCCTCCAAAGGGGCGAATGTAATGAACCCCATCATGCAGAACCGCATCCTTCAGGCATTGGCGGATGGTGCGAACGTCGTACTTAATCCGAGCCGACAGCTCTTCAGTAGTCAGATAGGTATGTGCCATAATGCTTGCCTCGCTTTTTTCTCTTCAGAAGAATCAAATGACCTACAGGAGAGAATTTAGCACACACAAAACCTATTGCAAGCACTTTTTCACTACTACAGGTCTTTTTGCACCAAAGAGAGGCTTTATGATCAAATGCCACCTTTCTAGAATCTTGGGCGAGCGGAAGCAAAAAATTGCTGAAGTGGCCCGTGACACAGGTATCAACCGGAATACTCTGCATCGGCTGTACAATGAAACCGCAACACGGGTGGAGCTGGATGTAATCGACCAGCTGTGTCGGTACTTGGATATTCAGGTGGGGGAGTTGTTTGAGGTGGTGGAGCACGCTGACCAGCAACTACTTTGAAACGCACCAAGGCAAGGCGGAGAAAAGTGGGACGCTCGATCCTACATCAGGAAGCGAACGCTTGGCTTTATGGGAGGCGCACGAGAACGTCGGCAGGAGCCCATTGTGATGATCGAATGTAGGCCGGCAGGTCAGAGCCAGATTTTAGGATGCCCCATGTAGTGGGGGGCCAAGTGCCTTTTTGGCAAGCGGACCTGGCGAGTATTCCGTTCTTCCTTTGCCGGGGGAATGTCCTCTTTAGTCATGACAGGATACAATGCCAGATACTCCTGCCCTTCAAAAGGGGCGTCTGATTCATCGAGCACTGGCAAAACTCCCACCCCACCTGGTTTGAAACCATCAAAGTAACCCAGCTCCCAAGGCATCCATTTCGACTTTGAGGCGTTGTCCGTAGCCAGATACAACAGAGAGTCCGACTGTTTCATGCGCTTCCGGAGAACTTCCGCCGTCTGTACGGTAACGTGATCACGCTCAAGGGCTTTGTCCTCGATCCAGTCCACGTAAACCCGTAGGCCTTGTCCTTCCAACAATACTTTTATTCCAAGCACAAGCTCAGCATCATTAATGGAGTGTGAGAGGAACACATCAAAGTGATCATCCTCACGGTATGATTTTCGACCGTCTCGTAATACATCCTGTGCGCTACGCGTACCGGTCGCTCTCTGAGCTGCCCTGCGTGCTTCTGATTTAGTGAAAAACGCCATGTTCATCTCCTTCTATACCAATGGCCTATACGGTTACGAGTAGGTAACGATTGAACAATGTAGCGAAGTCTATATCTTCGAGCTCCCTACCCGAGAAGTACCCCTTGTCACGAGCTAGGTTCAACGCTGCACCACCCGGCGCGGCAACCGGCAGAATGACTGTGTCAGGATGGAAGCGCTTGAAGATCTCATACTCGACCTCTACGCCGTCCATACCGCCAATGAAAACAGCGCCGACCAAATCATCCCGAGAAAGCATCGCTTCACGCATCGCTTTCAAGCTGGCAGCAAGGTTACCAGGCACTGCATCTGTATATATCACGTTATCAAACAGCTGATTCTCTTCTGGGTAGCGCCCTTCAAAAAAGCGGCTTTGATACAGGATCACCGAGCTTGCGTAATCAACTCCCAGATCTTCACAGATGCTCCAGATCATGGGCGTAATTGCAGGGTGACCACCCCATACGATCTTATGCCGACGCAGGGTCGCAATCGCTAGCTCACGCACAGCACACTGAATGAGAAAAGGGTCCGCCGTCTCGTAATAGCTTCCTCGACCGACAACAGGGATGCTGGCCGAAAGGAAGATTGCACCCATCTTCAGCCCCTCCAATCTGCTAGTTGCCAGCTAGCTTCGCAAGCTCTAAGCCAACGTGTCGCCTGGATGTAATGACCCAGCCAATCCAAATGAGTCAACCATTGCGGGTGCAAACCCACATGGTCATAGAGTATGGCCACAGATTCATCTGGAGAGTTCAGATAAGCTTCATGCATGGTCATCGACGTTGGCACCCCTACCGTTGGGTAAACCACAATCAGCTCGTCAGTTGGGAGTTGAAGCCGGACCCCCCTTCCAGTCCCCGTCCCAAGCACCGCGCCACCTATCGATTCAATGCCGATACGCAGATTACTCATCAGGTTCACCATTCTCACCGCGTGACTCTTGCTGCGTACTTCTTCCAGTTGCCGGCATATTCGGCCTATCGCGGCATTTCTGATCCGTCCTGTGGTTTCATCCAAGTCCTCATCTGCAAGTTCCAGAATACTTGCAGTAGCCAGCCGAGAAGACGGCATAACCTCAGGCCAACCCACTCGCAGGATACTGATCCCCTTGGCAAGCGCTCGGCCAAATTCAGCCGTAGTCCAGCGGCTGTTGAAATAATCCGCAGTATCGAGCATCAACAATACATCAGAATCGCAGAGCCGGTGCCAAAGCATGGTCTGAAAGTCCTCTGCAGGTGCAATGCTATGAGTATCGAGGAAAACGTCAAAATGTCTGGATGATAGCGCGTCAAACATCTGAAGTGCTGCCTCTTTTGCCTCATCTCGGCGGTAACTAACAAAGACACGCCGTTGCTTCGGTAGCAGCCCTGCACATTCTAGGAGTGCTGTAGTAACTCGTTTTACACCGCCATCTGCATACGACAGACAATTTAATGATTGCAGCAATACCGGTATGTCAGTTCCCACACGTCGGAGATCAGATACGACCGGAATCACTGGGACACCTCGCCGAAGCAAGCTCGGCAAACTGGCATGATCTGCCCCCGATCCACCGAAAAACACAACTGCGCTGGAACATTGTTGCCCCGGATTAAATGTCTCAGGCACTATTTCCCAACTAACATCTTTCCCCAATCGTAAGCCGAACATGGCGACAGCATTCCCAACCGCCTCCTCCAGATCGGTAATTTGCTCCTCGGTTGGGGAGCCCAGCACAGCGAGGTGGTAGATCGGGGTCATAAACACCTCATATTCTTGATTTGGCTGCAATCTGATCGGCTACTGATAGCACACGAGGATCCTCGAGCAATCTTGAAGCAACTTTCAATTCTCTGTATAGATTATCAAGGTGCTGAAGTCCTCTAGTGTTATGATCACTTTCATTCAGGATCGATAACGCACCGTCGTCATCTAGCCATTTTTCAAATTCCAAGAATTCCATCGAATAAGTAGAGGCAGGAAGCGGGTATCTGAACTCAACAAGCTTCTGATCGGAAGCCGTAGCATCAAACGTGAAGCCCTCATTACTCAAAGTCACTCTTTTGCGAGGCGTTCGTTCAACGCATTGGGCAAAAGACAGTTCAGAGAAGATCCATGGCGAAGAGAGCTGTTTGTTTTTCGAGATATGCTCTCCAATTTTTACTGAATTGTCCGTTTCCAAGAATACAAACAATTCAGAGCGATGAATCATTTGCTGCAACGCCGTATTGAGAATCAGATGCACATTGGTTGTCGTCCTGTTTCTTATCTTATAGTTATAATAACCACCCCCTTCCGTCTTAGAAAAAACATCGTCAATCTTTTGCAGCAATTCATCTGCATAGCCCCATGTGCAAGAGTCGACAAAAGGCTTCAAACCAATTTCTTCAAGGCTCAGCGCAACCTTGATTGCTTCCTCCTCGTCGGCGTGCGAGTGCGAGATAAAAACATCGATGTCTCTTTCAGGAAAAACACTCTTCTGAATCTCGTCAGCATCTAGAATATTGCTTCCGTCCAGGAGATAACCTTCAAGGCTAACCAGAGCCTTTCTTTCTCTTTCCTTGTATGACTTTACCTGATCAGGTGTCCATTTTGACTCGTAACCAAAGAAGTTTTTAAGCTTCAAATCAATAAACATATATCCCTCAGCATTAATTCAAGATAACCAGACAGCCAGCTAAGCACCTGTTCTTGTAACGAGATCAGTATCTCTCCCATTGCTCCGCGTGCTGTCCGTCAAAGAACCTCGAGCGCACCTCGGTGAAATATTCCTTACCCGCTTCGTTTCCACGACCAACCATATCTTGAATGGCTTCGCTATCATCCAGCTTGATCTCGAAAGGGACCGTTTGGTTGACGCGTAAATGGCGTGTAGGTCCGAGAAAACTTTGGGCCAGCGTCAATGCCCCGTGCTCTTGAGCTGAGAAAAACAAATCAATACTATGGGGGGCCCATCCCGCTTTCCCTTTCCCCAACTGTTCGGTGAAATCACTTTCACTAGTGAGAGTGCCGACGCTCAATACATCGATTCGATCCAAGGGGATTTTCAGAAAGCGAACCGCTTCTGCCAGAGCAGGCAGAATGGGATTATTCGCCCAGACACCACCATCAAGAAAGGCCTCCGGGGCTACAGGCCCTTCCCACGGCAACTCCTCGAAGTACGTAGGGGCAGCCGATGAGGCTAGCGCCGCATCTACGGCTGAAATATCACGGTAAGCCGTACGGTCTGGACTATGGGGCGTGACAATCGCTTCTGCTTGACCGTGTTTTGCTCTCACTGTAGGGATGACCAGGCGACAACAGGAATCAGAAGCTAGCGTCCTTTGGCCATACACCTCGGTGAGCAGCTCGCGCAATGTGGCTGAGTCATGTTTGGATTTTAGCCAATGCCTTAACTTTCGATCCTTCGGAAAAATCTTTGGCCCCTGTTTTTCATAAAAAGCCAAAATTTCACGCGGCGTTAAACCAAGGGCTAACCCAATCGCCAGGATCGCACCTGTCGACGTACCTGCGACCAGATCGAAATGAGAGATGAGATTATTACCACCGCCAGCCCTGAGCATGTCGTCCCACTTGGCTAATACTGCAGCGGTAAAGGCCCCCCTGAGCCCTCCTCCATCCAGTGCCAGTATACGGAAGTTCCGGCCTTGTGAAACATTCCGGTGCGCCAGAGGCAGGTTTTTCAACTGTTCGACTATCTGGCCCACGACACAATCGATAGAGTCACTTTGGGCAATCTTCATATTCTGCTCGTGAGACAGCCCGTTTCTGAGGCGATATATCAAATCAGGCGCGTCCTGGAGATAGCCCGCAATAGCACCTCCAAAGCCCGCTGCAACAAACGCTGGTTTTCCGAGTTCGAGCATCGTGTCCAGTTCATTTGGAACACCTGCCGCCGCTTTATTCACACCCCACCATGCGCCCCCAATACACACGATGGCATCGGACCGATCGGCCATCCAGTCACGCATCGGTGTCAGGCCTCTTGCAGGGTTTGCATTATCATGATCCGCTGGCACGATCTCGACGGATGCGTACTTCCGCTGCTCTTCGATTTCCATCGCGTACTGATCAGTCGAAAAGCCTTTTGCCCTTACCAGCGTGAGGGCTGCCTTGCTCCCTCCTGCTTTGATGAACGCTTCAGCAGCCTCTTTCAGGGGTGCAATAAACGACGGATGACTTCCGTGGACTATTGAGCCTCCTTCACTAAAAATCTTACCTGCCAGCTTGCATACGAAATCAGAAATATTTTCTTGCTGGTCTGGATTGGATCCGGATAAATGGACCCTCACGCCCGCTAGACGTTGTTTGAGTGCCATATCGATGAACACCTCGTGAATGTATGCCGATCCCTGCGTTCTCTTAAAACTCTCCATCCCTTTGTCTCCCCCCGTTACAGCCTGGCTCAGCCGCCAAACGATGACGGCTTGTGTGGTGATGTGGACAAATATTTACGGGAGTGAAGGATCAGGCTCCTAACGCCCGGCCAAGGCGGCGGCTGTTTCTATCCATCCAGAGATATTCCCCCGACCATTCTGAGCAGCAAAGTCGTATCTCAGATAAATCTGGGAAAGCTTAAGAACAGTTGTGCTTGTGGGAGCATCAAACCAGAGGTCGGATGCTGGAACGGCCAAAGTGTAGTCTGAGTACTTTACCCACTTGCCCCCCTTAAGCTCTGCGAAATAAATTTTATCGTTGGCGCAGTAGAGACCGACCTCAGAGAGTGGGTCAGTCCCCTTCACTCCGAGCTCTTGATTACTGTTCTTTACACCATCGATATCAACCGTCAGCAAACCGTTTCCTTTTAAGACGCTTCGTACAATCTCATAACGAACCCAGCGCCTGCCTGCAGTATATTGGCCAGCCAGAACGCACGTTACTGACGTATTTTTCAGGCCATTACGAAGAAAGGTTTTAAGCGCTTCATCACCTTCTTTTTGTGAGGCTTCAAAAACACTGGCATCAAAGAAACCCACATCCTCTTGCTGATTGGAGTTTACAACCCAGCAGTTTCTGACATTCCATGCTCGCCACACGTCTTCTTGATAATGAAATGAGAAAAATGTCCTTCTTGCCATTTTCAGCTCCTATCGTTGATAATCCTTTTATCCCCTCGTGACACTTGAGTAGAGAGCAATCCAACACGCCTCGTCTGTCACTATACCAAGAGAAAAGTAGTTACGTTATATACCAAAGTCAGTTTTCCCCGCGCAGCCCAGCAAAAACATCCTGAGGCTTAAAAAATCGCTCATTCATTGAGCCCTCCAAATGTTCGATTAAATTCTGATCAGTATTTTTCGTACACGCACTCATTTACTTTTCTTACAGCACCACTGAAACAGAAAAGCATGCTCGCAACCGCGCATAAGCCAAACGCTGCCAGACTCCAAAGCTCATAAGGTATACCCAGCAAATCAACTTCCCCATCGGCGCAGCCGGTGCGCGGTGCAAACACCGCTGGTATGAGCTGATCCAGAGCCAGGCTGGATATGATCCGATCAGCGAGGCTGAGGCTGCACGAATAGCTGTTATTGGCCACAAAAATCTGCCACACGACCGTCGCAACCCCCGCCAGGGAGAGCAGGAGTGCCAGACTGCAAAGAGCCAAGCGCAATGCTGAACGCCGTGTGATGCTAGCCAGTCCGCAAACGATAGCGATGGTCAGGAACTCTACCCTTTGTAGAACACACCATGCGCATGGCTGCATATCGAAGACATGTTGTGACACCAGGGCCAGCCCCACGGCGCCAAGGCTGAATGCCATAATCGCAAGTAGTATCCCCTGGTTGCGCACATCAGGCTTGTCTACATACCGATAAACAGCCAACTCATTACCTTTCATATCTCACGTCTCCTACAAACCACAACGCTGAATGCCTCGAGACTAGAAAAACGATTGGCAAACGCCAAAACTATTCTCGATTCTCCACCACCACATCTCGATTCGTAAAAATCGAATCCAAGGTCGCAGGCCCGGTTTTAATATGCGTAACGCGACTGATTTCCTCGAGAGCCAGCTCCAGCCGGTAATCTTCAAAGTTCCTGAACACCTTCTCCAGCGACACCTCGACTTCCTTGCTGCCATTTTGTGCAAACAGGATATGTAATACCGCAGCCAGCGGCAGAGCCATGCTTTGCTCATCCTCAGTGCTTTCGGGATCACTCAGGTTCTCGAAGTATCGATCCAGACATTGTTGAAGCTCTTTCAGCCAGAAATGACTGAGATTGGCCGGAAGAGTTGCTTCAGGTCCTGAACTCAGCACCTCTTGTTGGAAACGCTGGAGCATCTTGTCTTCGCTCATTTATATACCCTTTTCATTAATGACCTGAAGAGATCTCAGTCTGATTACCGCCTACTGAACGCCCGCGTAATACGTTCGGCGATCATATTTGCGGCCTGGGTATTCGCAGCCTGCTCATTCAACCCCACCCAGATATCCAGCTCCAAAGCACTGCCCAACACCTCGGGCAGTCGCCTCACACCTTTGTCCAAATAAACCGCATTATCGGGTAATAGCCCAACGCAATTGGCCCAACGGACCATCTGCCATTGAACATCAGGAGAATTGACATGGACCGATCCGTGGCGACGTTGCGCAATAAAATCATTCCATTGTGCAAAGTTCGCAAAGTGCTCATATCCTTGATATTGGGCTGCCATATAGTGATCCAGATCATCTAACGACTCAGGTACCATGCGCCCGCGTATAAGGCGTTCCGTAGCATAGAGCGAGAAACTCTGTGTCGATAAACACCGTGGCTGTACCAACTGACTGCTAAGCTCGCTGTACCTGCGCGGTTCTTGCATCCAGACAACCAGATCGGCATTTTTCTGTAGCTCAGGCGTGTCATCTACCAATGTGATCTTTAATCCGGAATTCTCTCGCAAGACTGAAATCACCTCTCGATACAAGAAACTTTCCAGCACCAGCTTTGGGAGAGACAGCACCAAATCGCTGTGCTCTCCATAAATATCCGCCGCAGAGACTCCAGCCAGATGTTGCTCACTAAACTGATACAACTGGTTACCGTCATCGGTCAGATTTGTCCGACCGCCTGTTGAGCGGAACAGCTGCATATCCAAGCGTCTTTCAAGCAACCTGATTTTTTTGCGCAACGCCTCGTGCTTCATTCCCAAGCTTCGCGCCGCCATGGTAAAACCGCCCCGGCGCACTACGATCACAAAATACCGCACTGCATTCCAATCATTGAGCAGTTCAGCTTTGACCCGCTCAGATGGAACGGTAGAACACCCAACAGTCACTCGGTCTGTTCCAGCACCACATTCAACGCCGCACCATCGATACTCAATGTGCCGGCGTTGACCAGTCCTTCCATATAGGCTTTTGCAACCAGCTCTTTACGTTGGCTGCGAAGGCTATTACGCAATTGCTCGCGTACCTGATCCAGGGCTGCCACCCGGGCAGGCTGCATGTCCGTCAACTTGAGAACGTGCAACCCCGTTGGAGTTTGCACCGGGTCCGATACAGCGCCGACCTCGAGCTGTGCAAGCACCGGGCGAATCTCTGGTATCAGAAGCTCCAGCGGTCGCATACCTATATCACCGCCTTGCTGGGCACTCTGCGGATCTTCGGAGTTCTTCCTGGCCAACTCAGCGAAGTCGGTCTGGCCTTCTCGCGCCGCGTTGGTCAGCTCTACCGCGCGTTTGCGCACATCCTCAAGAGAGCCCTGATCATTCACTGCCAGAAATATCTGACTGACCTGATACATTGCAGGAGTCGCCCACTGCCCCTTATTGATCTCATAAGCAGCATTCAGCTCTGCCTCGCTCGGATAGTCCTCCGGTACCTGGCTGACCGAATCCAGATAAGTGCGCAACACAATCTGCTCGGTTGCCGAGCGGGCCATCTGCTGAATTTCTTCCCGCTGATCCCAGCCCTGCGCAACAGCCTCACTCAGCAGCTTTTTCTCCGCCAAGCGAGAACGCAGCCAGTCATCAATCGCGGTACGGTTCTGCCCCAGCCGATCAGCCGAACCCTGAGGCAGACCAGCCAGCAATGCCTGTAGCTCATCAGCCTCAATATACTGGTCGCCCAGCTGGGCTATCGTCGCGACCGACCCCGACAGTTGAGCACCATCGACTTCCACCTTCTTCGTTTGCGGGTTCTTGTCTCCCATAGCCATGGACACTACTGTTACGAGCAACAACCCCGCGCCGAGACCGACAAAAACCGTACCTTTCTTCACCAGATCAGACCTCCTCACCCAAGAATTCGTCGGCTGTTTCAACCTGTGTTGACGTGGCATCAGCCTGATCGGCAGTCGACGCTCGGTCTTGTTCATCGCCAACCGCAGTGCGGCTGTACTCACGCAGATAGCCGACAAACTCAACCAACAAACGATCCCACAACTCGAGTGCATTACGCATGTACGCCGGGGTCACGCCACCAGCGACGATTACGTCCACCTCCAGCACCAGAAACTCGCCTTGCTGCGACATACGGGCAAAGCGCCGGGAAATATTCCATTGCGCCACCAGACCAGCGGGCAGTTCACCCTGCACACGCAGCGCGCAACTGAAGGTGTAATCGAAATAGGCGCCCTGCTCCGCCGCCGCGTTGCCGAAGCGCACCGCATAGCCAATACCCTGACTGGCGCTGAGTAACTGCACCACGCCATTCTGCTCGGTGCGATTCACCCGGTATCCGGCGTCCTGAAGGAGCTTGCTAAGTTGCTCGATAGTAATGGATTCGATGAGACTGACTTCATTCATTTCTATAATTCCTATCGCAATAATCAATGACTGCCGCTTGGCAGCGTGGCAATACAATTAAGACAGTTACTTGACTGAACTCTGCAGCGGCGCATCAAAAATGGTCTGGTACAACTCATCACCATACATCTGTGCCAACTCCTCGAACTTCACTCGCGCTCCACCGGCGAAAGGCTGGCGGATTTTCATCACATCCCCCATATCCATCGCTTCATGCGCAGCCAGGATCTCCTTGGCGACACCGTACATCTGCTCATTCTTGGCAGCGCATTGGCGCACCTGCTCATCACGCTCATTCAGGCTTGCTTCCAGAGTCGCCCGCTGAGTCTCGGTCGCCCGAGCCATGGTCAACAGTTCCTGATACGCCTGCTGATGCTGATCAAGCAACTGTGTACTCTTTTCGGCATAGTCATTGGCCCGTTTTTGCAGATCCTGTTTCTGCGCGGCAAGCTGCTCAGCTTGAGAACTGCTTTTTTCCAGATTGCCGGTCAGTTCCTCAATCTGCGCTCTGGCGATCGCCAACTGATTTTCCGCAGCCAGACGCGCAGCATTGGTTTGCGCCTGTTCGCTTTGCAGAGACTGTAACTGCTGGGTGGTGCTGCGCAGCTGTGTACGCAGTCGCTCCTCCATGCTCTCAGCCGAGACACTGGTGGCAACGAACATGCCCAACAGCAGCGCCAGACCTGAAGCGCGAAGATTACGCAATGAACTGTTCATAGTGTTCCTCCTGTGAATTCCTCGCGCTTCAGAAGCGCGTGTTCAGCTCTAGTTGCAGGACATCAATCTCAAATGGTGCTCCGTAGACCTCTTCAGAGCTCAACCAGCGCGCACTGCCATAGACCCGATCAGCCAAGCCGTAATAACCTCCGACGAAATAACCCTTGGCATTAGTGCCACCTAAGTGGAACGTCGAATCGTTGAAACCATCTGGCAGTGCATCAGGCTGGATGTATTTGTAGCCAGCGAACACGTTCCAATCGCCCTCCTTGAGCATATCCAACGAATTACCCAAGGCCGCGCTGAACATCCATGCATCAGCACCGCTTTCGATCTCGCCGCTCTCATCCAGGTTATTGGCGAAGAAGCCGCCGGAACGCTTACGCATCTCCGACTCGTCATACCCGAGGTTGTGCACATAGTTGAGGTGAGTGCCCAGCTTCATGTCGTTGAACAGATCGGTTTCCCAGGTCAGGTTCAAGTCCAACAAGTTGAACTCTGACGCTAGACCCACATATTGCGGATTCGGTGTGTCTGTTGAAGGCACACTCGGATTCAGCGTGATATCACGCAACAAGAACAACGTGTTGCCCTTCTGCATGAAGGAAGCACGCGAGCCATCGCTGTCACATTCCACGTCACCGCTCCACGGCTCGCATGGGCTCGAACGGCTACCCTCGATATCATCAAACTGGTAATAGGCCAACGCACCCTTAAGGCGGTTACTGTTGTTGATCCGCCAATCTGCACCCATCTGCAGGCCGTACAGCCATTTGTTATCGCTTTCCTGCTTGTCAAAGCTCGCGGTGGACGCGTCAGAGGTGTACTCCACCGGGAAAGCACCGAGGGTACCGAAAAGCGACAAATCATCACTGAACGGATGATTGAACATCGCCGCCATACCATCGAAGTTCAGATCATTCGAATACAACAGATCGGTGGACATGAACGGATTGGCAATCCGGCCGCCGGTGATGCTGAGACGATCAGATGGCGTCCAGGTGATATAGCCGCGATCCAGCCAGATATCCTTCTTGCCGAAGCCCGCACCCAGCGTCTGAGTGGTCGAGACCGGGCTGGAATCCGACCCGGTACCAATGCGAATGCCGGCTTTCCAGGTATCCGACAGCTGCGCGTTCAGGCCGAAGCGTGCCCGCAGCCGCAGCATATTCTCGCGATCCTCACGGCTATTAAGTATCGGCGGCCACGTCGAGTTGGTGAACTGATTGACGTCGTAGGGGCCGTCCTCGTTCAACTGCGCAAAGTCGAAGAACTCATTGCTATTGGTATTCGAGTACAGACGCGACTCATTGCGCAAGCGCATGTCGCCCTCGAAACTGATACGTGAAGCCCAATCCGGGAAGGTGTTGGGCTGTGCCCAGTTCTCTTCCTTAGCCTGGGCCATGACCTCCTGCTTAACCTCGTCACGGATCTGATTTCGCACCACCGCCGGTATATAAGGCACCCGCACATCACCCGGCTCAGCCGGATGGGCGGCAGGTGCACTGCTGGCAGTCTGTCGTGCTTGCAGCGCTTCCGCCTCGGCCTGCTGGATCAACGCCTGTGCCTGATCCTGTTGCAACACGCCCGAAGACACCAACAGGCGAATCAGATTGATGGTCGCGTTCTCCGACGGTGCCGGCGCTTGCGCTGCAGCGTGCCCCGCCATGACCGTAACCACGACGCCAACAGCCATCGCTAACCGGTTCACTCTAGAATTCATTTTCGCAATACTCCTGATATGACGTTATGTTCAGCGATAGGCTCAGTTGGCTCTGCGGCCTTGCAACTCAATACGCGTGGGCATGGTCAGTGATACCGGCGGCCTCTCTGCGAAGCCAGGAGCCGCACGTAACGTTTTCATCAGCAACGCATCCACCCCTTCATTACCGCTGGCTCGAACCAACTCTGCTCGGGTAATGTTGCCGGCGGTATCCAGCCAAATATCAACCTGCACCCGGAACACCTCGTTTCGTAACTCTGGCGTGTCCCCCATCAGTTTTTGAAAACTGTACGAGAGATACTGTTCGTAAGTACCGGTACCTAGTCTTCCGCCTCTTGAGCCGGACATACCACGACTTTGCCCAGCGCCGATGTTGAAAGCATCCGACCCAGCCTGCGCATCTGCATCCATCTGCATGGGCTCAGCCATATCGTCAGCAGGCGACGGTGCTTCCTGCTCCGTCATTGGTTCTGGCTCGGGTTCCGGTTCCAGAGGCTCCGGCTCGACAATCTCTTCCTCCGGCTCTTCCGGTTCAGGCGGTTGCTCCGGCTCCGGTGGCGGCGGAGGTGGCGGCGGTAAAGGCACTATCATCGGTACTTTAGGTGCCTCACGACGCACCCCGCTCATATCGTTGGCCCACTGCCAGAGCATGAATAACAGCCCGGCAGCAACCAACAAACCACCCCCCCACTTGACCCACCGCAACCACGGCTTGGCGGAATCCTGCGGTAGTTCACGTTTGGGATTATTGGCGTTCATGTTCATCCCTGACCTGGTTTCCCGGTTACCAGCCCCACCTTCGACAGCTCAAGCTGACGCAGCAGGTCCAGCACTTCGACCACCTTCTGATATTGCACCGCAGCATCGCCACGCACGATCAAGGGAAAGTCCGGGTTCAGGGCCTTCTCCGTACGCAGGCGATCCTCTAGCTCAGTGATGGTCACGGGATAGGCATCCAGAAACACCTGGCCGGAATCGTTGATGGAAATTGCTTTGGTCTTAGGTTGCGACAGGGACACCGAGGTACTAGCTTTCGGAAGATCCACTTGGATACCGGCAACCTGCGCCGTCGCAGTAAGGATGAACATCACCAGAACCACCATAAGCACATCAACCAGCGGCGTGATGTTGATGCTGTCAACGGCGATATCATCATCGTCATCTGGAGTAACTCTCGAAGCCATGATGACTCTCCCTCAGGCCGTGACAGGCGTGTTTGCGTGAGAATCGGTGCCAGGCGAAGTGCTCTTGGTCGAGGTACGTCCCCGGCCATGAATCTCTGCCAGGCGAGTAACGAACTCATCAACGAAAATTCGCATGTCTGCGCTGACTTCCTTGTTGCGAGTGACCAAGCGGTTGTAGCCAAACAGCGCCGGTATCGCGACGAACAGCCCCATCGCAGTGGCCAACAGTGCTGCGGCCATACCTGGCGCAATCGCATTGATGTTCACATCACCGGCCATGGCCGTGCCGAGGAACACCACCATGATGCCCATAACCGTGCCCAGCAGACCGATGTAAGGGCCGCCAGCGATGGCATTGGACAGCGTGGAAAGTTTCGAGCCCAGCACCTGCAGCTCCCGGGTACGCACTCCGTCCATCGAAGCCCGAATGGCCTCAATGGTGGCACCGGAGATCGCGTTCACATCCGCGCCCTGCTCCCGGCGGGTGCGAATCTCGTTCACACCCACCGAATATAGGCGCCACAACGAGGATTGTTTCAAGCGTTGCACCAGCGTTGGGTCATCGGCCAGCAACTCAAGACGCGTGCCCACCTTGCTGAATTCGGTGCGGAAGATTTCATTACTGCGAGCCAGGCGCGACACTGTGCGGTTCTTGTGATACATGATCCACCAGGACTGAAACATCATGGCTATCAGTACACCGATGATCAGCCAGGCATCGAATGGCACAGCACTCAGCAGAAAGCCCAGGCTTCCGAACCCAAAACCAGACTGTTTTTCATCAACACCGTATACCACCAGTCTCGATTCAGACCCTTGGGCCGTTGCATCAGCCGTGATCAGGGCAATCGGCCTTGCTGTCTTGGATATACGCAGTTCATCAATACCACCGACAAAAGGTTGATAGGTGCTGGCAACAGCAGGGGCAGTGACGCCTTCGGTCTCTTCTGCTGCTTCACCCTCGGTAGCCTGCGCGACCGTCACGGGAGCCTGCGCAACGGGGACATCACCACCGATGGCCATGAACGAGGTGAATGCGGGCAGAGCCACAGCCAGGCTGGCTGACTCACGACCATTGACCAACAGTCTCAATTGAGAGCCATCGGCAATGATAGCCAGATGCTGCCACTGCCCCGGAGAGAGTTGCGCCACGGGCTGACTGCGCTGACCATTAACCTCAATAAAGGGAGCACCCTGGCTCAAGCCCAACAGCAAGGAGTTGCCACCTTCGCGACGCGATAATATCAGGCGCTCACCGTCTACTTGATCAGCACGCACCCAGGCATTGGCAGTGAAGTTGCCACCCGCCTCAATAGCCAGCGACGGGCTGGCTGGCAGCATCAACGGCTGACCAGCCAACAACAGCGACTTGCCAATCACCCCATCCATGGACGTACCGGTAACCGTCTGTGCGTGGTTGCCATATGCCGTCGTGTCACGTGGCGGAGCCGAAACCGCCCCATCAAAGTGATAGATCAAGGTGTAGTCGGCATCAAACGTACGCTGCCCGTTGCTGGTAGCTGGCGCCTCAGGGTTACCGTAATACATCCAGATATTCTGCGCCTGTCCCTGCTCCACCAGCGGCACATCCACCCAGATCTGAGCCATCCCCATCAAAGGATCAAAGCTCTCGATCTGATGGTTCAGTACCGTCTGGTCATCGGAAGAAACGAAACGGATATCCGCTCCTTTCTCGTCCACACCGTCAAATGTAAAGTTGCCCGTGTGAAGACGTACCAGCATCGGCGTACGTCCTAGCGTTTCACTGATCGGTGCGCCTTCAGGCGTAGTGTCGATCGTAATCTGTTTGCGATAATCCCAGTCTTCCTGCCACCATGCGCTGGCGGTACCTGGGAGAATCAGCCCCAGGCAGATAATTATGGATAACATTAACCGTTGCATAAAAAAACACTCCGAAGTCTGTCAGTGCCTGTGTTGTCAGAAGTTCGCTTGCACACTGAAGTGCACGCGCGAATCATGTTTTGAGGTGTTGGGACCATCTTTCAGAGGCAAAGCCCAATCCACATTGCCCGAAAGCCAATCATTAAAAACAGCTCGTGTGCCGACCCCTACACTGACCAAGCCGAACTCATCTTCCTGCTCCGGCAGAGTGTCTTGCAGGAGTACTAGCGCACCATCGGCAAAGGCATAGAAGCGCCAATCACTGAGGTAATTGCCAACGTATTTTCCCAGCGAAGGAGTTATCATCTCTTGGGAAACAACGTAGCCATCGTCCCCGGACGCTTCAGTAGCTAGGTACCCTCGCACCGAGCCGCCACCACCCGCCGATAGCTGCTCACTTGAAATCAGCGGCCCGGAAGCCAGCTGGAAACCCAAAGTGGTGCTCAGCTGCCAAGCATTCTGCAAGGTGACCAGGTAGGAGCTATCGCCCTTGAGCACCCCGAAACTGGGACTTGAATCCCAACGTTTCCTGTAACGGAAGTCCTCGGAGTCACTGCCGTAACCCAGCAGCGACCGCGGGTTAGCCACCAAACTCAACCCCAAACTAAACTCGGACTGCTCTGTATAACGAAAACTACTGTAGCCAAAGGTGAACGGTGCATACTTGATGGGAACCAGATCGCTCTCACCGCCGAAGCGGACCTCCTCATCGAAACTTTTGAAATCAACCCCCGCCGAAAACGCATGCGCCCACTCACCCGAGATCGGCAACGCATAGGTCGCTGTCACACCGTATGAATGGCCTTTACCCAACACATTGGTGCCACCGACAGTGGCCACGTTGCTATCGGACTTGAAACCGGAAAAGCGCAAACTCCAGCGCTCGCTCAACGGCATCGAGTACGAGCCAGACCAGACTTCCGCGCTATCAAGATCCTCAGGAGCAATGAAATAGGTCAGTGCAATCGAGTGGCCGAGCTGCCATAGATTGTTATGGCCCACCGAGACGTAGCTACGCAGCTCCTCCGTATCGGCGCTGTAATCGTTATTCAGTCCCATATTGACGAACCAGGGCTTTTCGTCGTCCACCTGCAGATCAATATCCATGGTGCCCGGCCGCTGCCCTTCGCGTACCAACGGCATCACCTGACGACCTGGCGTGCGGTTAACCTGACCCAGCTCTTCCTGCACCTGAGTGAAGTCAGGAACGCCGCCTTCCTTCAGAGCGGGAACCTCATCACGGATCGACTTCGGCGAATAATGCTCAGCACCTACCACCCGCACACGGCCGACCTTGGTTTCCATCACCTGCAGAAACACAATACCGCCCTGCACCTGCTGTTCAGGCAGCTCGATATAAACCGACTGATAGCCTTTGCCCTGATACTTCTCCTGCAGCGCATCACGAGCGGACTCAATATCAGCAAGAGAGCGCCCTGGCCCCAGAAACGGATACACCGCCTCTTCTATATCCTGGGCGTCCAGTACCGTATTACCGCGCACAATATATTCATGGATATCAACCCGTTGCGCCTCGAGCGGAACGTCAGCGGTCGCCGTATCGCCCTCAGATTCCGGCGACTCAGCAAACACCTGCGTGCCCCACAGCACAGAAGCCAGGCAACCAGCAGCCAGTGATAACTTCGCAGCCCCACCCGGCCGACAAACCCTACACAAATACTCCACACAACCCCCTTGAGGTCTCAATGACTCCACTCCGTCAGGAGCCACCTTCTGGAAAACAGCTCTGCCAAAGCACAGCGCTGACAAGCATTACCGCGACGCCAACGCATACGTTGCTGCCTCGCCTAACCAGATACCCCACACACCAGAGCTGCCGGAGTGTCTCCGAGCCTTGCTTGCTGGTTTGCCGTGCTGGCTAATCCGTACGCCCATAAGACCGGCCTCGGTATACCCACCCGAACTTTTGTAACCAAAGCTTCATAAAATAAATCGAGGGGGTGGTAACTAGGTGAACAGCATGGCCGCCGGTGACCCGAAACTCGCTGGCAGATCAATTCATACAGCGGGCACGGACGAAGGCACTCAGCCCTATCGTGGCTTCGCGCCATGACGACTTGATGGCAGCGAAAAGGGCATATTTCCCATAAAGGGGTTACCAACTTGACCACACAGGCATGGTGATAACAGAATGGGACTCAAAATCTGCCTATGGCGCACAAGGAGAAAGCCATGCCCAGAAAAATAAAGAAAGGACTGCTTGTTTACCATTTGACATCGCTGGAAAATCTTCCATCTATTCTTGAGCACGGCCTCAAATCCCGCGCTACCTTATCCAGCGCCAACTTCGATGATATAGCCGATCAAGAAATAATAACTTCAAGAAGAAAAAATGGGCTGGAAGAGCTCGTACCCTTCCATTTCTTTTCAAAAACGCCTTTTGACTACGCTATCCAACACAATCATCGCGAGCAGCTTTTTGTGCTAGTAACAGTCAAAAGAAGTTATGCATCAGAAAATAATTGGAGGATTATCCCAAGCCACCCGTTAAGTGGCCAAACACCGGATGTGATGGATTATAAACCAGGATTTGACGCCATAAACTGGGATCTAATGGAAAGCGATCATCATCGCTACGATACAAACCCAGAATATAAGCAAACCTGCATGGCAGAGTGCCTATCGACAAGCACTGTGGACGCAAAAAACTTTCACTCTATCTTGGTCAGAAGAGTAGATGATGAGATCAGGGTAAGAACAATGCTTGATAACTTTGGGCTCAGAATACATCTAAATATACAGCCGCATATGTTTGCAAGGTAATTATATGCATTATTCAAGCCTGAACCCACAGAAAGCGCTGATCTGGCGCATTGTCCACCGTGATAACATCCCGTGGATTCTGGATAATGGCTTTCACTGCGGCAACAGCCCGATGCAGTCGCCTACCTGGGTTCATATCGGCAACCCGGATCTCACGAACAAACGGGGATTTTGTCCTGTGCCCGCTGGGCAGGGTGGCTACCTCAATGATTATGTTCCCTTCTATTTCACTCCATTCTCACCGATGATGAGGAATATTCATACTGGCTGGGGCGGAATCCGACAACGGGTCAACGATGAAATCGTCATCCTGGTGTCCAACCTGTACAAAGTACGGGAAATGGGGCTTCGCTACGTGTTTACCGATGGACATGCCTACTACGCTTGGTCAAAATTCTATACAGACCTTGCCGATCTGGAAAAAATTGACTGGCCCATTATCCAAGCCAGGGATTTCAAGCGCGACCCGAATGATCCCGCCAAATTCGAGCGCTACCAGGCAGAGGCCATGATTCACCAGCATTGTCCGGTAGCTGCACTGGATGGCATGGTTTGCTACAATGAACATACGCAAAATCTACTGAACCAGTGGCTGGTAGCACGTCAAATTGCCATACCAGTTCATGCCCGACCAACATGGTATTTCTCATGATCCACTTTACGAAAGGCAACTTGTTGGAAGCTGAAGCCGACGCTCTGGTGAATACCGTGAATACTGTTGGCGTCATGGGAAAAGGCATTGCCCTCATGTTCAAGGAGCGTTTTCCTGAAAACATGGCCGCCTATGCCTCTGCATGTAAGCGAGGCGAGGTAGTAACGGGAAAGATGTTTGTAACGGACACTGATGAGTTAATGGGCCCAAAGTGGATTATTAACTTTCCAACCAAGCAACATTGGCGTTCTCCATCAAAGATGGAGTGGATTGAAAGTGGTCTAACAGATCTGCGCAGAATCATTATTGAAAAGCAGATAAAATCAATCGCCATACCCCCACTTGGATCTGGAAATGGCGGCCTGAACTGGCAAGACGTAAAACCAGTAATAGAGCAAGTCCTGGCTGGCCTGGATAACGTTGAAATTCTAGTTTATGAGCCCACGTCTACTTATCAGAACGTTCAAAAGAAAAGTGGCGTAAAAAAACTGACGCCTGCTCGAGCGATGATAGCGGGGCTCGTACAACGCTATTGGGTCATGGGGATGGAATGCAGCATGCTGGAAATCCAGAAGCTGGCCTGGTTTTTACAGCGCGTTATTGAGTCGACAGGGCTTAGAAATGAATTGAAGCTCCACTTCGAAGCAAATTATTACGGCCCATACGCGAACAACCTTGACCACCTGCTGAACGCCTTGGATGGTAGCTACCTAAAAGCCGAGAAGCGGATTCCAGACTGCAACCCGCTGGACGTTATCGCATTTGATGACTCCAAAAAGGAATATATTGAAGCTTTTCTAAATAGTGAAGGGAAGGACTATTTGCCAGCGATGGAAAAGGCGAGCGAGATCATCAACGGCTTCGAATCACCCTACGGTCTGGAACTGCTATCTACTGTCGACTGGCTGTTAGTGAATGGTGGCTGTGAGTTTACCGTAGAGTCTATTAGAGCAGGTATGGCACGCTGGCCAGCAGGAAAACAGTGGGCCGATCGGAAACTCACCTTGTTCGATGATAAGAGCCTGCAGATTGCGATAGAACGCCTGAAAACGGTCGCATTGTAAACTTTAGGCATCACGCCTCGGCTCGCTCCATCGTCGCTTTTGGACATTGGCCCATTTACTGGAGGCAGGGAAGATCCCCACAATTGCGCCCGATCCCCCGATCCTCTGGTGCGGACTAGTCCGGCATTACGTTACGTTCGGGCCTCCTTGCTTATGGAGACATGGAAGTCGCTGGCCCCCAAGCCTTATCCGCACCGTGATAGCTCATCAGGTTCGAAGCCCTTGAGGAAGTGATACATGCTGGGTAGCCGAGCGCTCACGTGGTCATATTCGGGATGCACCGCACGCACAGCCTGAATCAAGCTTTCTCTGACCCGCACGTACGCATCATGCGTACGATTATCAGGTATTTGCAGTGATCTGTTAACGTTAGAAGCCTGCCAGACCAGTCGCAGAATCAGCTCGAAATCACAGGTATTGAAGAAATCGAAAAGCTGATTCACATCATCCGACAACAAGCCTGCCCGATGCGCATACTGCAACAAGGAGCCATAACCAAGGCTCGATGACACAGCCGTACTCGCACCGCTGCCCAACAGAATCGTACCTTGATGGTACTGAGGTGAGATTTGCTCCCAGGGTAAAATGAGGTGCGGCATAACCTGTTCTCCTTCAGGTAGCATCATGGCTGTGCTTACTCCCTTCACCGCACTACTTCGCTCCCCCAACGCCTCCGTTCAACCAGCACAAAAAACCCTGCAAATACCCGCTTCCAGCGCCCTGAGCGGTCGGTAATTTCTGCGTAGTTCATCTTCCGTGGCGAGTAGGCCAGGCGCCAGCAGCGCCACACGTACCACTTCATAACAATCCCTTCATCTCATCAGCAATACCGCATTGAATGACAGCTACTGAACCGCGGCCCGCCTTGTCGTGGCCTGTGGCTCGGGGTTGGTTGGCAGCTCTGTGCCTTCCTTTAACCAACCGTGTAGCATCGAGTAGTTCATGACAAAGACCGGTATCTGAACCAGCTGTTCGGCAAACGTCTCGCCAATGATCCGCTTGATCAGCAACGGCACCTCCCGGCAGTCGAGCAATGCCGCCACCTCCCGCCGAAACAGTCCGATGGAGCACATCTGTTCATGCAGCTCCATCCCGGTAAACCAACGGAACAGCAGGTTGTATCTCACCTGATGATGCAGCTGATATTCGTTGGGAATGGAGTAGAGCAGTTGCAGCAACAACACCCGTATCAACCGATCCACTGGCAGTTGCAGCTTCCGCTCCGTGCTAAGGGTCTGGAGCATCCCAGCTTGCTCGCGGAGGATGTCATCAACTTCCGGTTTGACCAACACCAGAAAATCGTCCGGCTCCAGGTAGCTGTATATATCCTTCAGAGCAAGTCGCCAGTCATCGTGGGAAACGACATACCCACAAGGTTTGCCATAGCGGCATACCGGAACCGGCTCCTCTTGCGCCGCATCGATCACCTTGGCCAGGTTCTGCCCCAACTCCTGCATCCCCACCCCAGCACTATGCCCCTTACGGTACATGCTTCCCCCTCCATGTTGTTTGTGACTTACAAACTCATTCTGGCCCGCTCTTCTGCGGTGAGCATATTCATTGCCTGCTCATCCAGCTTCCCGGCACCCAGCACCTGCACCATATCACCCGGCTGGCCTGCCGGCGCCAGACTGGCACCGTCGTTGCCCCGCTCCATCCGTTCATCACCAAAACCCAGCACCCGCGCACTGAACACCGAAGGCCGGCGCTGGGTGGTGCTCTGACGCACCACATCGTCCACCACCTGGGCCGCACTGGACGCCGCCGCACTGGCAGCGGTCAGCGCACCGGTATTCACCGAGGCCACCACCGGAATCCCGCTGGACTCGCCCTGCACCTGAATGTTGGCCGCGTTGATCACCTGCAGCGCCGCAATATTCACGTTGCCCGACACCCGAATACCCGCCTCACCGGCATCAATGGTGCCCAGCGGCGCCAGCAAGTCGATGTCACCCGGCGCCACCTCGGCAATCGGGTTCAGCGTCGCGATACCGGCACCGCTGCTCGGCACCACCGGCGCCAGGCTCACGTTGCCCCAGTTATCGTATTCACGGCGCGGCGGGGTATAGACCACCGTGGTCTTGGAACCCCGACCGGCGTTGATATCACCCTGCGCCGACCAGGCCAGAATATCGCCACCAAAGGTGGTCATGATCCGGCTCTGGCCGAGCAGAATGTCATCCAGCGAATACAGCTGGATATCGCCCGCGCCCCGGGTGATCACACCCGCCGTGGACGGCGGCGCCTCACCTTCCACACCGAAGGTCTGCCCACCGCCCGGCGTCAGCATCTGAATGCCACCGCCGATATTGGTATGCACCCCTGCTCCGCCGTACATCAGAATATCGCCGCCATAGGCAATCTCGTTACCGGCCACATCATGGGTCGGGAACAGCGCGGCAATGGCGTTACGGCCGCGCAGATAACTGCCCTCGCGGGGGCCATCCACCTCGTTATACTCGCGGCCACCAGCGCGCAGCTCGGCAAAATACACATCGCGAGCAAAGATGCGCTGCTGCTCGGCCGACAAACCGGCGTACACCGTCAGCGCCTGTTCAGCATCGCCCTCAAAACCGTAACGCTCACCCAGCCACTCGACCAGCTCAGCCTCATAGGTTTTGGCCACCTTGCCGTCCTGATCGGCCAGGGCCAACTCGGGATCAGCCAGGTTGAGCGGGTCCAGATAATGCTCGGCAAAGCCCAGATAATCCGCACCCTGCGCACCAAAACCGGCCTGCATCACAATGCCCGCACCGGGGCGTGAATCACCCGGCACCACCGGCCCCAGACTGGTAACCGCAGCGCGGTCTTCCATCAGGATATTGCGCCCGACAGTGATCTCCAGGCTGCCAGGGCCAGCCACATTGAAGCTGCTGTAGAGAATGTCGCGGCCGGCAGACACGATGGAAACGTCGTTCGGGTCGTTGTGTACGAACAGGTTGCCGGTGCTGGCGTTGAGTCCGTTGTTGATCGTAGAAGGCACGCCAGTGGACTCACCGATCGCTGTGCCGGAGTTGACAATATCGCGCCCTGCCATCATCCAGACTGGACCAGCGGACTCGTACCAGGTCTGCCCAGCCCGTGCTCCACTATTGAATTGCAGAATCTCACCGGTGCGCAATCCAACAATATCCTCGCCAGCATAGAAGCGCGCTGGTGTTGCGCTGCCCCATTCGGCGCCAGCACTGGTATTGGGACCGAAGGCGAACAAGCTGTTTACCGAGGAGATACCATCGCTGTTCATATTGCTGATGGCAATTTGTCCGTTGGCACTCCTTCTTGCAAAAGCCGGGTCAAACGGCGTTGGCAGAAGATCGATGCTGGCACCGGACTGGTTCACCGCATAGCCACTGGCATAGATAGATTCGCCCGCCAGCATTTGCAAGCTGCCGTTGAGTGACGGCGCCAGCAACAGCGAGAAAGACTCGTTCGGATTTAGTGCCGTTCCTACCGCCGAGGCACCCATATATATGCTGCCATTGGCCGCTACAGTGCCGAGCTGGGATGGGTAGACATAACGGCCATCGGTGGTGGAATAGTTATGCCCCCCACCGCCACCCGCATTCTGCAGGGCATTGCTCAACTGCACACTGGGTGTAAGGTTGCCGCCGGCAGAGAACAGATTGATGGCGGTATTGTCCGTCCACAAGGAGAACCAACTGACATCTGCAGGAGATGCACTGAGTGAGGTATTTACACGCCCAGGGTCACCGGTACCCGTCAGCACCAGATCACCGCGTGCATTCAGGTTGGCCACCGCATCACCCAGCATCACTACAGGGCCGCCGCTGGCCGTGTCCCGCGTGGAGCTGAAAGGATCGTAGGCACGGGTTTCCTTGAGGTCGTTGCTAGTGACCAGGCTGCCGTAACTCAGGTCAAGCCCCCCCAGCGCGCCGCCATACAATTGCAGTGAACCCCGCAGGTTGGTCAACACGCCGGTCAGGTTCATATTCTGCTCGTCATTGTCGGTTACCCGCGCCTGCAAGCCGGGGTTGAGGTCGTCACCGATACGTAGATTCATATCACCACCGCCGGTCAACAGAATCTCGCCATCTGCAGTGACCCGGCCAGTGCTACCCACAGCCAAGGCCAGGCCCTCACTACGCGGAGAAACAGTACGGCCGCCACCACGCTGGCTCAATATGCCGGCATCACCGGCAATATCGACTGTCAGGTTCCCGCCACCCAGAGTCCCGAAGCCAGTAAAGCCGACCAGCTCCGGCACGGATTGCACTCCACTGACTGAGTGGTAGGCGTTGGTACTGGCACCACCGGGCACATAGGTACCAAAGTTGACCCACCAACTGGCAGGAACAGCCTCGACTCCTTGAGTGCTACCCGTACCCTGGCGCCATAGCCAATTACCCAGATTGGCGCTGGAAGACTGTCCACGCAGCTCCCTATCAAGGCCTAGCGGCGAATTAATAGCATTCAGGTCACCAGTCAGGTTACCACCAGCACGGAGGAGCAGGTTACCACCGCCATCCGGGTACCAAGCGTCGTAGGTATTGTCCGCTCCTCCATCAACCAAACCTTCATAGTCCGCAGCGACAGCAGCATCAGCACTACCGATCGTTCCAAGATAGGAACCGTCGCTAGCCTTGTCCCGTGACTGATTGAAGTCAACGGCCTGGCTCCCCGCTCGCGAAGCAGTGGACATACCCGCTGTGTATGCGCCATACAGTGATTGCACCTTCAGGTCACCAGCAGAAATCAAATCCAAATCACCGGTGCCAGTACGCAATACGCTGAATGCCTGCGCAACCGAATAGGAATCAAGCAAACCGCCCAATCCAGTCTCAAGCTCTACGCATGACCCCGGGCGCCTATCGCAAGCGATTAACATATTTTCAGGAACGGCATGCCCTTCTGGGTTTCCAAGGCGATTGCCTTCTGCCCACGCATGGGTGGCGCTCACGCACGAGCCAGGAAACCTGTCGCAGAGCCATAAGTCAGCCTCATCGACCGGCGATCCAGCCTCCTCTCTTGGTCTATTCCCAACCGCCCAAAATAGTTTCCCTAGAATCTCATGCACATTAAGCAAAGTGTAATGCGTATCAGCCAAAGTCAGCGCACCAGCAGCCAAGCGCTCGGCTTTAACCGACCGACTATCCGCCGCCTCCGTATCCGCCCCCGCCACAACGCGCATGGACCAGGACTGCGAGCCTTCCGGCAACATGGCCGCCACCGCCCAGTTGGTACCCTGACGGCCGCCATTGGCCGGGCGCAGCGGCATGGATATGGCATCGTCCGGTAGCACAACCAGGGTTTCCGAGGGGATCAGTCCACCCAAGGGGATGGCCAGATCACTGGCCAGAATCAGGGTACTCGGCAGCTCCGCGCCTTTGGGCCAGAGCATGGCTTGCAGGCGTGTATTGCCGGTCAACAGGGTACCGGCACCCAGCCGGGTGTTGGATGGCAGGGTAACAGTGCTGTCCAAAATAGTACCCGCGGCATACAGCAGCTCGCCGGCCGCATCAAAGATCGGCGCATGCAGCACGGTATCCGCTGGCAGGGTCAGCGCGGTATCCAGAACACCGTCCACCGGCAGCTGGGTGCCTGCAGCAAACTGGGTAGCGCCAATCGGCAAGTCATAGTTCAGGGTCTTGCCAGCGGCAAACTCGGTGCCGGCGGCCAAGGTCACACCCGGCCCGGGCACCACCACATCACCGCCATAGGCGATATAACCGGGGGTCAGCACCCAGCCGTTATCATCCGGGGTCTCCGGCGGTGGGGCAAAACCATCGTTGATGCTGCCGTAGATATCCAGATCACCACCGGCGCGCACCACCAGCGTACCTACCTCACCAGAGCCATACACATCGGTATGTTCGGTATGGGGGTTAAGGCTGGCATAGCGGTGACCGGACAGGTCCAGATCACCACTGACGATCATATCGCCATCGGCGGTGGCACTGACGATTTCAACACCGGGACGCAGGCGGAAGGCATCAGCGTAGGTGGCGTTGTTCAGCCCGGCCAACTTGGTGCCAAGCAGGTTGTCATTGCCCAGCACTGCATCGATAAAGGCGGCGCTATCGGCATGTTTGGCGTCCAGATAGGCCTGGTCAATGATCTGATAGGGGCGACCGCTGGCTGCGTCTTCGGTACCGTATGCGGCATCGTCATAACGCTGCATGGCATTGACCGCTATGGAGCGGACACCTTGAATATCCAGGCTGCCGCTGGCGTCGATATCGATATCACCAGCGGTGGCACCGCCCAGTCGGGGGGCGTTCAGCTCCACCGTGCCACGGTCGCGGACATCATGCAGGCTTGGGTCAGCCTGTACGCGGACATCATCGGTGCCATGGCGCAGGTCGATGCGGGCGCCATCAGCCAGCAGCAACTGGCCATTGCCGGAACTCAGCTCAACCACAGCGCGGTTGGGTGAATCGATAATCTTGCCGTAGCTGTCCAGGCGCAGGGTTTCACCATGGGCATCCAGCAAAGCGTTGCCGGTCAGGGCCAAGCCTTGCTTGCCGGCCAGGCGAATACTGCCGACCCGCTCGCCACTGGCATCAATGGTGCCGGCCACGGTCAGCTGACCATCATCCACCGATACGCTCACATCCGTGGCGCGCAGTTCATCACCAATGGTCAGATCGCCCTGCTTGAGCTGGAAATGGCGCAGGCCCAGCACCTCTCCGTCATTCAGGCGCTGGTTCAAGGCTGCAAACTGTTGGCTCAGATTGCCACTATCACCCAGGTGCTGGGCGCGGATATCCACCCCACCGGCGGCATAGGGCACCCAGGTGCCGCCGGCCTCGTAATAGCCGCTGGCACTGGCCAGAATCTGCCCCTGCAAATCTACCAACCCGGCATCGTCAGCCAGGGCAATAGCGGTCAACCGCCCGCCCTGGTTGTACTCGGCGGACAGGTCAATACTGGAACCCGCCACCTGACGGATATCGCCAGCATGGCTTTGCAAGGTCACATCGCCGCCCCAGCTGTACTGGGTAGCGTCTTCGTCGTCCATGAATTCAATGCTGCGCCCGGCCATATCAATCTGCGCGCCATCGGCCAGGGTCAAATCATTCTCGGCGGTCAATACCAGTTTGCCGCTGGGCAGTACCACCGCCGTATCCAGCAGCAGGCTTTGGCCGGTAATGGCCAGCTCGGCACCCAGCGCCTCACTGTCCACCAGCGCAGCGGTGCTGTCCGCCGGCGCCGAAACAGTCACCGCACCACCGGCGGTAATATGGTTGACCGAGCCGGCAGTGCCGGTGAGCAACGGGGTGAAGATATTCAGATTGCCGCCGCTGTAGCTGACACCTTCGCCGGGCACATAAGCGCCTTGGCTCTGGTACACAGCCAAGCTGCCCTTATTGTTGGCAGTAATGCGCTCGCTGGCATTCAGATTGACGTTGGCAAAACCCAGCGCCAGGCGGCCCAGATCATCCACGCCGCTGGGCTGACTAAAGGGGCCATAACCGAATTCAATGCGCTCGGCATCAATCGTCAGGTTGCCGCTACCAGTACCCGCACCACCAGCCGCCACTGCGCCGGGGCGTTCTGCCGACCCATTCCAGACCAGATTGCTGGTCTGGATCAGCGCTACATCGTCAGCATCGCCATAACCGTAGATGGCCGGACTGGTCAGCAACAGGCGATCCAGCAGCGACTCGCCCTGATCATCCAGAGTGGAAAGGGTTACCGAATCGAAGAAGTTCAAAGCGTCACCGGCCACCAGCTCCAGCGTTTCCAGCGCCGGTGCCCCGGTGCTGGTGTCGCCCTGCAACAGACGCTGGAGAATATCCTGGTTAAGCGTCAGGCCCGGCGTCAGTGCGCCACGGGTACCGGCTGCCGCCAACGCCTCGGCACTGCCGATATTGAAACCACCCACCGCCAGCGTCAGGTGACGGGTGCCGTAACGCACGGCATCATCCAGCTCAAAGGTATTATCGGTGGCAAAGGCAATACTGCCCTCAGAGTACAAACTGGTTTCCCCTTCGCAGCCGCCTATCGTGCAGGTGCCGACCAGAATGGAGCCGGGGCCGGTAAAATCGTCTGCCTCAGGGGCCAGCCATTGCATCCGACCGTTGGATACCGCCAACACACTCTTGTCACCAGCCTGGTAGATAAAACCGTCATCGGAATCGTAGGCTGCCGCGCCCTGCCCCAATGCGTTGATGACAGCGCCCTGCTCTATCTCAATAGCGCTCGGATTGGAGTGGTCCTGCCGACTAACCAGCATAATCTCGGGGGCAGTCAGCTCTGCACCCGAACGCAGTACAATACCAGCAGTTGGAGAGTTGATAGCCCCGGCACCAAACTCAACATAATTACCACCTTGGCCATAGACGATAACCGGGCGGCCACCGATCACCAGACGATTGACATCCATGGCACTCAGATCCGAGGCATAGAAGGAGATATAACCTTCGGCGGCCTGCCCACCATCCGCAAGCAATTCTATCCTGTTATTGTTGGGCACAACAACGGACAAGGTGCTGCCAAAGCCGCCTTCGGCAGCCTCACCCAACACGGTGCCATCAAAGTTGAAACTTGCCTCCTCGGTGTTCTGTCGCAACGACAATTCCAGCGTCTTGGCATCGGCTTCCAACATGCCCCTTGGGATGCCCAGGCGCGCTGCATCGGCATGCACAAAGTCGGTATAACTCATCTCGTTATACTGCGAATAACTACGCAGCACATCGGCGGGGGTAAGGATCAGCTGGCTGGCCAGGCTATCGCGAATGCCGGTGCCCGCCACGGACAAGGTACCGGAGGCAGCCCAGGAACCGTTACGCAGAGCATGGAGCGGGATAACTGCGCCCTGCCCTGCCAGGCCATTGAGTTCGACCCGGTAGGCACCTGGCAGCAGGGCGTAAGTGGAAGGCAGCAAGGTATAAGTACCTGCGGCCAGGCCAGGCACGCCACTGCCAATGGTGACCTGCTGACCGAGCATGGGATCGGAGGCTCCGGACTCACCACCCGCCGGTGCAGCAACCGACTGCACACCGGGTACGATGGCATACACCGGGTTAGTGCTCAGGCTAGGCAAGGTAAAGCTGTCTAGCCCGTTTTGTACCAACGGGTTGAAGCGCGCATCGGTGGAGCCGCCACGACCGGAGACAAAGGCTGCACCCAGCAGTTCACCACCGCCGGACAGATCAACCGTCGCGCCCTGCTGTATATCTACCAACTCACCGAGCAGAGTCATACCTACCTTGAGCTGACGGGAAGAGTTTACGTTTTCCCCCTGCGTGCCACCCACAGCATAAAGAGAGACGGTCTCGCCATCGTACTGCCACGCCTGACTATCAACGGTGCCACCGTAGGGCATCCGTAGCCCTCCTGCACTGACTGAGGTGGTGCTGTCGGATAGCAAGTTAACAGTTTGGGTTCGTTGATTGGCGGCTGTATAGCCAATATTGATCGCACCCAGCGGTGCCCGGAGAATACCTCCCTGCTCGACAGTAGCCGCGCCTAGAGTCAGGCTACCAAATACTGAATAGGGCATAAGCGGTGTATTGTTGGTCGTGCGGGTGATAATCAGCTTGCGGTCAGAATCATAACTGGCTGCTTGCCCTCGCCAACCAGCATGTATCGCAGCAACAGCACCCGTTCCAGGGTAAATCTGGGCGGCGGCCAGAACCAGATCACCCAGGACGTAGAGTTGCGATTCTTCAGACGCTGTGCTCGTTAGAAAACGCATATCACCACTACTGGCAAATTCTACCGCGTCGAAGTCGCGTGTCGCCAGAACATCGCGCAACTCAAATAATTGCTCAGCATTTACTTGCAACCTACCAGCCAGTGGCCGGTTGGAGCCATCTTCCGTCGAGCCACCCTGGACTGTGGGATGAATATAGTTATCCTGACTGGTCAGACCGCCATAGCCGGCTAAGCGTATATAAGGAGCGGCCAGCTCAACCTGGCTGGTTTCCGGCGCAGTACCGGTCAAGCCCAGTACACGGCTATAGAGACTGAGCGACTGGCCGAGGGACAGGGAGGTATCACGGTCAAAACTGAGCAGGCCATCACTGGCCAGGGTCAGATTATCGAAGCCACCAGCTTCGATCTGGTCCACGCCGACACGAGCATGGCCGTAAGTCAGCCCATCTGCTGCCTCAGCGGCAGTGCTGCCCGCAGCCAGTTGGTTTTCTCCTTTCACTTGGCTGAGTACCAACTCGCGTACCTGGCGCACACGCTCTCCAGCACTATTGGTGCGGTAGAAAGGCGTATCCAGCGCTACGGTCAGGCTGCCGCCAGCGGCTCCTTCACCACCGGCATTGGCTTGCAGCGTACCCTCCAGATACAGACCGTTGCTGGAGGCCAACGAGATACTGCCTGCATGGCTGGCCACTGGTGTGGCGCCCTGCCCCGGCAGGTCGAGTACCGCACTGGTGCCCGAGACGTCCAGCAGCGCACCTTCGCGCACCACCACAAACAAGTTGGAGGCTGCGGCCTCGCCAGTGGCATGGTCAAACTCCCCACCAACTGTGATGCTACCGCCATTCTGTACCTGGCCATAACGCTGCCCCCCAGCATCCTGCCCGGTAATAGCGCGGCCAGCCACATCCAGCACGGCATTCTCGCCAATCCAGATGGAGCGGCCATGGCCTACACCTTCGACGGCTTCACTCGTGCCGGGAACCGCCACACTACCGAGAGCAATTTCGCCACCCCAGGCATTAAGGGTGCCGTCCACGGTCAGCTGGCCGATGCTGCGCAGGTCAATGGATTGGCCGGGGTCGACATTAAGCACCGTGTCCTTGCCGATCTGGACACCCACAGTGGCCATATCACTGGCCGACGATTGAGCGGTGCCAGCCTGCAGCGCCAGGCTGGCACCAGCGCGCTGAGTGATGCGATTATTGGCCGGATTATCCAGGTGCAGCGGCGGCATCCAGAGTTGCAGTGCAGTGGTCGAATTGCCACCAGTGGCTAAGCCCTGAGCATGCTCCGTCAGGCGCAGAACCGGCATGCTGACGTTGGCTTCGGCCCCCTCGGCGACCATTACGCCCTGTTGGCCGATCACCTTGTAATGGTTGAAACCCTTGTCAAAGAAGTCCGGCGCTAGCATCAATGGCGACTTTACTGCAACTCTCTGGGCCAATACGGTGCCGCTAGGCAGCGGGGTGCCTACCGGTAATAGTGTATCTACTGGCGCAGGTTGCCCAGCCGCAACGCTGTAGCTGGGTGTGGGCAAGAACGCGAGGGAGCTTGGGAGTTGATAGCCCTCCGGCAAGGTGCCGGCATTGATTCGCGTGATAACTGCACCTTCCGGCACTACTTTTCTCGATCCTGTAGCCCCTCGATAGCGGTTGGCGTTGGTACTGCTGCCATTGATATAGACATCCATATTGGTGCCGGTCAGATCCCAACCACCAGGGCCAACCACTATTTCAAGGGTATGGTTAGTGTTGCTGAAAGTGATATTTTCCGGCAGCACCTGCCCGGCGAGCAAACGGTCATAAGTGGCCTGTACCAGCAGGTTTTCACCGGCAGCTACGGTATAGGGCTCATCAAGCAACAAGTTGATGGGTGCTGGCTGACCCGCTTCCAGATAACCATCATGATCCAGTAACGGCTGATCGCCGATCACTACCGCAGAACCAGATTCAATTTGCAGAGTACCACCGCCATTCACACCATGACCCTGGATATCGCCAGCCAAGGTCAAGGAACCGCTGCGGCTGCCACTGCTGGCGGCCAGGGTAACATTGCCACCACGACCACCCTGTAACGAGCCATCAACCTGCAAAACCGCACCGGAGGACACATCAATCAAGCTGCCCTCGCCCAGAGCAACATCACCGCTGCTGCGAATCGATATATTGCCGCCGTTTTGATAGGGCAAAAGACGGGTATTCTGCGGGTCCAGCTGCAGGTTGCTCCACAGGCCGCTGGCGTCCAGCGCCACGCCTTCTGCTACCTGCACGTTGCCCACCGAGGCATTGCCGTTGAGCACAACGGATTGCATGCCGTTGGAGGTTATCTGAGTCAGGGCATTACCCACATGGATATTGCCAGCATTGGCGGTGAGGTCTGCATTGACTGCCACATCGGTACCGTACAGGGTGATATCCCCTGCCGGGGCTACCTGCAGCGCGCCGTCCACGGTAATGCCTTGAGTAGCCGCCACCTTGAGCGCACCCAGCTCAAAGCCATTGAGCTGATCACTATTCAGATACAGGGTTCCTTGGCGGTCTTCGGGCAGAGCGGTATCCAGTTCCAGACTGGCAGCTATATTTTCCTGCGTGGTACCGATAATCACATTCTTGGCAGTATTGGCGTTGGCACCCAATGCGTATTGCAGGGTGCCGCTGTCCTTGACGTAATAGGGGGTATAGCTGCCAACGATCAGTTGCGCACCTCGGGCCACAGCTTTCTGTGATTGGTGATAGCCATCCAGGCCCTGTTGCGCAGCCTGGGTCTGGCTTTCGCCTTGGTAAGTATCGCCGACTAATTGCCCTTCCAATACCGCATTGGCGGTACCGACCACCAGGCGACCCGCATCACGACCGACGGTATAACCCTGCTCGAAGCGCTGACGGGGCGCGAGTATCGGGTTGTAGTAGTAATCGGTCTGGCCCCAGCGTTCGCTGCTGTCCTGGTAGCCCTGATAAACGCCGGTATACAGAAGATCGCCTGGGGCTCTGGATAGCTCATACAAACGGCCATCAGCGCCTTTGAGCCAGGTTTGTTCGATGGTACCGCTCTGCACATCCAGAGTGCCGCCAGAGAGATTGATCTGTGAACCTTGCTGGGTGACCAGATCATTGCCGGCAAAGCTGACGGTGCCGCCCTGGGCCATCCATTCGCCGACGCCGTGGCCGGCTGTGCCAAGATAGCCACCGACTTCCAGCAGGCCGCCGGCGGTATACCAACGGTCGCTTTCATAGCCATTGGTGCCAGCGGGCACGAATACCAGTTCGCGGGTATCGATCCAGACATCGGTGCTGTTGAGGTTACCGCTGTCACGGTTGGCGGTGGAATCCCGTTGCTCGTTGCCCTGGATATTGACCTTAACGGTATTGTTTTCCATGGCCACCTTGACCCCGGTGGCACCGGATACGTCGATGGTCGCACCGTCGCGCACCAGGGTGCGACTGGCGGCATCAACGGCGACTTGGCCGCCAGTGGCGATGGTGGTCGAGCCGGCCTGGAAATCCACGGTGCCGGTGCTGGTGATTTTCACCAGCGACAGGTCGCGGCGGTATTTATCACCGGGGACAATATTCCGCTCGGTGTTATCGACCGCTGGCGCTTGCAGCCCATCGCGCTGGCCGTCGAGGGCAGTGGCATCGGACTCTTCCAGCAGGATAGCCGTGGTGGCGCCTTCGGCGAGGGTGACGCTGCCACCTGCACCCGTGGCCTTCAGGTGCACAGTGCCCCGGTTATGGACCGAGGTGCTGGCCAGGGCTACGCCGGCTTGAGTGATCTGATTACCGGTCAGGGTGATATCGCCGGTGGCGCTCTGGATCAGGCCGCTGTTGGTGACACTGCCGCTGCCGGCGGCGGTGACCTCGTTACCTCTGGTGGTAGACGCTAGGTTGCCGCCAGTGCCCTGGCCCTTCTTGATGATAAAGCTGTCACCGCCTGCCAACAGGGTCTGGCCATTGGCAGTGGTGATGCTGCCGGCGTTATCCACGTCCTTGCCCAGTAACAATACGTAACCGCCGCCAGTGGTGGAGTTTGCTGATTCGGCGGTAGTGATTTGTGCGCCCTGCTCTACCGTGACACTACCTGCAGCACCGGTGAAGGTGGCTGTGTTGTTCGTGCCGTACAGGCCATTGTTGGTGAACTGGGCGTCGCTGATATTGGCGGCGGCGGTGGCCAGGTTGCGGACGTTTACCTGGCTGCTGCCGGTGAAGACCACACCGTTGGTGTTGGCGATCATCACGGTGCCATCGGCCTTGATCTGGCCCTGTATTTCACTGGGGCGAGCGTTGGGATCGTTAACCCGGTTGAGCACGGCCCAGTCGGCCTGCTGCTGGAATTCGACGGTGGTGTTGCGGCCGACGTTGAAGGTTTCCCAGTTGAGAATGGCTTTGTCGGCGGTCTGTTCGATGCCGACATGCACCTTGCCACCCTGTTCGGTCTGCACCGGGCCTTTGGCATTCTGCCAGGCCTGTTCGAAGGGGATGCTGCCGTCGATCTGCAGGCCGCCTTCACCCATACCATCGGGGATGGTCTGCGGGCGAGCCAGGGCGGCGGAACGACCGGCGGCCTGGGCGGCCTGTTGGGCGGCGATGGCGGCTACGGTGTTGTTCATATTGGCCAGCGAGTGCTGCAGCTGCTGGTTGACCTTGGCTTGTTGAGCCAAAGGAGGTGGCGTACCGGGCAGTTGCATACCGCCACCGGCCCCCGGCATGGCGCCGCTCTGCTGCTGCGCTGCACCCTTGGCGGCGAGCCAGCCGGCACTGAAGGCAGCGGGCGCGGCCTGAGCACTGCCGGCAACCATCAACAATGCGATGGCGCTGGCCAGGGGCTTTAGACGCAGCCGGACGCTGGCTTGGGTGGAAATCTTGGGGTGACGGAGGCGCATTGGTGCTGAGTTCCTTTTCCTGGTTCGCGGTGGGGCCTACCGGGAAATCCCGCCTGCCCTGCTTTATATATACAAGTCGATTACAGGAGGGCTAGACCGAACTTTTGTCACCAAATCTTCATAAAGCAGATCAAAAGACAGGAATGAAAAAACCGGCAACAGCCTGAGCTGTTGCCGGTTTTTCTAGTGCTGGCTCAGTGTTCGCAAAACCCGAAGGTTAGAGCGGACGACCGATGCCGTTGCAGACGCTGGTGTTACCAATATCTAAATTGTCACCGGTCAGGTTGGTGACGAAGGTGTCTTCAACAGCAACCTTCCAGTCGAAAGGCAGCGGGATCAACGAATGAGCTGAAATTTCAGCATCATTGTTTGCCCCGAAAGCATTGTAATGGCGAGCGGTAAAATCCTGAATCTTGCCGAGATCACCAGAATCCTGATAGCACTGGCTGAAAACCAGGTTGGTCACGCCAACGATAGAGTAGCCAGCAGAAGGATTGGCAAGCTGGCTAGCAGGTACCCAAGCCAGCGGATTAGCAGGATCAGCTGGCTTCCCTTCCTCAGTGACCAGGGGCAGAGTGATGGAGTCCAGTGCAGCCACAACGTTCACTTCTTCAGGCAGCAAGCCATTGATGCGGGCAACTTCAGCAGGGTTGTCAAAATCAGTGTAGTCGGGGCTGACATAACCGATGGAACCTTCTTTGCCAGCACCATAAACCTCAGCAACTATTCCACTGCTACCGTCGGCGGGGATATGAAGACCAGAAATAGGTGAAATCACTTCAACAAAATCATTATCGAGCGTGCCCGGCACAACTGAAGGGGCAGCGGCCATCAGGTGGCGGAGGAAGATTTCGGTAGTGCCACTGCCATCCGCACGATAAACCACGCGAATCGGTAAATTGGGACCGTTCAGGCCAGGAACCTGGTTCCAGTTGGTGTAGGTGCCGGCGAAAATATTGGCCAACTGCTGGCTGCTCAGATCCAACGAAGTCAGGCCTGGCACGTTGAAAGGTACGGTTACAGAAGTTGCTGCCGACGGCAACTGAACCAGCGGGCCGAAGCTGGCGGCACCCAGAGTCGCGTGGGCGTTATAGGCATCACGCTCAGCTTCACTCACCACCGAATCACTACCAGCGTAATCAACGGTGATACCGGAAGCCAGATCGAACTCGGTGGCATCGTTGTTGAAGAAGGCGCGCTTGCCGCCACTGCTGCCAACACCAATGTAGTCGTTGAAGCCGGCTGCGCCGTTCAGGATACCGACAGTTCCACCAGGAATACCGTAGAGTTTTTCCGGCAGAGTGGCACCACCACCAACAACGGCGGCAGAAGCTTGAGCCGAGGCCAGAGCGGCGAAGGCCAGCGATACAGCTATCAGATTGCGCTTGAACATGATACGTCCTCTATTATCAACCGAATGTGAACTGCTTGTATTCTGTGGCTCTCGGCCACGTATTCAGACTCGCAACTCTGGGTGACAATCCGGCTAAAAATTCCCTGTAGGATTTCCGGCTGTTAGGGCCATATTCTCTGTAGCTTTTGTCATTATTCTGCACAATCGCTGCAATGTTGCCTGCGCTGAAAATGGGGGCTCGGCATGCTGGCAGAGTGCATTCACCCGCCTGCACGCCGCGCCCGGCGCTGGCTGTGTGATGGGGGCTGTTGTTTGTGGAAAAGTCCAGCGGTATAAACCCAGCTGCCCATGGCGAGCATTCTTTGCAAAGCGGCGACCAGAGGATGACAAATGCTCTGGAGCTTGCCCAATAATGCTCTGGTACATCGGCGAGTCAGAGCGGTTGGAAAGCAGGTGGCGGAGAAAAACCCCGACGAACGGTAGTTTTTTTTGGGGAACTCATTGCACGAGCTGGTTGATTTCGATGATGGGCAGCAGTACAGCCATGACAATCAGCAATACCACGCCGCCCATGATGACAATCATCAGCGGTTCCAGCAGCGCGGTCATGCCCAGGGCACGGCGCTCAATGTCACGGGACAGGGTTTGCGCGGCGCGCTCCAGCAGCGGAGGTAATGCACCGGTTTTTTCACCGCTGGCAATCAGGTGAATCAGTACCGGGGGGAACATTTTTTCCGCCTTGAGCGCGGCGGCCAGGGATACGCCTTCGCGGACTCTGGCGGTGGCGTCGGCGACGCTGAGGTCGAGCCGGTCATTGGCCAGGGTTTGCCGAGCGGCATCCAGCCCCCGCAACAACGGCACCCCGGCGCTGCCGAGAATCGCCAGAGTGGAGGCAAAACGGGCAGTGTTGACGCCCAACACAAAACGCCCCACCAGTGGCATGCGCAGGATGCGGCTATGCCAGGCCAGCCGGGCAGCGGGGTCGCGCAGATACAAACGCCAGCCGGTGAACAGACCAACGATGCCGATAAAACACAAGCCGCCCCAGGCGCGGACGAATTCGCTGGCGGCGATCATCACCAGGGTAAGGCCGGGCAGATCCTGGCGGGCCTGGGAGAAAGCGTTGACCACCTGGGGCACCACATAGCTGAGCAGGAAGATGACGATGACCACGGAAACCAGCCCCACCACGGCTGGATAGATGAAGGCGGTGAGGACCTTGCTCTGCAGGTTGTTGCGCTCTTCGATGTAATCCGCCAGCCGCTCCATTATCTGTGCGAGGTCGCCGGACTCTTCACCGGCGGCGATCAGGGCGCGGTAGATTTCAGGAAAGTCCCGTGGGCGTTCGGCCAGGGCATCGGCCAGGCTCATGCCGCTGCGCACGTCGGCGCGCACGGCGCTGAGGGTGCGGGCGATATGCGGGCGTTCGGCCTGATCCACGGTGGCGCTAAGGGCTTCTTCCAGCGGTAGGCTGGCACCGAGCATGCTGGCCAGTTGGCGGGTGGCCCAGGCCAGGTCGCTGCTGGACAGTTTGGCGGAAAACAGGCCGCCGGCGGCGTTGGTGGTGTTGGCCTGGGCCTTGATTTCCAGCGGCGTGAGGCCCTGACCACGCAGTTGGGCCATGGCAGCGTGTGGGCTGTCGGCTTCCAGCTGGCCGGTGAGGATCTTGCCGGTGCTGTCGGCGGCCTGGTAACGGAAGCTGTTCATCAGGCGTCCCGGGTGACGCGCAGGATTTCTTCGACGGAGGTGGCGCCGCTGGTTACCCAACGGTCTCCGTCTTCGCGCATGTTGCGCATGCCGGCGGCGCGGGCGGCCAGGCGGATGGCCTGTTCTGCTTCACTCTGGTGTATCAACCTGCGGATATCGTCATCGATGCAGAACAGCTCATGGATGCCGGTACGCCCGCTGTAGCCGGTCTGGTTGCAGTCGGGGCAGCCCTGTGGGCGCCAGCTGCCGATGTTGTCATCCCACTGGCGGCAGTGTTTGCACAGCCGGCGGACCAGGCGCTGGGCGAGTACGCCGAGCATGGAGGATGCCAACAGAAAAGGTTCGACGCCCATGTCCACCAGCCGGGTGATCGCGGAGACCGAGTCGTTGGTGTGCAGGGTAGCGAGCACCAGGTGGCCGGTGAGCGAGGCCTGCACGGCGATCTGGGCGGTTTCCAGGTCACGGATTTCACCGATCATGATGATGTCCGGGTCTTGCCGGAGGATGGCGCGCAGGGCCATGGCAAAACTCATGTCGATCTTGGCGTTGACCTGGATCTGGCTGATGCCGGGCAGGTCGTATTCGACCGGGTCTTCGACGGTGAGGATGTTGCTGGTGCTGGCATCCAGCCGGGCCAGGGCGGCGTACAGGGTGGTGGTCTTGCCGCTGCCGGTGGGGCCGGTGACCAGGACGATGCCGTGGGGCTGGCGGATCAGTTGATCCAGTTGACTGAGAATATCGGCGTCCATGCCGAGGGTTTCCAGTTGCAGGCGCCCGGCCTGTTTGTCGAGCAGACGCATGACGATGCGTTCGCCATGCCCGGTGGGGATGGTGGAGACGCGGATATCGATGGGCCGACCGGCGACGCGCAGGGCGATGCGGCCGTCCTGGGGCAGACGTTTCTCCGCGATGTCGAGTTGCGCCATGATCTTGATCCGCGAGGCCAGTGCGGCGTGCAATGCCTTGCGCGGTGAGACGACATCACGCAGGGCGCCATCGACCCGGTAACGCACCACGGAGTGTGTTTCAAAGGGTTCGATGTGGATGTCGCTGGCTTCGTCGCGGGCGGCCTGGGTCAGCAGCGCGTTGATCATGCGGATGACCGGTGCGCCGTCCTGGGCGTCGAGCAGGTCGGTGACTTCGGGGATGTCTTGCATGAGCCGGTCAAGATCGACTTCGTTCTGCACCTCCCCTACCACCGCGGCGGCGCTGCCGGTGTCGGAGTAGCTGGTGGCCAGCAGCAGGTCGAGTTCGTCGTCGGTGACCTGTTCCAGTGGTAGCTGACCGGCGCGGCGCATGGCCTCAAGGATGGCCCAGCCCGGCGTGGTGGGACTGACCACCAGCGCGTCGCCCTGCTCTGCTGTGCGCAGCAGCAGGCGCTGACTTTTGGCCCAGTGGTATGGCAGTGGGGTCATCATGGCTGCGGCTCGTCTGGCTGCAGCGGGACGGCGCGGATGGTGGCGCGCACGCCGTCGGCTGCGGGTACGTCGGGAAAGTCGGGGATGGCCTGGGCTGCGGGGGGCAGCCGTGGCGCGCTCATGTCCGGCAGCGCCCAGCTGGATTCGGGGTGCAGGCTGTCTTGCGCTCGGCGCATGAAGTCGTAGCGGTTGAGGGTAATGTCTCGGCCGACGCTGCGGTCGCGAATAATGTAGGGGCGCAGGAAGACCATGAGGTTGGTTTTGGTGCGTTGGCGGCGCTCATGGCGGAACAGCGCGCCGAGGCCGGGGATGCGCGACAGGCCGGGGATGGCTTCGGTGCCCTGGACGAAGCCGTCCTCCAGCAGGCCGCCGAGCACCATGATCTGGCCGTCGTCGAGCAGGATGCTGGTGTCGATGGCGCGTTTGCTGGTGACGGTGCCGGCGGCACTGGAGGCGCGTTCGTCGACGCTGCTGACTTCCTGGTAGATATCCAGTTTGACGGTGCCCCCTTCGGATATCTGCGGGCGGATGTTGAGTTTGAGACCGACTTCTTCACGCTGGATGGTCTGGAACGGGTTGTTGCTGTTGCCGCCGCCATCGGTGACATATTGGCCGCTGACGAAGGGAATGGTCTGACCGACGAAGATGCTGGCCAGTTCATTATCCAGGGTGAGCAGGTTGGGCGTGGACAGGACATTGGTGCCGCCTTTGCTCTTGAGGGCGCGGGCGAGCACTTTGAGGTCGAGAATTTCGCCGATGCCGGGGATGCTGACGGTGCCATCGACCAGGCCGACGCTGAGGCCTGGCGGCAGCACATCGACGCTGGTGGCCCCCCCACCGAGGGCGCTGCCGCCGAGGTTTGCGCCGCCGACCCAGCCATCACCGCCGAGGTTGCCGGCCTGCCATTGGATGCCGAATTCGCTGGTGTCGTCTTCGTTGACTTCGATGATCAGGCTTTCAATCACTACCTGGGCGCGGCGCTGGTCCAGTTGGTCGATGACTTCACGCAGGCTGCGGTAGAGCGGATCGGGTGCGGAGATGAGCAGCGTGTTGGTGGTGGCGTCGGCCTGCACCGTGACGCCGCCCGCCGAGAAGGCACCGCCCTGGTCATCCAGCACGTCGCCGCGCAGCGGGCTGGCGCTGGCTGCCCCGGCACTGGAGCTGGTGCTGCCGGTCTGGCTGTTGGAGGTAGTGCTGCCGGTGGTGCCCGAGCTGCTGGTACCTTGTGTGCCACTGCCACTGCCACTGAGCAGGGCTCTGGCGCCGTCCCCTTCCAGATAGGCATTGTCGGTTTCCCCGGTCAGCAGCCCGCGCAGTGCTTGCGCGAGGGTGATGGCCTGGGCGTTGCGCAGGTGGACGACGTGGAGGTTGCCGGCACGGTCCTGGGCACGATCGAGTTTATAGATCAGGTCGCGGGCAATCTGGGTGCGTTCGGGGCTGCCGGCGCGGATGATGACGCTGTTGGAGCGCGGTTCGCCCAGCACGGTGATTTTCTGCGTTGGGTCATTGCCTTGGGATTCCAGTAGTTCGGAGACGATGGCGGCGATATCTACCGCGATGCCGTTCTCAATCGGAACCACATCGGTGTCGATGGCGCTGGGGTTGTCGATGCCGGCAATGACCTGGGCAATACGATCCAGGTTGTCGGCGTAATCGGTGACGACGATGGTGTTGTTGCCGGGATAGGCGTTGATCGGGTTGTTGGTGGCGACCAGTGGGCGCAGTACCGGGATCAGGTTGACGGCGTTCTCGTAACGCAGGCGGAAGGTGCGGGTGGCCATGCCATCGGCGGCGGGCTGATCGGGGCTGTAGACCGATCCGCCGAGCAGTTTGGCGTCGGCCTCGGGGACCACATGGCTGACGCCATTCACATCGACGATGCTGAAGCCCTGCATGCGCAGGGCGCCGAGCAGCATGTTGAAGGCCTGGTATGCCGGCACCTCGCCTTCGGACACCAATGTCAGCTGGCCGGTGACCCGTGGATCGACCAGAAACTGGCGTCCGGTGGCACGGGACAGGGCGCGCACGACGGCTTGCAGGTCGGCTTCCACAAAGTTGAGTTGTACCGGCTGATCGCCCAGGTCTGATGCTGGGCTGGCGGCGTTATGGCTTGCTGCCGGTGAGGATGATCGCGGTGCCGGGCGTGGCTGGGGGCGCTTGGTATCCTGGCGTGGGCGCTCAAGGTTGCTGCCGGGGCTGATGGTCGCCATCGGGCGGCCTATCTCGCTGATCTCTGGTGCCTCTGGCCCGGTGGTGCTGCAACCGGCGAGCAACAGCGCCAGCATGAGTGCACTGGCGCGGGGTAAGCGCGCCAGACCGGGCTGAGTATCCATACACCTCATCGGGAACCCCCTGAATTGGACATTGGCTCCAGACGGACTCCGCCGGATAGGGTAACGCCGGACACGGCGGGGTCTGACGTGAGTGTGCGCTGCAAGTGCGCCTCGCTGATGTGCAATGACAGTCTGGGTGCAGTGTGCTGCAGCCAGGCCATGAGCGGCCCTGCCGGGGCTGCGCTGAATTCAAGCTCAACGGCTGCTTGGTCCTGCTGTTGATGGAGTTGGTAGTGGCTTGCCAGTGACTGGGCATCCAGGCTCTGGCTGATCTGCCGTGCTGGATCAGCATCGGCTATACCGGTTGGTGCCTGGGCTGGTGATATGTCTTGGAGTATTTCGTCCAGGGCCAGCGATTCGTTATGCAGGCGCGGCAATTCGCTCTGCCAATGCTCTATGCGTTGCAGCGGCGGTTTGATGAAGCCGAACCACAAGACCGTTGCCAGCAAGGCCAGCGCGGCGACTGTGACCGCCAGCCGTTCACGGTCGGCCAGTCCTCGCCAGTAGTTCAGGTATTGTTGGCGCTTGCTGCGCAGCTGAGCGCTTTGCACATGCAGGAAGCCGGACTGCTTGAGACGATCAATCATTACTGTCTGCCTGTGGCTTGCTGGCCACGGAGGGATCGCCCTGGGGTTGCAGGTGCCAGCCACTGGCGGTGGCCTCGGCTTGCAGACCTGCCTCGGTCAGTGCTGTTTGCCAGTCCAGGTCGGCGGGGGGCTGGCCTGCATCTGCCAGCAGCGTCAGTTGCAGGGAGGTGTCGGTGAAGGTCAGCTCATCGACTCCGCCAACCATGAACGGCATGGCGCTGGCTGCCTGCTGTACCAGTTGGCTGAAGCCCATGTCGGCTGTGCTGTCGGCTGTCCCCGCCAGTCGCGCCGCGCTCTGCTGTCTGGCTTGCTGTACCGGGTTGAGAATGACCGGAATCTCGGGGAAGGCCTGCTTGACCCGCTCGCCCATTGTGGTCTGCAGTTGCCTGCCCTGCTCTGCCAGTTGGTTCGCATACAGGTTGAGGCCGGTTACCCAGACTAGTACCGCAAGGGCGCAGCAAACCAGTGGTTTTGTCCATTGGAGGCGGGTATCCCTGCTTGCCGAGCGTTTAGCCTTCCAACCCCAGGAGGGCCTGGGGCCAGCCCAGCGCTCGGCGTCGGGAAGCAACTGGTCAATGACAAGGCTGGTCTGATCAGGTGCGTCTCCAACCCAGTTCAGTCCAATGCCTTCAGCGGTAGCGGCTTGTAGTTGCAGCTGTCCCGCTTCAGGCAATGGATGCACCCATCCGGCCTCACGGTCTTTGCGTACGACGAGGTAGCCGTCAACCAGACAGGCAGACCAACTGTGTTCGTTGGTCGGAAGAAAAAAAGGCGCGGCGTAAAGGGCTCTGATCTTGATGCTGTGCCGCGCCAGTAACTGAAACAGATTGTCCAGCGCTTGCTGCTCCAGCCAGGCCATGGAGGCCAATCCGGCATCCGAGCGCTGACTGTGGATGATGTGTTGTTCTGCGCTGCTGTCCAGCATCAGGGGTTCCACTGCACACTGTACTGCCGCCGACAGACGAGCCTCTGGCAAGGGCGGAAAAGGCAGCTCGGCCAGCAGGCTGTCACTGGGATGCAGGATGGCTTCAACCGGGCTGTTGTTCAGCTGCTCGGCCAGTTGCTGCAAGGTCGCCTGCGCTGTCTGCGCGACGCTGCCGTCCTGATTCAGCCAGGCGTAGTGCAGTAGGCTATCAGGTTGCAGCTCGGCCAGAGGAGCCAGAGCGATACGCAGCAGGCGACTCATGCCCCTACCCTCGTCCAGATGACTTCAGGCTTCTGCTGTTCATTACGTAGCAACAGCGCTTGCATGGTGACCAGTCGCTCACCTATGCGAGTCTGGCCATGCACCAGGAACCAGTTGCTGGTGATGCCAACCTTGACGCTGGAGACATCAAGATCCGGCCGCTGCAAGCGGTTGACGAAGTCGCCCCGGTTGATGAACCAGCGGCCCTGATCACGCTCGGCAAGCAGGCTTTGCGCCTGGCGCAAGGACAGGTCCGGGATGTGAGCGGCAATGGCTTCGGGCCGGGCAGTGTTGCCGTTGATCCAGGTGTTGACCGGTAGAATGGTGACGTGGGGGCGCAGCCGTTCAATAACGTGGCGATCAACGCCTTTTATGTCGTACAGGTCATCGATCACTCGCAACATGGGTCGCTTGGCCGGGTCTGGTTCACGCTTGGTATTGGGCGAGGTGCGTCTGCCGCTGTCGAAGGTGTTAGCTGCCGTGGGCTCCTCGGCAACCGGTTCCGTTCGCCGGGGGTAGCTGTCGATCACCCGCTGACCAATGCGCTGGGCTATGGAGAGGTTCAGCCCGAGCGACAGGCACAGCCGCTCGAAACTGGCGTACTCGGCAACATCCACCTGACCGTCACGCACCAGGTTACGCAGGTTGAATTTGCTCTGTTCGTCTTCGATCCTGAGTTCTATGGCGGGTTGGCTTTCACTGGCTCCGGCAACCAGGATGCCGTGCGCCCATTGCTGATCCAGCCGTGTCAGTGGATCTTGCAGTCGGCTTTGCCACAGCAACTGCTCCGCCTGTTCCAGAGCGCCGCGCAACAGCCAGGTACCCTGAACCCGGTCCTGGTCAGCCTGCACCGTGCGTGTGAACTGTGTCTGGCTGGCGATAGTCTGCGCGGCAATCACGGCGACGACAGTGACAATCAGCAAGGCACTGATGACGGCCATACCGGACTGACATGATCGGCTTATCGGCGTGTTCATGGTCGGCTACAGCTGCCAGGAACCAATATCGGCATTCACGCCTTCACCATTGGGCACGCCATCGGCACCCAGGGTAAATACATCAATTTCGCCGTTAACACCGGGATTGAGGTATTGATACTTCCTGCCCCAGGGGTCATCCGGTACGCGTTCGACATAGGAACGCCAGTTATCAGCCGAGACATCGGCCGGCCGCTCAACCAACGCGTTGAGGCCCTGGCCCATGCTCGGGTACTGGCCATGATCAAGACGGTATAGCCCCAGTGCCTGCATCAACCCGCCTATATCCTGCCGGGCAGCTGTGGCCCGCGCCTGATCCGGGCGATCCAGTACTTTGGGGGCAACCACAGCAGCAAGAATGCCGAGGATAACGACTACCACCATGATTTCGATAAGGGTGAAGCCCCGTTGTGCTGTGCGCACCATCTCTACTCTCCTTGGCCGTTGGGTCTGAGGGGGATTGTGGCAAGGAGATATGTCACCGATGTGGAAAATCCTCTATAGGATGCAAGTAAATAAAGCCCAAAATGAGTCCGAAAAGCCGTAAAAAAGACGGAAAACCACTCGAATCCTGAGCATCCTATAGAGGATTTGTCAGCATATAGTCAGAGTCGCTGGATACCCTTGGAGGGCAGTCCTTTTCCTCTATGCGGCCAGTAATGATGCTCATGAATCCACGAACTCGGCAGTCAGGCTTCACCCTCATCGAAGTACTGGTTGCGCTTGCCATCGTGGCCGTCGCGATGGCCGCAGCGGTACGCGCGGTCAGCCTGATGACCACCAGCAACGGGGTGCTGCGCGACAAGTCCATCGCGCTGTTGGCAGCAGAAAACCGGATGGCGGAGATCAAGCTGGAGGGGGTCAGGCGCGGCGGTGCCAATACGGCACGGTGCAGTCAGGGACGGGTCGAGATGGTGTGCGAGGAAGTCATCACGCCGACGGAAACACCAGCGGTGTTTCGCATCATGATTCGAGTGCATGACCGCTCAGGCAGCGGCCCGGCACTGGCACGACTGGACAGCCTACTGGGCCAGGTCGAGCAATGAATGCTCAACGACGCGTGAGGTCAGGCATGTGCAAGCTGTTCGGCAACGCTGCAATCACCACTCGCTGCGACTCTCCGGCCTGCTCCACTACTACAGCATTCTGCTCGATCGCTGTCAGTCTGGCTTGCCGCCCGAGCTGTTCGCCAACCAGATATGCTTTGGCTGGCCCATTGTTGATCGACAAAATGGCGACGGCACCTTCATCCGTCGCCATCAACCCCGATATGGCGATATCTAGTCGTGGCGCAATGCTGTCAAACCAGGCGGCTGCGGCGCTTGTTTCCATAGGTGCAGCTTGCGCTATCGGCGCTTCAAGTGTGACGGGCGCGGCCGGCGCAGCAAGCAGCCTGGCCCAGAAAACCGCCCCAATCAGCGCCGCCGCCAGTGCAAGCCACTGGAGAATGCGCGGTAGGTATGTCCAATTCATCCAATTTAGATGTGGCATAGGTTCGATCCTCCCCTGTTACCTTCTCACCATCCTACGAGCCAATTCACACACTTTTATTTCATTGGGCGTTTTATTTCTCTTTCCTGCCCGGAGGACGCCGCAATGACGCTGTGCAAACACAGTAATGCTTCGGGATTCACCTTGATTGAGCTGATGGTAGTCATAGTAATTGTCGGCATCGCCAGTGCCGCGCTCAGCCTGAGCATGCGTAGCGACCCTGCGCAGTTACTCCGCGAGGATGCTGCACGGCTGCAACTGGTACTGGCGGCAGCACAAAGTGAGGCGCAGATCATGGGTCGGCCGATCCTCTGGCAAGCTGATGAACAGGGCTATCGCTTCGTCCACTGGCAGAGCGGCAAGGTTATCAAGGATGACCTGCTGAACCCCCGAGAGTGGCGCGCTGCGCCGGTCACCGTCCACCTATCGCCCATGGATCGGTTGATTTTCAATGCCGAGTGGATCGAGGACCCCATGCGTATCCAACTTTCCGATGGCACTCACCATCTGCTGGTCGAACGCAACGCAGCCGGGCGGATATTCCTGCCATGAAGAGCCAGGCTGGCTTCACTCTGCTCGAAGTGATGATCGCAATCATGCTGATGGCCATCGTCAGCATGATCTCCTGGCGCGGCCTGGACAGTGTAAGCCGGGCCCAGTCCCATCTGGAAGAAAGTACCGAACACACAGCGCAACTGCTACGTGCCGTGAATCAACTCAAACGCGACCTCGGCATGCGCGCCACGACAGAACTATGGGACCCGGTCGAGAATCAGGCGGCCCCATCCAACAAGCGTCTTGCTCTACCCGCTGCTGTCCAGGTCAAAGGTGACAAACCGGGTGCACTGCAACTGGAGATCATCCGCAATCCAGCCAACCAGCCCGGCAGCCTGCAACGGGTGCGCTGGTGGGTAGCAAGCAACACCCTCTACCGCGCCACCGCATCACCCAGCAACCAATACCCCCTCCCCGCCCCCAGCAACGCCGTGGCCGTGCTGGAACAGGTGACCGACTTCAACATCCGCACGTGGCAACCAGGCAAGGGCTGGCGGGATGTGAAGTCAGCAGGACAAGATAATCCGGTGGGGCTGGAGCTGAGGCTGTCGCGGCGTGGGGTGCAGGGAGTGGAGCATTATCGGGTGGTGGTTGGGGTGGATGGGTGAGCGATAATTCGGCAGGCCTCGCGGCCTGCCGAAAACCTCTATTCACTCATATGTTTCTGGTGAAAACTCACAACGGAACCCGTGCCGTATAGATCTGCAGGTCTTGCTTTACTCGGCCTTGGTTTCAGTCTGATATCAATTACGGTGTTTCTCTGCTCGTCGGAGAAGTAGCCAGTTGGAAGGTTTACCAGCTCTTCCAATAACGGCTCTGGCATACCAAGATGCTTACGCAGGGCGGCCTTCGTCAGTATCTTATTTTCTATAAGCATCATAACGCTTCGTTGTAATAATTTCGGTTGCTCGAATTCGAATGAGTTATCCAAAGGCTCTTTTTTCACCCAGCCTCTGGCAGAGCGCCCTTTCCACAATCTTGCTGTAGCGTCACTGTCGATCAACTCCAAATCCTGACAGCGTTTTATCATGGCAGCGACAGAGACCTTCCAGCGCGGTTTCAGGGAGAGCAGGCCATCGAGTGTTGGCCACTTCACCTCAAATGAAAAGCTCTCTGCAGGCATGAGAAATGCACTGGCGAATCGATGAGCCTGATTTTCGATGAGGTTATAATGCTGCTGATACTGTTCCTTGCTTATCTTCCTGTGAAGAACCAGATGACCCAGCTCATGTGCAGCGTCAAATCTATTGCGTATCGGGCTCGCTTTATCGGCTGCAAGTAAAACATACGGCCTGTCATCCAACATCGACCAACGCGATACACCATCCATTTTTACATAGCCAAGCTCAGTTCTTGCGGCAACAACCCCAAAGCTTTCCATTGTTTGAATGACATTCGCTACAGGACCAGTGCCAATACCCCACTCCTGCCGACATTGCTCTGCAAGGAATTCGATATCTGCATCGTCAATAAGCCCGACCTCATCACCGCTGTAGCATGGGATGCGAAGCTCAGGAAAATCCAGGCTCTCCTGCAATTTGAAAGACAGTTCCTCAAGCCACTCCAGCCGAGCCTCGGCAATATCCCAAGCAACCTTTGGAGTAGAAACCTGAGACCGGAAAAAGCTGGGTGTGTGACCCTGATCCTTGATAGGCGGCTCCAGCAACCAGTCTTCCGGGACTTTGAAATAGTCACAGATACGCTTAAAGCTAGCTATCTCTGGGTAGCTGAAACCATTTTCCCATTTCGAGATATTACCCGCAGAGCACGATAGCTTTTCAGCAAGCACTGCCTGAGTCAGCCCCTGCGCTATTCTAAGTTGCCTGAGCCTGTCAGACTGGAAATCAACAACTCCTGTCCTCATGCTCTATTCCTCACTCTGGAGCTTCATCAGAAGACGAAGCATCTTCATCATCCCGCATTTTTCGCTTGATCGTCGGCCAGCCCAAGTCAGGCGCTGCAGAAGTCATAGATTCATAACCTTTGAGAAAATCTGAAAGCGTGCACCAAACGTGATATTCAGCACAGCTATTGAAATATGGTACAGCCAAGATGATATCTAAGGGCTTTGACTGATCCTGATGGCTAGGCGGCGCCAATGGAATTATGATGGCGTTCAGCATTTCGCCAGTGCTAACAGGTTGCCCCTCCGGTCTCCCTAATAGCTCCAGTTGCGGGGACGACAAGAAGCTATTAAGTCGAGAGTTCTTTAGACGGTACTGAGCTGGGCGAATTTTTTTCTTCCACGGCTTTACCGCTGCAGTAATTTTTATATTCCCGGAAGACATCAGTGTATAAAACTCACCGTGTGGCGCCGTTGAAGTAACTATTGCATTCCAAGAGCTCACCAGCGCCGCAAGATTTTCTTGTACATAGCTATACCGGTCCTGCGCTCGCTTACGCTCCTTGGGCGTATGTACAAGTGCATTCGCCTCATCGAACGCCTTTTTAAACCCTACAAAGATAGCGTCGATAGCGTCTTCGAAATGGGCGCGAGGGGTGTAATGCCTCAGATATTGCAGAATCTGTTCTTGTGTAGTCGCCACAGCCTGCCTCCATAGGAACCCTTCTTTATACGGATTTTATACCGATTATCCTTCCTTTTGGAAGGCTTCATATCTTTATTTACGTCAGGTGAGCCAACCCGAAGCCTGAAAGCGCTGGCTGCAGTTTTCGCGGCGCGAGGTGCAGGGGATGGAGCATTATCGGGTGGTGGTTGGGGTGGAGGCGTGACGCTTTCAGCAAACGACGCTATTGCAGCTAATCAATGATAGTCGTCTTCTATCTGATGGCGTACAGCAAGCACGGTGACCGTGCGGCTATCTTCGATTTCGAACAAAGCTACATAGCCTGAATCGCCGAATGAGATAATGAGCTCTCGGAGAAATGGATTTGCGTCATCGGCCTTCCGACAGGAGAATGGAAACTGCTCAAGGAATAACCAAGCGTGCTCAATAACCTCAAGCGCTCTTTCAGCCGCCTCAAAGTCTCGTTCCGCAAGAAAACTATAGAGCCGTTCGATGTCCCCCTTTGCCTCGGGGGTGAACCGAACACGAAAGCTCATTCTTTCTCTCTCTGCGCATTCAGTATCGAACGCAAGGACCCCATAACCTCGTCCTTCGAGGCATATCGCCCAGACGACTTTGCTGCCTCCCTGGCTGCCAATCCGCGTGCTATAAATTCTCTCTGCGTCTTCCGGCGTTCAATCTGCTCCCGCAAAGACGTCTCAACGAAGGCGCTCAAGGACTCTCCTTCATGTAACACGCTTTCCGCGTCATGGCGGAACTGCGGTGTTACCCGAAGTGAGGGAATAGTTGATGATTTCATAGCACCACCGATACGCATTGCATGTGCGATGCAATGTACATCCTTTCTCACGTTGATAGCAACTTTGCCTCAGCTTCTACTGGTATATATCCAATCGCGCGCTCAACCCACCAGCACGACCCCACCCGGCAACTGTCTGACTTTTGCACCATACGCATCGCGAATCAGCGCGGCCACGTCGGAGAGATGATCGAGCTTGAATCGAGCCTGCACCCTGCGCTGGCCCAGCTTTTCGTCCATCAACATGATTCTGCCGGAGTGGTAGCGATTGAGTTCAATGATTACATTTGCCAGAGTTTCATTTTCGAAGACCAGCAAACGCTGTCGCCAGGCGGTAACTACCTGAGTGTCTACCTCGACAGGCTCGCTGTGCGATTGCTCGCTGTAGCTGATCTGCTCATTGCCACCTAGATAAAAGCTGTTGCCCTGGTGAGAGACTGTCAAATGGCCGGCAACACAGGTAACCATCACGTCCGGGCCAGTGGACCGAACAACGAATTTGCCGTCATTGCAGCCGACCCACCCAGATCCCGCACGTATTTTGAAAGGAGCCTGGGTCAGCACCTCAACCTCACCACTGAGTAATTCAGCTCCACGACTACCGTCATTGAATACCTGCTGATTGATTCGGGTCTGGGTATTCAGTTCCAGAGCGGTTGTGTTGGACAGCATGACGCTCCGCTGCTCACCTACGCCAGTGTGATAGTCGGCCAATAAGCCGGCAACCTCGCCCATGAAAGAGGGCCGTACAAATACGAAAGCTGCTGACGCTGCCACCGCACCGGTGAGAAATGCACGCCTACCGATGCGGCGCTGGGGAAGCGGAACGACCTCACCAGAGCTATGCGTTGCAGCCTGCGATTCTAGTGCTTCGGTATGCTCGAGCTGTCGGGCAGCCGGCCCCAAGTCTTGCCACAGCCGCCTGGCGTTCGCAAAAGCCTGCGCATGTGCGGCACTAAGCGCGCACCAGCGACGAAACTCAGCCGCATCCAACGTTGTTGCCTGCCCGGATGTCAGACGTATCAGCCATTGATGCGCTTCGAGTGGTAGTTGGTCTTCAGTTTCAGTCATGGATTCGTTTTGTATCTGATGGTGGTACGGGTTGCTGGCTATACCGATAACCGAGGCGCCTATTAGTTAAGACGGCTTGAGAGCCTCTAAACCGAACTGTTGGAGTGATTCTCTTTCGAGTCGCTCAGCACAATAGGCCAGCGCTGCCTTCAATTCTTTTTCAACAGTACGCGTCGAGACGTTGTGTCGATCGGCAATATCAGCATGGGGGGTGTGTTCGAGTCGTGCGGCAATCAGGATTTGCCGGCGTCGAGGCGACAGCTCGCATAACGCGTCGAGCAATGTGCGGATATCATTTTGCCCTGCAACCACACGAGCGGGATCCAACCGCTCATCGGCAAGGTTCAGAAGCTCTTCCACTTCTTCACCCGTCAGCAATCGAGCGCCTGCACTGCGTTGGTCCGCTGCAATATTTAACGCTATGCGGAACAAATATGCCTTGGGATTTTTCACCTCTGTGATGCTGTGAGAAAGACCATACACTCGCAGATAGGTTTCCTGCAGCACGTCGCTGGCAAGCTGCTCTGAACCCAGTCGTCGCTGCAAACGCACCTGGAATTCATCGTAAGAAAACAAGAACAGGCGAACCATTTCACTCTGGAATGTAGTCATGAAATTCCTTCGAACCGCTGGCAATCGATGCCACTGTCCTCTGCCTCTGGCAGTACTAGAATAGTGAGAGGTTGCGATAAAGACGTGGGTGGTGCCTGTGGCACCCTGAGAACCCTCAGCACATTGACCAGGTGGTCATCTCGTCGTATGTCACCACTTGAACTCAGCAGGCGACTGTGTTGCACCTCTCCATGGGGGCCAATCCACAATTGGAACGCTATCCGATAGCTTCCAGGCCGTGTGACTGCTGAGCTACATAGCGCCTTTTCCAGAGCAACCTGAACAACGCTGGCATAGCTCCCACCCCCTTTACTTCTCTTTAAAGGCTGTGCCGAACTGTGCGTGGAATTGCTCACCTCCGCCCGCCTGAGCGTAAATGCATCCTCATGGCTGTAGATCGCCATCAAACCCGTCCCGGACAGCAGCACACCAAGGGCCTCTCTTACAGAGAACCGCCCTTTCAAGCTGGCCGAACGTCTTGCGTTGGTCAGCTCACGGTCAACCAGGATCGCCACTCCGGCTGATTCGCTGTAGAGATTCAATGCATCTGCCAGAGGCTGCGCCGGGATATCAAACTCAACCAGCGTTGTGGCATTTTCTGACAGACCGCTACCCGCAGCGTGTGGGCTGATCGGGCAATATAGTGCCAGGATCAACAACAGCACTGCAGCCAGATATTTTTTTACTGCACCCGGCAACATAGAGGTGAGCTCCTCGGCTACTGCCTCTGATGCACTGCTGGGGCATGTTATAGAGCCACCATCCTGCATCGAAATCATGACATTTTAGTGAATCACGTTCCACCCTGGTCTATTTGGCTTACAGTGTAAGCCCCCCATCTCAGGCCAAAAGCGAAATCGCCTGACCCGTTTCTGGAGGTTCTGATGCGCTTTCCGCTCTTGTTTTTACCGTTTCTCACTGCCCTGACCATGGTTTCAGCACAGACATACGCGCAGGAGTCGAGAAGCGATGGGCCCGCCTGTGTTGACGTGACTGTCGGTGGCTATAAGACCTTATCGTATGAGTGCCTTGGCCTACAAATGACCAACCCACAAGGCAATACCGCCGCTCGCAAAAACCTGGAAGCCATGACATCGCCTATCACCCACCATGCGCCGACCCGAATGGGTTTGTATAATCAGGCAGCTACTCGCACACGCATGGGTACCAACTTCGGCACGTCGGCATTCCCCCAACGGCCACCCGCAAGCAGTCCTCGCTCGCCACTGATTATTGGGCGTTGAGGATTTATTACGCCGAACCAATCCGCTGACCAGCCCTCACTGGGGTGGCCAAAAAGCAAGGTGCAGTAAAATCAATGTGTCTGACGATGTGAGAAAAGCGATACGCTATGGAACCCACTTTTCCTACGTCGGATCGAGCCCACACTTATTCCCCCTTGTGTACTGCAACAGCAACTCTTTTGCTGGCTTTACCCCGAGCAATCAACCACATGAACAGCACGTCACCAGAGTGTCATACACAAAGGTGTATGCTCCCCTACCACTGAAGGATTGGTGCTAACTGAAGGATCAGTTCTCGCTGAAGGACCAGCATCCCCGTCAAAAGCCCGGCATCCTTGCCGGGCTTTTTTATTTGCAGACCATGATGCCCCGAAATCAGCTACACCAGTTCTCATCAAGCAGTACGCCTGAGTATTTTCTTTGTCTCAGCTCAACACAAACCCAAGAATAGTGCGGTTTCTCGCCACAAGACGGCTCTATCCTCGTATAAAATGTTCTAGAATTACTTGCAGCCAAGCTTGGGTCGAACCACTGGCTGCTTGGGTGATAATACGGCTGGCTTTTCAACCGTATTATCCCTCTCCCTCCATGCGTTCACCCTCTTTACGAATCTCTTTGCCGTCAATATTTCTACCGGCACCATGGTTGCGATACCAGCACTCATTTGAGAGTAGGCATAATAGCCACTGTAGCTGAGATCACATTCTGGGCGTGGCTGTCATCGAAGAAGCATTAGCCGTACGAGTGGTAGGTTATCGAGGAGGTACCGCTTGGGCGGTGGACAGCAGTACAATATCTCCTTCCAAACGCTGCTAGTCACACCCTCAAACCACACCGCTACCTCCCATGCCTGACTTGCGAGAACGACTTGGTATATTGATGCAAAGCAGGGTTGAGTATGACATCCAAAACGGAGCTATTAGCGTCTGGGCGGAAGAGTCATTGAGGCATTTGCTGAATTCAACCAGCTGGAAATGAATACCGGTTTTTTAGGAGGAGCAGTCACGACTTGGTCACGTTTTGGTCACAGAGTCAAAATCACTCGCTGGCCAACATCATAAAACCAAACCTCAAAAACGAAAAACCCCCTTAACTTTCATCAAGTTAAGGGGTTTCAAATATGGCGCAGCGGACGGGACTCGAACCCGCGACCCCCGGCGTGACAGGCCGGTATTCTAACCAACTGAACTACCGCTGCGCATCAGCTCAAATACGCTTTAAACCGGGGTTTACAGTGCGTCTGAACTGGCGCGCATTGTAAACATTCCACCAAGGGAGTCAAGCACTTGCGTGAGTTTTCTTCAATCATCGACAAGTCTTGACTGGTTGCTTCAGCCACGCCTTGTCAGGCCGCCCCAACGCGACAACGTAAAGCCACAACAAAAGCAGCCTGATTAACACAGCAGACTGATTTATCACCTGTCTGGCGCCGAAATAACGATCGCTCTGTGCCTTATGGTTTGCCATGCGCCCACAGAGCAGCCATGATGAATACACATTCGATAAAAGGATCAACACCATGCCCTGGTATGGATGGCTATTCATAGTGCTCGCACTCGGCAGCATCGTCGGCAGTCTTTTGATGCTCCGAGACAACGCCAATAGCAACAAGGTCAGTAAAGAAACCATCGCTAACGTGAAAGCACGTGAAGCTCAATTTGCAGCAGAGGAAGAGCGCGAAGAAAACCGGTAAACTAGCGGCACAAACGCCGCCTCTCTGGCATGGATTCATTTGCGTGCGGGCTCCTGCAGCCTGACGCCGACAAGACAGTTACAGATCATGGTCAATTCATTGCAAGCCCAGCTTCTCAAAACCGGCCTGGTTGACGAGAAGAAACTCAAGCAAGCCCAGCGCGCCAAGAAAAAAGCGGCCAAGACCGCACCTGCTGAAGATACCGGCAAGGCTATCGCACAGGCGCGATCCGAAAAAGCCGAACGTGATCGCCAGCTCAATCAGCAGCGCCAGCAGGAAGCGGCACGTAAAGAGCGCGAAGCCCAGGTCAAACAGATGGTGGAAAACAGCAAACTGGATCGTAGTGGCGGAGAAACGCCCTATCAGTTTGTGAGCAAGAACAAGATCAAAAAGATCCACGTCAACAAAGAACAGTTCGACCTACTCAGTAGGGGCAAGCTGGGTATCACCCGCCTTTCTGGCAATTTTGTGTTGATCCCGCTGGAAATCGCCGAAAAAGTCCGTGAGCGAGCACCACACTGGCCGGTTTATGTCGCTGAAAATAAAGCCGACACCGTAGCAGAGGATGATCCCTACGCTGCATTCCAGGTGCCTGACGACCTGATGTGGTAATGCAAGCGCCTGGCCGCCGCTAAGCGGCGCCAGGCGGCATCAACCGAGGTTACTCCTCGGCCTCCAGCTCTTCTTCAGTCTGCTCTGGCTGATCAATCGCACTGCCATCAACCATGCTTTCGTCATCTCGCATACGCTGCTGCTTGTCGCGCTCGTCCTCATGCTCTTGCTGAGAACAGCTCGGCTTGAGTAGAAAGGTATCGGATACATCAATCAGGCCAATATGCTCGATAGTACGGCGGCCAATCAGTACTGGATAGGTCATGTCACCGCGATCACGCAAAGAGAACTGCTCTTCGTAGACCTGATTGCCCATGCAGATTGACATCTTCACCACCGGCCGACGATCAGAACCACCTGCGCCGCGAACCAGAATCCGGCGAAATACCGGGCGCTCAAACTGCATCACGACCAGCTCATCAGTATCAGCGTCTTTGACCGGAACCTCGTAGCGCACCCAAGGTTTGCCGTTATGCGTATAGCTCTCAAGATTCACCGCGTGCATTGACGAGGTCAGTGCACCCGAATCCACCTTGATCTTTACGGCGGTGTGTTCAGGCAGGATAAGCCCTTTCTCGATCCAGCCTACAATTTGCTGCTCGTGATACGCGCCTGCCTCATCCATACCATTATCGCTACTGCCCGCCTGAGCAGCAGCACTGAACCCGGCCAAGAGCATCCAGGCAGACACCGAAACCAATTTAACGACTGACTGCATTTGAGATCCTTATTGCTGATAACCCAATAGACTAACCTGCGCCTTGATAGTGCCCAACGTAACAGCGACAAGTTTCGCGCCTTTATACCAGTTCAGAATACAAAACACCTTCCTATCTTATACCGGGCAATCACAGAAACAGATTGACACTTGAATCCCGGCACAACATGACGTCAAATTGACATCATTGATGCCAAAAAAATACCGCTCAGGTTATAAGCGCGCCTGCCGATACTGACGAAACAGCTACTTGGGGAACCAAGTTAAGCATCGATAACAACAATTAAAACAAAAGCCGTACGCCATTAGTGCATGGAGGTTGTAGATGAAGCTGTTGCGCAGCATACGAATCAGTCAACGAATCTGGCTGATCCTGATCATTGCTCTGGTCAGTAACCTGATAATGCAGGGGCTCTCGCTCTCCCATCTAAACAAAGAAATACGCGAAGCCGAAATAACCAAAGCTACACATCTGGTCGAGATAGCCCATGATCTGATGAGTTTCTATCACCAGAAAGAACTCAGTGGCGAGCTCACCGGTGAGCAGGCCCGCAAAGAAGCCATGTCTGCGCTCAGCAGCCTGCGCTACGACAACAACGAGTACTACTGGGTCAATGACATGAACAACATCATGATCATGCACCCGCTTGCACCACAGACCGTGGGCGTTGACCTCACCACCATGCGTAACACCGAAGGCGTCAATGTCATCAGTGAAATGGTGGCACTCGCGCGCAGCAAGGGCACAGCCAGCTTTGAGTACAACTGGCCCAAGCCTGGCGAGGAAGAAGGTACCGCCAAGATCGCCGCGTTCAAGCACTTCAAACCCTGGGACTATATGGTCGGCACCGGCATCTACATCGATGACATGCAAGCCAAGTTCGCAAGCGCTATTGCCAGCTCCGTAGTCACCATGACGCTGGTCACCTTGATCATGATCGCCCTGCTCTACCTGATAGGCCGCAGCATCACTCAACCACTTAACAGCGTGGTCGACGCCATGCGCGGCGTAGCCAGTGGAGAAGCTGACCTTACCCGTCGTCTTGACGATGGCGCCCGCGACGAGGTCTCGCAGATTGCGCATTTCTTCAACCAGTTCAACAGCAACCTTGCAGTCATCATTCACCAGCTCGGCGACAGCGCGCGACAGCTGATCAGCTCAAGCCATCAACTGGATCAAATCAGCGGTAATAGCCTGCGCGACATGAATAACCAGTCTGAACGTATGGAGCTTATGGCCACCGCCATCAACGAAATAACCTATGGCGTTCAGGATGTAGCGCAGAACGCCAATGCAGCGGCCCAAGAAGTTGAAAATGCCAATGAAGGTGCCAACAACGGCCGCCATCAGGTTGCTAAAACCATCCAGGAAATCAACCTGCTCTCAACCAGCGTGCAGACCGCCGTTGAGCACATGCAGACCCTCTCCAGCGACGCACACGAGATCACCTCGGTACTGGATGTGATCCGCAATATTGCCGAGCAAACCAACCTGCTGGCACTGAATGCGGCCATTGAGGCAGCACGTGCCGGTGAGATGGGACGCGGCTTTGCCGTGGTTGCAGACGAGGTACGCAACCTGGCGCAACGCACCCAGCAGTCGACAGAAGAAATTCACAACATGATCAGCAAGCTGCAGACCAACACCCAGACCGTGGTCGGCGTGATCAACGAAAGTAGCCGCCACTCACAGCAAAGCGTCGAACAGGTGAACGAGGCTGGCAAGGCACTGGAATTGATTGCGCACTCAATGCAACAGCTGGTCGCCCTCAACGCCTCGATTGCCAGCGCAACCACGCAGCAATCCACGGTAGTGGAAGACGTCAATCGCAACGTAACAGAGGCCGCAGAACTGGCTCGAGAAACCACCGATGGCGCGCGCGAAACTGCGCAGGCGGGCCAACACCTGGCAAGCCTGGGCCGCCAGATAGACGAGTTATTGAAACGCTTTCGCGTCTAACGCGGCATAAAAAAGCGCGCCTGGGCAGTTGCCAAGGCGCGCTTTTTTTATATCGACAACCTCAATCAGAGCACCATGACCGCCAGCCAGCCAAAGGCAATCAGTGGCAGGTTGTAGTGCAAAAAGGTTGGCACTACCGTATCCCAGATATGGTTATGCTGGCCGTCCACATTCAAACCAGCTGTTGGCCCCAGCGTCGAATCTGAAGCAGGCGAACCGGCATCACCGAGCGCGGCCGCCGTACCCACCAACGCCACGATCGCCAGCGGGCTGAAGCCCAACTGCATGGCCAGCGGCACATAGATAGCGGCAATAATCGGGATGGTCGAGAAAGACGAACCAATGCCCATGGTAATCAACAGTCCAACCAGCAACATCAGCAGTGCCGCCAGCGCACGATTGTGGCCAATGATGTCAGCCGAACTGGCGACCAGCGTCTGAATTGCTCCGGTCTCACGCATGACCTCGGCAAAGCCAGACGCAGCGATCATGATGAAACCGATCATCGCCATCATCTTCATGCCTTCAGTAAAGACGCCGTCAGCATCCTTCCAGCGCACCACGCCCGATACTGAAAAAATCACGAAACCGACCAGCGCGCCCATGATCATTGAATCCAGCCAAAGCTGCATCACAAAAGCAGCGATAACCGCCAGAAGCGCAACCAGCAAGGATAGCGGACTGTAACCACCTTCCATGCGCTCAACCTGGCGAATACGCGCGACGTCGTAGTCCCGCGGCTTGCGGTAGCTGATGAAAACCGCCACGAGCAAGCCTAACAGCATACCCAGCGCCGGCAACGCCATGGCGTGCATCACATCCAGACCTGCCACTTCGGCGCCGCTTTCAGCCACATTGGCCAACAGGATGTCATTAAGAAAGATGCCGCCAAAGCCAACCGGGAGAAACATGTAGGGCGTGATAAGACCGAAGGTAAGTACACAGGCGACGGCGCGGCGATCCAGATTCAGGCGTGCCATAACGTAAAGCAAAGGCGGAACCAGGAGCGGGATAAAAGCGATATGGATCGGCAGCACGTTCTGCGAGGCAATAGCGACGCCACCAAGCAGAACCACCAATAACAGCTTGAGTAACGTTGCGCCGCCCTGCTGTTGGCGGTCTACCAACTGCAACGCCCGGTCCGCCAGCGCATGCGCCAAGCCTGACTTGGCAATAGCAACGGCGAAAGCACCCAGCAGCGCGTAACTCAAAGCAATATTAGCGCCCTTGCCCAGTCCATTCTGGAAGGTCGCAAGCGTCTCCTGTAGCCCCAACCCGCCAAGTAATCCGCCGGTGAGCGCGCCCAAAATCAGCGCTACTACCACGTGTACTCGACACAGACTCAACACCAACATGACGGCGACTGCCGCAACTACCGCGTTCATCCGCGTACTCCAGCAAAAGTAGCTCTTGCTGCCTTTGGCATTCGCCCAGGCAACCCCCAAAGGTCGGCTACTCTGCCCAACACCGCTGCCGCTGTCAAAAATGAACGACCGAAGGCGAACGAACGTCGCGTTTTTGTGGTTGAATTTACGCCCAAGCGTGCCAATCTTAGGGCACATTTTTACACTGAAGTCATAGTGGAGCACAGCATGACAAACATCTGCATCGTCGCCGGTAGTGGCCGCCCAGAAAGCCAAACCAGCAAGGTTGCCCAGTTCATCCATGACGCTCTTATTGAGCACCATCAGGTCGGCACAGCGCAGGTGTCGATAATAGACCTGGGTACTCAGCCACTACCCATGTGGCCAAGCGAAGATGCGCAAGCCTGGCCAGAAATAGCGGCCAAGTTGAGCGCTGCCGACGGCATCGTCGTTCTCGCTCCAGAGTGGCACGGCATGGCATGCCCTGCGATCAAGAACTTCTTCCTGTACGCCAGCAAAGCTGAGCTGGCACACAAACCAGCGATGCTGGGCGGGATCTCCGCCAGCGTTGGGGGTGCTTTCCCGGTCAGCGAACTGCGCGCCTCAAGTTACAAGAACTGCCGCCTGTGCTATATCCCCGAGCATCTGATTGTGCGCAACGTCGGTAAGGTCCTTAACGGCACAGAGGTGGAGTCCGATGCCGATCAACGCCTGCGCGAGCGCCTGAATTACAATCTGGATATTCTGCTGCGTTACGCGCAGGCGCTAGCACCCGTGCGCACCGCCATCGATATGAGCAACCCCGCCTTTGCCAACGGCATGTCCTGAGTAGCAATAGACCGTGCGACCTGTCGCGCCGACAGGTCCTGGCAAAAGCAGCCCAGCAACAGCACTAGACTAAAGTAATAACAAGCCTTCCACTGCTGGGTAAATCACTACCCTACCCCTCAAAAACAGGCTCTCCAAAGCTATCTACCCGCTCGGCAAGACGCATCCGGAAATAGCGTTAATACTATTGTCGTAAGGCTGACTCCTGACCTCCGTGCTTTAGTGACTCAGCGCTATCGCAGCGCAGCAAATCACATCAGGAGAACAACAATGACGCATGTGAAGAAATCCACCCTTGCCTGCGCTATCGCTTTGGCGCTAACAGGAACGGTAGCAGCCAATGCTCAGGCAGGCGACTTCGTCGATGACGCGAGCGCAAGCCTGCAGTTACGTAACTTTTACTTTAATCGCGACTTCCGTGACCCTGGCGCGCAATCCAAGGCAGAAGAATGGGCTCAAGGCTTTATATTCAAAGCCGAGTCCGGCTTCACTGAGGGGTTTATCGGTTTTGGGGTCGATGTCTACGCCGGCCTGGGGGTAAAACTCGACTCTGCTGACGAGCGTGCCGGCAGCGGTTTGCTGCCCAACGGCTACGGCAACGAAGGCCCCGACAGCTACAGCGAAGCCACTGCCGCGGGCAAGCTACGCCTCTCCAAAAGTGTCTTGAAGGTAGGCGGCTTGATGCCAAAACTGCCTGTCGTTTCCTCAGGCGATCTCAGGCTACTGCCTCAGGAATTCACCGGAGCCAGTCTAGCCGTCAACGAGATAGAGGACCTGGACCTGCAAGGCGGACAGTTGCGTGAAGTTAACTACCGCAACAGCACTAACTCGGAAGACATTCGCGCCACCGTGGGCGGCAGCGCTGATCGGTTCAACTATCTGGGCGGCAATTACAGCTTTAACAGCGGTAACACCAAGGTCGGTCTGTGGGGCGCTGAGCTACAGGATGTATATGAACAGACACTATTCAACCTGATACATAACCAGCCAATCGGCGATTGGATGCTCGGCGCCAACCTTGCCTACTTTGATACCGGCGACAACGGCAGGCAGTCACTGGACATCGACCACCAGATGAAATCACTAATGCTTTCTGCAGCCACCGGCGCTCACACCTTGCGCCTTGGCTATCAGCACAGTGACGGCGACACCGCCTTCCCGTATCTGGCGGAAACCGACCCCTATATTGCCAACTATGTGCAGATACTCGACTTTACCCGCGCTGATGAGCAGTCGTGGCAGGCGCGCTATGACATCAACTTCGCCAGTCTCGGCGTACCCGGGCTTAGCGCCTTCACACGCTACGTCAAAGGCGACAACTTCAGGGTTGGCGGCAGCGAGGGAAGTGAGTGGGAACGCGACCTGGATGTCAGCTATACGCTACAGAGCGGACCGCTAAAAAACCTTTCTGTGCGCTGGCGTAACGCGATGGTGCGCTCCAATGCCACCCGCGACATCGACGAAAACCGTTTAATCCTGAATTACTCCTTCGCTCTGCAATAGACTGCTCCGAGCGGCTCCTAAGCCCCCAAGATACGAAGCCGTTCGTCTTCGGTGGTGACAGCTGTCACCACCTTTTTTTAATGCCTCCCCTAGCCGCCCAATGCACGGGCACAAAAAAAGCGCCGAAGCGCCTTTTTTGTTACCTCTGCAACCAGATCACATCAGAAACGCTCAATATCCGCGTCGGTGCTCAGTTGCTCTTGAGCAGCGCTGAAGTCCTGCTGACCTGACTGACCAGCAATAAACTGCTGATACTGAGAAGCCGCACCGCCATCTGACTGCACATCGCCAGCGGTAGCCACGCCGCGCAGCGCAACCAGCCAGAAGCCACCCACAGGCTGCTTGATACGCGCATACACCGGCTGATCTGCCGTAGGCTTGGGCATAGCGAACACACTACGCAAGAGCGGCGTAGGCAAATCGCTGGACGAGCGGCCAACCGCCTCATACTGCTGCCACTGCGTTTGCTGCTGCTCAGCCAAGGCATCGACGGTCAGCTCACCAGAGCGCAACGCGGCGAGAGACTGGTCTGCCTGTTCCGCTGCAGCCTGCTCGGCCTTGTTATAGGCCACCAGCTCGCTGATCTCCTGCTTGACCTCTTCCAGAGGACGCTGCTCGGATTGCAGATGCTGCTTAACCCGAACCACTACCACTGTGTCCGCGTCGAGCTCAAGCAGGTCGCTGTTGTAGCCCTTCTTGAGCACGTCATCACTGAAAGCGGCATTCATCACTTTAGGATTACTCGCCAGCCCTTCGCCGCCAAGGCGCTCAACCGGCCCCAGGGTTTCAATCTCAAGCCCGAGCGCAGACGCTGGCTCTGCCAGGTCAGACGCTTCATGCGCCAGATTGGCCAATTCCTGAGAGGCATCAACAAACTCGCGCTCCACCTGCTCTGACTTCAACTCCTGAACCAACTGCTCACGCATGGACTCCAGTGTTGGTACTTCAGGTGCTTTAAGGTCAGTCAGCTTGATCAGCTGGTAACCATAGCTGGTGCGCACCGGCTCAGATACTTCGCCGGTTTCGAGGGCGAACAGAGCATCATCAAAGGACTGATCAAAACTGCCCTTGATCACATAGCCAAGGTCGCCGCCATCACGGGCGCTACCGCTATCATCCGAAACCTCTGCTGCAACGGCGGCAAAGTCTTCACCAGCGGCGATACGCGCAGCGGCTGCATCAATGCGCGCCTTGGCATCTGCCTCATCTTCTTTGTCGGCGACTTCAACCAGAATATGGGAAGCCCGGCGCTGCTCAGCAAGATTGCCTATTTCGCGCTGGTAGATTTCCTTGATCGCATCTTCACTGACATCAACCCGGTCAAAGAAACCGGCACGGGACAACGTCAGAGTTTCCAGCACAACCTGCTCAGGCGTCATGAACTGTTGAGCGTTACTGGCGTAATACTCTTGGATCTCTTCATCAGAAACGCTAACGGCGGAGGCATCACCAACCGGCACTTCGATGACCGAGAAGTCACGCGTCTGGTTTTCCAGATCAGCCAACTGCTTGCGCTCGGAAGGCGTGGCAAAAGCAGTCGCTTCATAGCCGTTACGATATTGGGTAATCAGCAGCTGCTGGCGCACCAGGTCACGGAATGCCATACGCGACGGCATGCCCATGTTACGGATGACAATATCGAAACGATCACTGTCAAACTTGCCGTTTACCTGAAAGTCGGGCGTGGACAGAATCAACTGATCGATCATCTGGTCGGAGACCTTAAACCCGGCGTCTTGAGCGCCCTGAATAAGCACCGAGCGCTCCACCAACCCATCCAGCACAGTGGTACGCAGAAATTTTTCATCGATCATGCTTGGATCGAAGCTGTTATTGCCCATCTGCTGCAACTGCTGAATCAACTGGCGACGCTGCAAGGCCACAGCTTGTTCGAGCTCCAGCTTGGAAATCACCTCACCATTGACCTCTGCTGCCTTATCGGCATTACTGGAGAAACTGCTGATGGATTCCCAGCCAGTCAAAGCGAATATCAGCACAATGACGCCAACGATCACCTTAGCGACCCAGCTTTGCGCACTGTCCCTCATGTTTTGCAGCATCATGCCCCCGAATTCTGTTTAACCTGAGCGCTTCGCATCAGGTTTTTGCCACTCAAGCACTGAGCAACCTTTCTCTGGTCCAACAAAAAAGGCGCATCCTGTTGATGCGCCTTTCTGGTAACTGACGAAGCCATCTGTTAAACGCTACTGACCTGGGCCTGAGACGTCTTGGATGACTCCGTAGCATGCCTCACCCTGAGGATTGGCATGTCACATCAGATCAGGGACGCAATTAGTTCACAGCGTCCTTCAGTGCCTTACCTGCTTTGAAGCCAGGAATCTTGGCAGCGCTGATTTCGATCGGCTGGCCAGTCTGCGGGTTACGGCCAGTACGTGCAGCACGTTCCTTAACCGCGAATGTACCAAATCCTACCAATACAACCGAATCACCATCCTTCAGTGCACCAGTGACGGACTCGATGACGGCGTCCAGAGCACGACCGGCAGCAGCTTTAGGAATATCGGCGGATGCGGCGATAGCATCAATCAGTTCAGACTTGTTCACTCTAAGTCCCCTTATTTAATTCAACGAGTTGTTAGTCATTATGTAAGCTTGTGGTCTTAGCAAAGCTGTGGCCAGTCAGCATACCTGCTTAGGTCGAAGCACGCTTTATAGCAAGCGGTCAAAAACCGTGTCAAGGAATGCCTGAGGTATTCCCGGACCGGTTAGCAAAACGCTCCCGCACTGGACGCGCTTCACTCACCGGACTGGTATCGCCTCAGTGAGTACTGATGCGTCCTTTCTCATCAGTCTCGCGATTGTCATCCTTTGCTACCATCTCTTCAACCCCTTCTTTCAAGGGCTCCGGCATGTATTGCAGCGCAATCTGCAACACCTCGTCAATCCATTTCACCGGTTTGACGTCAATATCCTGTTTTATCCGGTCAGGAATTTCCTTCAAATCACGCACATTATCGTGCGGAATAATCACCGTTTTGATGCCACCACGATGCGCTGCCAACAGCTTTTCCTTGAGACCGCCAATCGGCAAAACCTGCCCGCGCAGCGTGATCTCACCGGTCATTGCAACATCGGCGCGCACCGGTATTTTAGTCAGCGAAGAGACCAGTGCAGTGCACATACCCACGCCCGCACTGGGCCCGTCTTTGGGCGTAGCACCTTCGGGCACATGAATGTGTATGTCATTGTTTTCATGGAAGTCTGCCTTGATTCCCAGACTCGCAGCACGGCTTCGAACTACGGTTAAAGCAGCGCTGATCGACTCCTGCATTACATCGCCCAGAGAGCCGGTTTTAATCTGCCTTCCCTTACCTGGTACCACTACCGCTTCCAGGCTCAGAAGCTCACCACCAACCTGCGTCCAGGCCAAACCGGTGACCTGTCCGATCTGGTCAGACTCCTCGGCCAAACCGTATTTAAACTTGCGCACACCCAGGTAGTGCTCCAGCAAGTTTTCGTCGAGCGCGACCGGCTTCGGCTTGCGCTCTCCTGCCTGCTCTTTGACTACTTTCCGGCACACCTTGGCGATCTGACGCTCCAGACCGCGCACACCTGCCTCGCGAGTGTAGTAGCGGACAAGGTCACGCAGTGACTCATGACTAAAGGTCAGCTCGTCCTTTTTCAGGCCATTGTTCTTGACCTGCTTGGGCACCAGGTAACGCTGCGCAATGTTGATCTTTTCGTCTTCGGTGTAACCCGGAATCCGAATGATCTCCATACGGTCCAGCAGTGGCGCCGGAATATTCATCGAGTTCGCGGTGCAAATGAACATGACATCGGAGAGATCGTAATCGACCTCAAGATAGTGGTCATTGAACGCATGATTTTGCTCGGGATCGAGCACTTCCAGCAGCGCGGAAGACGGATCACCACGCATGTCCTGCCCCATTTTGTCGATTTCATCGAGCAGGAACAGCGGGTTTTTCACGCCCGTTCTGGTCACTTTTTGAATCAATTTACCCGGCAGCGAACCTATATAAGTACGCCGATGGCCACGAATCTCCGCTTCATCACGGACACCACCCAACGCCATACGCACAAACTTGCGGTTGGTTGCGCGGGCCAGGGACTCACCCAAGGACGTCTTACCGACGCCTGGAGGGCCTACCAGGCAGAGCACAGGGCCTTTGAGCTTACGCACACGCTTCTGCACTGCGAGATACTCAAGAATACGTTCCTTGACCTCTTCCAGGCCGTAGTGATCAGCGTCAAGCACCTGCTCGGCACGCTGAATATCATGCCGCACTTTACTGGCCTTTTTCCATGGCACCGCGGTCAGCCAGTCGATATAGGAGCGCACGACGGTCGCTTCGGCAGACATTGGCGACATCATCTTGAGCTTGTTGAACTCGGCATTGGCCTTGCCGAGCGCCTCTTCCGACATACCCGCGTCGTCGATCTTCTTGCGCAGATCGTCAAACTCGCTGTGCCCTTCATCCAGATTGCCCATTTCCTTCTGGATAGCCTTCATCTGTTCATTCAGATAGTACTCGCGCTGGCTGCGCTCCATCTGTTTCTTGACGCGACCACGGATGCGTTTTTCCACCTGCAGCAGATCAATCTCGCCATCGAGCACACCAAGTACATGCTCGACTCGCTCGCGCAAAGGCAGAATCTCAAGAATCGCCTGTTTCTCTTCCAGTTTCAGCGACAGATGAGCCGCCATGGTGTCGACCAGACGACCTGGCTGATCAATGCTGGACAGCGAAGAAACCACCTCTGAGGGCACCTTCTTGCCCAGCTGCACAAACTGCTCAAACTGGCTCATCAGGCTGCGCGTGAGTACTTCAGCTTCACGCTCATCAAGCGCCGTCTCACTTAACAGCTCGACTTCAGCCGACTGGTAGCCTTCAAGCTCATCAATTGACTCGATACGCGCGCGCTGCTCGCCCTCAACCAGCACTTTAACCGTGCCATCGGGTAGCTTGAGCAACTGCAGTATCGTGGCAACAGTACCCATGTCGTACAAACCATCCCGGGCAGGATCATCCTCTGCCGGGTCGCGCTGCGAAATAAGTAACACCTGCTTACCGCCCGACATAGCCTGCTCGAGCGCCTGAATAGATTTGTCACGCCCAACGAAAAGGGGGATGACCATATGGGGATAAACCACCACATCACGTAATGGCAGGAGCGGGAATTCGCTAAGAGTCGTCATGGCTGAGGCTCACTCGCTGAGGGCGCACGCTTGTTAATGCGCCGAAAGAATAAAAGTCCATGAATTCAAGATGGGGGCTAGGGATCGAAAAAACAAGCAGGAGAACCGTAATAATACTGACGCATTTTGCACACGCCAAAAACAACTACGCCGCCAAAGCGGCGGCGTAGTCAACAACCTGCAGATCAATCCTCAGGCATTGCCTTTGGCGGCTGCTCGGCCGTTTCGTAAATCAGCAAAGGCTTAGCCTCACCACTGATTACGTTTTCATCAATTACAACCTTGCTAACGTGCTCCGCAGACGGAATCTCGTACATAGTTTCCAGCAGCACGCTCTCAAGGATAGAGCGCAAACCACGCGCACCCGTTTTGCGCTCCAGCGCGCGCGATGATATCGCCTTGAGCGCATCTTCACGGAACTCGAGCTCGACCCCTTCCATATCGAACAAACGCGCATACTGCTTGGTCAACGCATTCTTCGGCTCGGTAAGAATCTGGATCAACGCATCTTCATCCAGCTCATTGAGCGTTGCAATAACCGGCAGACGCCCAACAAACTCAGGAATCAAACCAAAGCGAACCAGATCGTCCGGCTCAACACCCTTGAGCGTATCGCCAACCTTCTTGCCGCCGTCTTTGCTGCGTACCGTAGCATTAAAGCCGATACCGCTCTTCTCGGAGCGATCACGAATAACCTTCTCAAGGCCCGCGAACGCACCACCGCAAATAAACAGAATGTTGCGCGTATCAACCTGCAGAAACTCCTGCTGGGGATGTTTGCGGCCGCCCTGGGGTGGCACCGAGGCAACCGTGCCCTCGATCAACTTCAACAACGCCTGCTGCACACCTTCGCCCGAAACGTCACGGGTAATTGAAGGATTGTCCGACTTGCGCGAAATCTTGTCGATTTCATCGATGTAGACAATACCCATCTGGGCCTTCTCAACATCGTAGTCACACTTCTGCAACAGCTTTTGAATGATGTTTTCGACGTCCTCGCCCACATAACCCGCTTCGGTCAATGTGGTCGCGTCCGCGATGGTAAAGGGTACATTCAGCAGTCGGGCCAGTGTTTCAGCCAGCAACGTCTTACCCGAACCAGTAGGGCCGATCAGCAGAATGTTGCTCTTGCCCAGTTCAACCTCATCTTTACCCTGACGCTGATTCAGACGCTTGTAATGGTTGTATACAGCAACCGACAGGACCTTCTTGGCGCGTTGCTGGCCAATAACGTACTGATCCAGGATCGAACAAATCTCTACCGGCGTCGGCAGCTTCTGATTACTGCTCTCAGCCTGACTTTCCTGCACTTCCTCACGAATGATGTCGTTGCACAGATCAACGCACTCATCGCAGATAAACACGGAGGGGCCGGCAATCAGCTTGCGCACTTCATGCTGGCTCTTGCCGCAGAAGGAGCAATACAGCAGTTTGCCGTTGTCGTCACCCTTCCCAGTTATATCGGTCATCGAAAACCCCTACTCTTGAATCGCTATTGAATACAAAGATGGGGGCATTGTGCCCACTTTGCAAGTGCGACCCTGTCAAGATGCACCAGTCTGTGCGGATCGCCACGCGTTGCAGCGCAAGGCGAACGGTCGATTCCACACGACTAGCGTGAAACAGTGATAGTTACTCAGCGCTTGGGCGTGAATCAAGAACCTTGTCGATAAGCCCGTAATCAGCCGCCTCTGCACCACTCATAAAGCGGTCACGATCGGTATCGCGAGCAATCACATCCAGCGGTTGGCCAGTGTGATCTGCCAATACCTTGTTCAGACGTTCGCGGATAAACAGAATCTCGCGAGCGTGAATCTCGATATCGGACGCCTGACCCTGAAAGCCGCCCAGCGGCTGGTGGATCATCATACGTGCATGCGGCAGGCAGTAACGCTTACCAGCAGCGCCACCGGCGAGCAGCAACGCGCCCATGCTACAAGCCTGACCAATACATAGCGTACTGACATTGGGCTTGATGAACTGCATGGTGTCATAAATCGCCATGCCGGCTGTTACTGATCCACCTGGGGAGTTGATATACAGGTGGATGTCCTTGTCGGGGTTTTCCGACTCAAGGAACAGCAACTGAGCGACGACCAGGTTGGCCATATAATCTTCAACCTGACCCACCAGGAAGATCACACGCTCTTTCAGCAGGCGTGAATAGATGTCGTAGGAACGTTCACCCCGGGCAGACTGTTCAACAACCATGGGAACCAGGCCGCCGGCGGCCTGTACGTCTGGGGGGAGCTGCATAAAGCTGTTATGGGTCATGGATTCCTATCACTCCAAAATGTACGTATCGCGAAAACACGAGAGCCAGCCCGAAGGCTGGCTCACGTTGGCGAACACTGACAGCGAGCTTTACTCGTCTGCGCTGCTCTCTTCCGACTCACCAGACTCAACCTGTGCAGGCTGCGCTGGCTTGACGGCTTCTTCGTAAGCCACTTTCTTATCAGTCACTTGCGCCTTCTGCAGAACAGTATCCACCACTTGTTCTTCCAGCACAACCGACTGGATTTCGCCCAGCTGCTGCTCATTCTGGTAGTACCAGTTGATGACCTGCTCCGGTTCCTGGTATGCAGCAGCCAGCTCTTCGATCATGGCGCGAACGCGATCGTTGTCAGGCTCAATCTCGTTCTGCTTGACCACTTCAGCGACGATCAGACCCAAGCCAACACGACGCTTGGCTTGCTCTTCAAACAACTCAGCAGGCAACTGACTAGCCTGAATGTTGGCACCACCAAACTGCTGTACTGCTTGCTCACGCAGACGATCGATTTCGTTGCTGAGCAGCGCCTTGGGTACGTCAACGGTATTGATTTCCAACAAGCCATCCATGACCTGGGCTTTAACCTTGGTCTTGATCGCCTGCTTCAACTCGCGCTCCATGTTCTTGCGAACTTCGGCGCGGAAACCCTCGATACCACCTTCGTTAACACCAAACTGGGCGAAGAACTCTTCGTTCAGCTCAGGCAGCGCAGGAGCAGCAACTTCTTTGACGGTAACGTCAAATTCAGCAGCTTTGCCAGCCAGATCCAGGTTCTGATAATCCTCTGGGAAGGTTACGTTCAGGGTCAGGCTATCACCTGCCTTCGCGCCAACCAGGCCTTCTTCGAAACCAGGAATCATGCGGCCGGAGCCAAGCACTATGTTGCTGTCGTTGGCAGTGCCGCCCTGGAAGGCTTCACCGTCAACCTTACCGACGAAGTCGATAGTCAACTGATCATCGTTCTGCGCAGCGCGCTCAACCGCTTCAAAGCGGGTGTTCTGCTTGCGCAGCGTTTCCAGCATGGTGTCGACATCAGCATCAGTCACTTCAGACTCAACGCGCTCAACCTTGATGGCAGAAAAATCGGCCAGCGCCACTTCCGGGTAAACTTCAAACGTTGCGATGTACTCGAAGTCTTTACCTTCTTCCATGGTCTTGGGCTCAACGCTAGGCGCGCCAGCAGGATTCAGTTTTTCCTGCATCACAGCTTCATAGAAAGAAGACTGGATGACTTCACCGATCACTTCCTGGTGGGCAGAGGCACCAAAGCGCTTACGAATAACGCTCATCGGCACCTTGCCTGGACGGAAACCATCGACCTTGGCGCGCTGTGCGGTCTGCTGCAGACGCTTTTTGACCTCGTTTTCAATACGATCGGCAGGGATGCCAACGGTCATGCGGCGCTCGAGGCCGGAGGTGGTTTCAACCGAAACTTGCATGGAAAGTCCTCGTTCAACAGACAATGAATTAGTTATTTGGTGAATCGCAAAGGGACGACATTCTATGCGCTTGAATCTCAGAAGTCATCACCGCGAGCATAATCAGGCATCGACACCCGTGACAACAAGGCAATAATGTGCCGATCACCGCAAATTCATGGAATGCTGCTATCGCTAAAACCAGGACGCATTTGTAATTCGAGGAAGTAACCGGCTATAAGAAGCTTGATCAGGAAGCCGAATAGAATCGGTTAGCGGAATCACCGTTACCGCCCTACATAATAGATGCGAGCACAGAATGTCATTTGCAAACCAGGTATGCATCGTCACTGGCGCCACGTCAGGCATTGGACTAGCAGTGGTTAACCAGCTAGCGGCCAAGGGAGCGGACTTGGTGCTGGTCGGACGCAATCAGGCCAAAGGCGACGCACTGACCGCATCACTCAAGGCTGCGGGAACGCGCGCCTGCTTCGCGGCTGCCGACCTGGGTAACAAGGAAGCGGCACAGCAGGTTTGCGTAGCGGCCATTGAGCAATTTGGTCGTATCGATGTACTGATCAACAACGCAGGCCTGCTCATGAAAGGAAACGTACTGGAGTGCACTGACGCCGACTGGGACAGCGTGCTGGACATCAACCTGTCTGCCGCGTTCAGGTTATCGCGCGCAGCGCTGCCCAGCATGATCCGCCAGGCCGGCGGAAGCATTATCAACATCGCTTCCGACTGGGCATTGATGGGCGCAAAAAATGCCACCGCCTACTGCGTATCAAAAGCCGCCCTGACCCAGCTCACTCGCTGCATGGCATTGGACTTCGCTGGCAACGGCATCCGGGTAAACGCCGTATGCCCAGGCGATACTGATACACCCATGCTTGGCTTGGATGCTGATAACGACCGTCAACAGAAAATGCAGAACTACGGAGCCGATATCCCGCTGGGCCGCGTTGCACACAGCACTGAAGTGGCCAACGTAGTAGTATTTTTAGCCTCCAAGGAAGCCAGCTTTATGACCGGCGCACTGGTGCCCGTGGATGGCGGTACATCGGCGCAATAGCGGCCAGACCGAATACAAAGATCAAACCAGCCAGGCATCAGATCACCGAGCATAGAGCGACACATCTTCATAATCGGGGAATCCCCTGCCCTTTTCGCGACCTCCCTGGCATTACCCCGAAAAAAAAGGTTCATCGCATTTTACCGGGAAACGCTGCTTTGATTTTCAAGAAGAAGTAGTTGTTATCCCGGTAACCGTAAGCCATTCGTTTGATGACC
>Ga0207888_100032_pt1 | contig 147625 bp, 140 predicted proteins | sample LinPmetageLP43_FD_184055 | JGI IMG/M metagenome (GOLD analysis project Ga0207888, IMG submission 184055) | Marine viral communities from the Pacific Ocean - LP-43 (SPAdes) | ecosystem: Environmental > Aquatic > Marine > Oceanic | place: Pacific Ocean | collected 2010-08-27
CGCCAGAACTTCATTTTCAATTTCGGTTACGTCGTCTGTAGCAGAAGGCAATGTTGCAGAATATGCAAAACTTCCCAGAGTAGATTTGTAACGTTCTAATGCCAAAGAGTCATCTTGAGGAACAGCAGTCTCTGCTTTTTCTGAAGGTTTTGCGGCAAGAGGCGAAGCCTTTGCAGCTTCAACCTGCTCTTGTTTAGCTTTCTCTGCGGCAAGCTCTTCTTCTGTAGGCTGATTTTGCCAAAGCATAAATAATAATATAGCTCCTATTAAAAGGAACCCTATCATTGACTGTTTGTCAAATTTCTTTTCTTCCATAATTATTGAGGCATCACTGCCTTATTACTGTATTTGTAACTGATTTTTGTGCTGTTTTTTTCGCCTAGGCGAAAAAGGTATATGTGGGCTAGAGCAATAACAATCCCATAGATTAGTCATGTGCCACATTGGCGGAACTTTTTGATTGGCTGTATTTTACTGCAGCCTGGACGTAAGCCACAAATAACGGATGTGGATTCGCAACTGTACTTTTATATTCCGGGTGGTATTGCACACCTACAAACCAGGGATGACCTTCCATCTCCACGATTTCTACCAGTCCGGTTTTAGGGTTTGTACCTGTGATTTTAAGTCCGGCTTTTTCTAACTCTGCACGGTACTTGTCATTAAATTCATAACGGTGACGGTGACGCTCAGAAATAGTTTCAGAATCATAAACACCAGCCACTATACTACCGGGTTTGAGATCACAAGCCCAACTTCCTAAACGCATTGTGCCTCCCATATTCTTAAGATCTTTTTGATCTTCCATAAGGCTGATAACAGGAGCAGAAGTATCTGCCTGCATCTCGGTAGAATTTGCATCTTTAAGTCCGGCTACGTTGCGTGCAAATTCTATAACAGCCATTTGCATTCCTAAGCAAATCCCTAAAAACGGAATCTCATGCTCACGGGCGTATTGAACAGCTTTGATCTTTCCTTCAATACCTCGCTCTCCAAAACCGGGAGCAACCAGCAGACCGTCTAATTTTGAAATTTTATTGGTGATGATATCCTGAGAAATAAATTCAGAGTGTATAGGCTCTACACGAACTTTTACTTCATTCTCTGCACCTGCATGAATAAACGCTTCTAGAATAGATTTATAAGAGTCCTGAAGCTCTACATATTTTCCAATAAGGCCTATAGTAACTTCTGCCTTTGGATTTTTATGCCTGCGCAAAAACTCATTCCATCGTGTAAGTACGGGTTCAGTTTCTGCAGATAAATTTAATTTCGAAAGGGTAATGGTGTCCAAACCTTCTTCAAGCATCAGATTAGGGACATCGTAAATAGTAGAAGCATCTATAGATTGTATCACAGCTTCTTTACGAACGTTACAGAATAAAGCCAACTTCTCACGAAGATCATCGCTCAACTCGTGCTCTGTTCTACAAACCAGAATATCAGCTTTGATACCGCTTTCCATCAAGGTTTTTACAGAGTGCTGCGTAGGCTTTGTTTTTAACTCACCTGCAGCAGAAAGATAAGGCACCAAAGTTAAGTGTATAACCAGCGCATTCTCATCGCCTAACTCCCACTTCAATTGCCGTACCGATTCGATATAGGGTAAAGATTCAATATCACCTACGGTACCTCCTATTTCAGTAATAATAATATCATAATCACCGGTTTTACCCAGCTGTTTAATACGTTCTTTGATCTCGTTTGTAATATGTGGAACCACCTGTACGGTTTTTCCCAAAAACTCACCGCGACGTTCTTTTTCTATAACACTTTGGTAGATGCGACCGGTAGTCACGTTATTTGCCTGAGAGGTGTTTACATTTAAAAAACGCTCGTAATGCCCCAGATCCAAATCGGTTTCTGCTCCATCATCGGTAACATAACATTCTCCGTGCTCATAAGGGTTAAGTGTACCCGGGTCTACATTTATGTATGGGTCTAATTTTTGAATGGTTACACGGTATCCGCGTGCTTGTAACAATTTTGCCAGCGAAGCTGCGATTATACCTTTACCTAATGAAGAAGAAACCCCGCCCGTGACGAAGATGTACTTAGTATCTGCCATCTGTATCCTGATTATTTTTTAAGCTCTTTTTAACATGAAGAGCGCGTCTACGGGATGCAAAGGTAGGGATTTATTGGCGAACCTTTTAAGCTGAAAATGGTATTATTTTTAAGACTTTCTTTTGGGTTTAGGAGCCGGGTATTCACGCCTGATCTTAAAGATAAGTTCCTCTAAGCCATTGATTTTTATCTCGTGCATTTGCTCCATCATAAAACCCAGTTTTCCTTCAGGGAAGCCTTTTTGCTTAAACCAACCAAAATAATATTCGGGGATCTCAACCAGATAACGGTCTTTATACTTACCAAAAGGCATTTTATAATGCGCGAGCTCTACAAGACTTTCTGGGTTCAAAATCAGACAATTTTTACTTTATACGAGGACAACAACCCTGCAATTCCTTCCTTACTAAAAACCGCACCGGCAATCTTATTTTTATCGGGATTTAAGGTGTAGTTTAATGCCGAAGAAAAATCAGTCTTTTGCAAATTTGTACTCTCAAAAGTCGCACCTGCAAGATTACATTCGCTTAAAAATACAGTACTCAAATTTGACTCTGTAAAATCTGTTTCCTTAAACTGACATTGATAAAACTGAGACAAAGTCAAATCTAACTTATAAAAACTACTGAAATTAAGAATACAAGACTGGCAATTGATCTGAAACAGAAAATCTGAACATGCTTCAAAAGCAATACCCAGCATTTTACAGTCTATAAACTCACATTCTTGCAAAGCGGTCTGCGTCAATTTTACAGCGCTCAAGTCACAATTTTCAAAGGTGCAATTTGTAAAAGTCAACTTAGATAGATCTGCTTTTGCAAAAAGACAACTCTTAAAGATGCAATCTTCAAAATCTGCAATAATTGGGTTTATAACAAAATCAACCCCTTCATAAACCTGATCAGTTAGCAACTCGTTCATAATTCTGTTTCTATTGAAGATTCAACAGAATTTTTATGGATCAATTTTCGGCTTAAATAATTAAAACGAATATATAACAACACCGCCGAAGCACTGAGCCCGGCTAACAAACCGTACCAAATTCCCTGACTTCCCATCTGATCTGCCTGACCAAAATACCAAGCTACTGGAAAGCCCACTAACCAATAAGCAATAAAGCAAATTCCCGTCGGGATATTAACATCTTGCAAGCCACGGAGTGCACCTAAAATAACCACTTGCAAACCATCACTAAGCTGAAAAAGGGCGGCAACAATGAGCAATTGAGCTGCCAACGCAATGACCTCAATATTATCTAAGTAGAACGTAGGTAGAATATCTTTGAGCAAAATAAAGCCTATTGCAAATACCGCCTCGATCAGAAAAACCTGTAAAAAGAGTGAAAATGCAATGCGGCGCATATTTTTATAATCAGATTTTCCTTTTTGATTTCCCACGCGAATGGTCGCAGTAACACCCAGCCCTACAGCTATCATAAAAGTCATTGCAGCGAGATTTAATGCAATTTGATTGGCTGCCTGAGCATTAGTCCCTAAAATTCCTGAAAGAAAAATACATGAAGTAAATAACGAAACTTCAAACAGCATTTGCATAGCGGTAGGAAATCCCAGATCAAAAAGCTTCTTAAAAACAGGAAGTTGAAAAGCTTTGCGACGCGTCCAGATAAAATAAGGCTTGAATTTGTTTTTTCGGCTTAGAATATAATAGAGCATCCACAGCATAAAAAACCGTGAAATGAGCGTTCCGTAAGCGGCACCTACTAATTCCAGTCTTGGAAAAATCCAAAAACCATAAATAAGAATAAAGTTGAAAAATACATTCACTACATTAGAAACCAGTGTTGCATACATCGCATAGCGCGTGTTTGACAAACCGTCAGCAAACTGTTTGAATGCCTGAAAAACCATCAATGGAATCAACGAAAATGCAACAATATCCATATACGGAATTGCAAGTTCTACAACCTCAACTGGCTGATCGAGGTAATATAAGATAGGCTTAGCAAGAAGTAACAGAATAAAAAGTAAAATTCCGTTTAAAGCACACATCACGATACCGTGGTGAAAATAATTCCTTCCGGTTTGCACATCTCCTTTACCATCTGCTTCTGCGACTAATGGCGTAATTGCAAATGAAAAACCAATCCCTAGAGAAAGTGCAATAAAAATAAGACTGTTACCCAGTGAGACAGCTGCAAGTTGTGCAGGACCCAATCGCCCAACCATCAGGTTATCTGCAAGCGCAACCAGAATATGCCCCAGTTGGCCCAACATTACCGGATAGGCGATCTTCAAATTTTGACGGAATTCTTTAGTATAATCAGCTAACAAAACAGCATTTTTTTAGGACTGCAAAAGTAATACTAAAGATTAAGACTCTTCTGATTTTAAAGGAAGCATTGCTCGTTAAGAATTTTGAATTTACAATGGCATTAACAGCGAATTTTTAATGCGATGCCTAACTTTACCTTTCTTATGAAGTACATCGAAAATCTGGAACATAAAGACATCCCTCTAAGCATAGAAAAAGAAGCCAGAATTGCACTTTCGCACTACCCCCAGTTGGCTGATACTAATATCTCTTTAAAGTTCAAAAACGATATTAAGAAATCTACTATGCAGGCTCAGCCAGTTTTTAAATCACTTTTAAGACCTAGAAAAAAGCGTGATTATGTGATCTTTATAAGCAAAAAGGTAAAGATTGAAGATGAAGCATTTAAAATTACCGATATTCCTTCTGACGTACTAATTGGATGGATTGGCCATGAACTGGGTCACATTATGGATTACCGGGATCGCAGCAGCTTAGGGTTGATCTGGTTTGGATTAAAATACCTGTATTTCCCCAAATTTATTCGAGAAGCAGAACGTGCTGCAGATACCTTTGCTGTAGCCCACGGAATGGGAGAATATATTTTAAAGACTAAAGATTTTATTCTGAATCATGCGCACATATCAGAAATCTATAAAGCCAGAATAAAAAGGCTTTACCTATCTCCAGAAGAGATTATGATACTTATTAATGAAAATAAAATACCCGAAGAAGAGCTAGAAAATTAAGCCTGCTCTTTTACAAATGCCTCCCACTCGGCAAACTTCTCTTCGTTCATTACTTTTTCCATTTTTACTTGTCCGCCTTTTTTCTTATTGGCGCCACTCCATTCGTAAAAAACATCAGGATTTACGGTGTTTACAAAAACACCTTTAAGCGCTTTACTACGAGCTACCGCATAATTTTTATTGGCATCTTGTAAGCTTTTATCTAAGGCGTCAGCCAGCTCTTCATTAGAAACTGAAGTTTCGGTCCCTAAATACCAATAGTGATAAAACTCATCGTCTTCCGGATTACGCTTTGCAGCAATAGTAAACTCAGGTATTTTGATATCAAACTTTTCTTCCAACTCCTGTACAGCGGCTTCCATTTTATTTACCGAGAGTTGAGAACCCACGGTGTTCAGGAAAAACTTAGTTCTACCCGTAATTTTTATTTCTGCTCTAGTTTTATCTGTAAAGGCAATCGTATCACCTATTAAATACCTCCACGATCCTGAAACCGTTGAAATGATCAAAATATAGTCTTGATCTTCTTCTACGTCAGCCAAACTAACCACCGGCGCATCTTGTACGATTGAGCCATCCTCATTAATATAGTCAGGATTCATCGGTACAAATTCAAAATAGATTCCGTTATCTGTAACCAGTTTCATAGACTGAGTTTCAGGTCTAGCCTGAAATGCAATGAAACCTTCTGAAGCCAGATAGGTATCAATTACAGTAATTGGTTTTCCTAGTAAAGCATTAAAGCTTTTTTCATAAGGCTGAAACGCCACCCCTCCTGAAGTATACACCTGAAGATTAGGCCAAATCTCATGAATATTCTTAAGATCATGGTACTCAATGACTTTCTCTAGCATCAGCTCGATCCAGCTCGGAATTCCGCTTAAAGCACCAATATCCCATTCTTCAGCTTTCTCAGCAATATGTTGCACGCGTTCATCCCAATCTTCGATCTTCGCGATATCTTCACCCGGCTTGTAATACCCTCTAAACCAAAACGGAATATTACTAGCGCTTATCCCACTAATTTCACCTTCCTCGTGACCATTTCGCTTTGCGAGATCTGTAGAACTCCCCAGCATCATAATTTCCTTTTCAAAGAAATCAGACTCCAGATCAAAATGAGCCAATGCCCCTACTTGTTTAATACCGGCTGTACGAATGGCATCAACCATCTCGTCTGTTACAGGAATACGTTTACTGCTCTTGCCCGTGGTACCGCTACTTAACGCAAAATAATCCGGCGTTCCGGGCCACGTTACATCTACCTCGCCATCGTGTAATTTAGACCACCACTCTTCATTAAGACTGTTGTAATCGAAAAACGGAACTTCCTCTGCAAATGTTTTTGCTACATTCTCAGACTTTAAAATAGCATCAAAACCATAAAACTGACCAAACTGCGTATTCTTAGCTTTTTCAAGCAATTTTTTAAGTACTTCTTCTTGCTCTTCTAAAGGATTAGATTCAGGGATTACTTTATCTGATATATCTATAATACCTTTTATGAGAGCGCCTAAAATTGCCATGGTTTGGTTGTTAGTTCTGATTTCTATCAAAAATAAAAGACCTCGTGATAACGAGGTCTTTACTTAGTAGAAGTTTAACAGCAAAACTTATTTCTTAAGCGGTTGTCGGTTTGGTATTGCGGGTTTCACTCCATAAGTATCAAATAAGTAAACCAGGCTGGTCATTGTTGCAGCGCCTAATTCTAATTCTCTTTTATTTACCGCATCAAAAGTATCATTACTCGCATGATGATGATCAAAATAACGCTGAGAATCAGGTCGTAATCCTGCAAGAACTGTACCTTCTTCTTTTAACGGACCAACATCTGCACCGCTACCTCCTAATTCAAAAAAGTGGATCAAATAGGGTTTGAATAATGGAATCCAGCTTTGTACCTGAGCAAAGTTTGCCGCGTCTGCATCAAAAGAAAAACCTCTAGGTGTAAAACCACCGGCATCACTTTCTAAAGCAAAAACGTGCTTCTCCCCTTCTTCTTTAGCTACCTTAGCATATTCAGTACCGCCGCGCAGACCGTTCTCTTCATTCATAAAAAGCACCACACGAATACTGTGTTTTGGCTTATAATTAGCTGCTTTCATCAACCTTAAAACCTCCATACTTTGTACAACACCTGCTCCATCGTCATGGCTTCCGTCTCCCAAATCCCATGAATCTAAATGACCACCTACAACCATAAATTCATTAGGCTTCTCACTGCCCGTGATCTCGCCAATCACATTAAAAGAAGGCACATCTTCTTCATAGTTTTTACAGTTCATTTTTAAATAAAACTGAGTCTTCTCATCTTTTTTAAGCATTTTACTTAAAAGCGCTGCACCATTAGTACTGATAGCAGCTGCCGGGATTCGCTGCTCGTTTGGCAAATCACCATAAGACATCGCACCCGTGTGTGGCAGGTCATCCATTCTTAAATTCATAGATCGCACGATCACGCCTACCGCTCCATATTTTGCTGCTTCTTTAGCTCCAGAATAACGCTGATCCACGCAACCACCATAGGCATTAAACGTCTGAATAAGGTCTGCCTGCATGGGGCGGTTGTAAAAAACAATTTTACCTTTAATTCGATCTTCACCGTATTTAGCCAGATCATCCAGTCCTTGTACTTCGATTACTTCTGCAGTAATGCCAGAAGGTTTAGTTGCAATAGAACCTCCCAATGCGCAAACCGGCACATCTACTTTGGTGTCTACTCCTTCAATAAAAGCTTTTTCAGGAGCACCACGCTCCCATTTGGGAACCATTACAGGCTGCAACCATACTTTATCAAGGCCTATGCCCTCTAATTCTTCTTTAGCCCATTGTACAGCTTTTTCTGCTCCGGTGCTACCGCTTAGGCGTGATCCAATTTCATTAGACAAAGCATCAAGCCACTCATAACTCTGACCGTCTAAAAGTGATAAATCATAAAAATTACGCAGTTGTACCGAGTCTTTTACAGTCTGTGCAGAAAGGAAGTTCAGACTTAATAAGCCTACGAGGAGTAGATAAATTCTTTTCAAAATTTGTTTTTTTTTAGATGAACTTTAAAATTAAGATTCTCTTACGGTATATGGTTTCATTAAACAAAAAAATCGCCTCAATTGAAGCGATTTTATGTGAAAGCTGAACTTATTTATTCCGTTTCCAGTTGCTTGCGGTACGCATCAAGGTTATGCTTTGTTTTCGCATCTAGCTCCGGCTCTATTATATCTTTATATTCCGAAAGTTTTTCGAGTAATATATTAGCTAAAATCAAACGCGCAGTAGGCTTATCATCTGCAGGGATAATATACCACGGGGCGTGAAATTTTGAAGTTTTATTAATGGCATCTTCATAGCATTTCTGATATTCATCCCAGAGTTCGCGTTCTTTTAAATCTGCTGCAGAAAACTTCCAGTTTTTATTGGGTTTATTGAGACGACGTAGTAACCTGTTCTTTTGCTCTTCTTTAGAGAGATGCAAGAAGAATTTAAAGATGATGGTCCCGTTTTCAGCAATGTGCTTTTCAAAATTATTGATCTGCTCAAAACGCTTTTCCCAGAATGCTTCATCAATATCTGAAACACTATCAATTCCCGGAATGTTTTCGTTCAAAACATATTCCGGATGTACCCGTGTCACCAAGACGTTCTCATAATGGGTACGGTTAAAAATACCAAACTTGCCCCGAGCTGGTAATGCAATATAATGACGCCATAAATAATCGTGGCCCAACTCTAAACTTGTAGGAACTTTAAAACTATGAACAACAACACCGCGAGCGTTGAAGTTTTTAAAAACCTCCCGAATCAAACTATCCTTCCCGGCAGTATCCATGCCTTGAATACAGATCAACGCGGCATATTTACCTTGCGCATACATGGCGTTTTGAATTTCTGCAATCTTTTTACTAACCGAATCCAGCTCTTTTTCAAGTTCTTTTTTCTTACCGAAATCCTGATGGGTTTCCTGGTCTTTTAACTGAATAGGTTGTGTAATTTGATAATCTGAAGCTTTCATAGTTGGTTATTTATGCGGTAATCGATATTAAAATTTTCAGAGGTTTTCATCAAACCTATTTACTGGCAAAAAGTTTTACATCTTCTTCAGAGACTTCACTTCCACCCAAAATAATTAAGCGCTCCACAACATTACGCAACTCTCTAATATTACCGGTCCAGTCGTATTCTTGTAATTTACTGATTGCTTTATCAGTGAAGTTTTTAACAGCAGTCCCTTGCTCTGTTGCTACCTTATTAGAAAAATGAGTTACTAGTAACGGAATATCGTCTCTACGATCATTTAATGCAGGAACAGGTACTAAAATCACAGCCAGGCGATGGTATAAATCTTCTCTAAATTTACCCTCTGCTATTTCTTTCTTAAGGTCTTTATTGGTTGCCGCTAAAACACGAACATCTACTTTAATATCTTTATCACTACCCACACGAGAAACTCTACTCTCCTGAAGTGCACGGAGCACTTTGGCTTGCGCCGAAAGACTCATATCGCCTATCTCATCTAGAAATATTGTTCCGCCATTAGCAGCTTCAAATTTACCGGCGCGATCTTTATTTGCCGAAGTAAAAGCGCCTTTCACATGACCAAAAAGCTCACTCTCTATCAATTCTGAAGGTATCGCAGCACAATTCACCTCAATCATAGGGCCTTTAGCGCGATCACTTTTCTCGTGAAGCCAATGCGCTACGAGTTCTTTCCCGGTTCCATTAGGCCCGGTAATGAGTACACGCGCTTCGGTGGGAGCTACTTTTTCTATAATATCTTTGATCTTGATAATGGCTTCGCTCTCCCCAATCATCTCATACTGCTTACTGACCTTATTCTTGAGACGGGTATTTTCAACAACCAGATTCTTTCGGTCTAAAGCATTACGAACCGTGTTTAAAAGTCTGTTGAGATCCGGTGGTTTTGAAATATAATCAAAGGCGCCCAAACGCATCGTATTTACAGCGGTATCCAGATCTCCATGCCCTGAAATCATGACCATGGGTATTTCAGGCTTTATCTTTTTTGTAGCTTCCAGTACCTCTACGCCATCCATCTTTGGCATTTTAATATCACAGAGAACAAGATCATAATCATTGTCTTTAATTTTCTCCATCCCTGCCAGACCGTCCTCAGCTTCCTCTACCTGATATTCTTTACTTTCCTCTGTAAGAATTTTAGTTAAAACCCTGCGGATGGCCGCTTCATCTTCTATGATTAATATTTTTGACATCTCTAAAATTTAAATTTGACACCGGTTCTAAAATAAAACGTATTGTCGCTATTTATCGTGTAAATATCGTCCCGGTTATTATTACGCAATCTAAAGTCATTATTTATTGAATGTGTTGCGTATGCATAATATAGCAAATGCTTTGTGAAAAAATGCTCATATCCTAAACCACCCAGAATAATCGTCATCGAAATATTTTCTGCTGTTTGATCATTTATAGTCATGTTGTTCTGAATGTTAGCAAAAAAGTTATCAAGTGTAACAAAAGCCTGTAAAGCATCCTTATGATCATCGTTTAAATAATGCCGAATATTTGTTTTAGGTACACCGAGGGTATACGTCCAGTTGGGATGAAATTCCCGGTAATAATTAACTAACGGAAGCGGAAAGTTACGTCCCGGAGTAGTTGAATAATCAAGCCCAAAAATCCAGCGATATGGCTTTGTGGTAGAAGCATCTTTCATATCGTTTATTGCGTAGACCGAAGCCGTGTAAATCCAGTCATCACTAACCAAACTTCCGGCTAGATTTGAGTTTATACGTGCACCCGCTTTTACTCCAAAACGCCAGTTTTCTTTAGCCTTCCACACATAACCCACGTAGCCAGAAATACGGTGTAATGAACTTACATCTTGAATGTTGAATCCTGCAGGAACCGCATCCTTTATATCAATGTTTACATTTCGGTATTCAAACCCGGCAACGATTATTTTATTCAAGTCTTTATCCAACGGAATAGGCACCTGCAACAAGGCCCTAAAACGTCCAACCGCATTATCAGAATTACTAAAAGGGATATGCATATACTCTACCCGAGCGATATCTGTCGATTGTGCCTGAGCACTTAGTGCAAAAAGCACGGTAATACTAAAAATGAGTTTCTTGATCATATATATTTTAGGAGTCTGAAGAGTTTGTGCGGTAAAAATGTACATCTCGCTGTGGAAACGGAATAGTAATATTGTTTTTCCTGAATTCTTGATCTATTCGAAACCGAATTTCACTTTTAATTCTAGGGTCTGAGAAGCTATCGTTAATAAAGAAATAGACACCAAACATTAAAGCTGAATCACCAAAATCTTCAAAAAGCACCGTAGGTTTAGGAGTTTTGAGAACCCCATTTTGTTGACCTGCGCATTCTAATAAAATTTTACGAACCAAATTCGTATCGCTACCATAGGCTACGCCAACTTTTACCGTTTCTCGCGTTGTGCGATGGTTCTGGGTGTAGTTGTAAACGATGTCACTTATGAAATGATGATTAGGCACAATGATTACTTTATCATCACGAGTAAGCGCTCTTGTAGTACGCAGCTTAATTTCAAATATGCGACCTACCTTACCATCAATTTCAACTACATCTCCTACAGACAAAGACTTATCGATCATTATAAAAATTCCGCCGATAATATCAGTAAAAAGATCTTGCAACGCCAGACCAAGACCTACGAACAATGCTGCCGATGCGGTGAGCAAAACAGTCACATCAATACCCGATGCGCTCAGGGTGATAACAACAACGATAACATAAACGATGTAACGTATGAATTTGAAAATACTCTTAAACTTGAGCTCATTCTCAAGATCCATTTTACGAGTAATCAAGCTTCGTATAAGCCTTAAGACCGCTGTTGCAACTATAAATGACAACACAACCAGTAACAAATGGCCTACCGTAAAATCTATAGGCGTATTACCTGTTTTAAAATGAATACCGAGCTCGAGAAAATCCTGTATGGTTCCCCATATATTTTCTTCGAGGACGTCCTTTACCTTTTCGGCACTTTCCTTAACGGTTTCTTTTACTTCGTCTTGAATCATCTTAGTACTTAATCCACTTTAAAATTTCTTTATAAGTAGGTTTTTTACCATACATTAAAATCCCCACCCTATATATTTTTGAACCAAACCAAACGGTAAAAATAAAACTAGCCACCAGTATACTTACCGATAAAGCGAGTTGCCACCACGGTACTCCAAAAGGAATACGCATCAACATAACAATAGGCGAGGTGAGCGGTATCATAGAAAATATTGTTGCTACAGAACCATCAGGATTCTCGATTACTGCAAAAAAGCCTACATAAATCGCCAACATTAACGGCATAATGATAGGAAGCATAAACTGTTGCGTATCGGTCTCACTATCTACTGCCGCACCTATTGCCGCATAAATAGAGCTATACAAGAAGTATCCTCCTATAAAATATATCAGGAAGAACCCGGCTAGTTTGAGCAAGGGTAAATTGAGAATATCAAGAACGATAAGTTCTATTTTATCAAGATCTGTAGTTGCCATATTACCCACAGGTGTATTGGGAGCTGTTGCATCTAAACCCAGATAAAGCGTCAAAAAAGTTAACAAACCTCCACCTATAATCAACCAGATCATAAACTGCGTGATACCAGCCAATGTCGTTCCCATAATTTTACCCATCATGAGTTTAAAAGGCTTCACTGATGAAATGATTACCTCAATAATCCGATTCGTTTTTTCTTCGATTACAGAGCGCATAACCATATTACCATAAATGATGATAAACATCATCAACAAATACCCGGCACCACCCCCAAAACCAGCTTTGATCCAGCTTGATATTTTTGAAGTTCGTTCTCCTTGAAAGTCCTCAATGTTTATTGAAACCAGGGTTTTTGCTTCATCAATTAAATCTAGATCGACTCCGCGATCCAGCAACTTTTCATTGGTGATTTTAGTCTGAATTTGTTCCTCTATACTTTCTAAGGTAGAAATCCCCGGAGCTTCGTTTCCGAAGAAAATTACACCAGATGTATTTTTCTTTACGTTTTCAGGAATATAAAGTAATCCAAAATAGTTGTTCTTTTCAACCTCTGTTTTAGCCACTTCGAGTCCGGCAGGAGAGAGATCCAGATAGTCTATACTCTCTGTATTCTCAAACTCTTTATAAAACATTGCGCTTTCATCAACTACAACAATGGTTTGTTTCCCGGCTTGATTGAGCTGTGTCAAATAGGTAATAAGCATTATCATCCCCACTACAATCAACGGACTCAAAAAGGTCATGATTATAAATGAGCGATTACTTACCCGTGCTCTATATTCTCTTCTGATTATTAAACCTAAAGCTCCCATTAATTTGCGTTGATGGTTTGAATAAATATATCATTTACTGTAGGCACTACTTCAACAAAATGATTGATAGTCCCTTTTGCTGCTAAAAAGTTCAGCAACTCGTTAGGTTTTAAATCTTCAGGAATTTTAACTTGTATTTTGAGATCATTTTCATTAATAGTTTTAAAATGAGCTTCATGCATTTCCCAATTAGAAGGAATTGAATTTAAAACTTCAGTTTGTAAAAGCTGTAAACCTGATAAACTATCGTTTGCTGTTTCTAAACCTATTTCAAAAGTATTGGTGCGGTATGCCCGTTTGATATCTACCAAACGACCATCTAATATTTTATTGCTTTTATGCATTAGGGCAATGTGATCACACATTTGTTCAACAGATTCCATACGGTGTGTTGAAAAAAGTATGGTAGCTCCTTCTTCTCGTAACTTAAGAATTTCGTCTTTGATCAACGATGCATTAATTGGATCAAAACCACTGAAGGGTTCATCAAAAATTAAAAGCTTAGGCCTATGAAGCACCGTAACAATAAACTGTACTTTTTGCGCCTGACCCTTAGACAATTCCTGTATTTTTTTATTCCACCAACTCATCATACCTAAACGCTCAAACCAGTAGGTACTGCGTTCTTTTGCTTCTGCTTTAGTGAGTCCTTTTAGTCTAGCTAGATAAATCACCTGCTCCCCTACTTTCATAGACTTGTAAAGGCCGCGTTCTTCTGGCATATACCCTATATTGATAATATGCTTTTGATCAAGAGGTTCCCCATCTAAAAAAACCGTACCGGTATCTGGCATGGTAATCTGATTAATAATGCGAATCAATGTAGTTTTACCAGCACCGTTGGGACCTAGTAATCCAAAAATACTTCCTTTTGGGACAGTAATAGAAAGATCATTGAGTGCGGTATAATTGCCGTATTTTTTATGAATATGGTCAGCGACTAAGAGGTCTGTCATAGAATGTAAATCACCTTGAGCAAGCCCATAAGGTATTATAATGAAACAACTTTTTAATTCGAGGCAAGCCCCGTAATATTTAAATCTCGATTATCGAGTAAAAATAAAAGCTAAAGATATGAAAAGCTTACAGCCTATAAGCCAGTTAAGAATTATTTAGTACCTAAACGAAACGCTAAAGTCCTAAAAAACAAAAACCCACCCTTAATTTGCATCAAGGATGGGAAAAAAATTGCTATGAAAAAGAAAAATATCACTAACTAGTGATTAGTGATATTCAAATATACACTTTTTTCTTAATATCATCTTAAAATCTAAGAAAACATGTCTTTAACCTTCTCGAAAAAAGACTTATCCTCTCGCTGTGGTTGCGGAGAGAAATGCTCATCATCAAGCATATTTTCAAAGAAAGTTTTTTGTTCTTTATTGAGGTTTTTAGGCGTCCACACATTCACGTGTACCAATAAATCTCCTTTACCATACCCGTTAATTGACGGAATACCTTTTCCGCGTAAACGTAATATCTTACCGCTTTGAGCTCCCTCTTCAATTTTGATTCGCACCTTACCGGTAACGGTATCAATCTCTTTACTTGTACCCAGAACTGCTTCAGGAATACTTATATATAAATCGTAATGTAAATTATCTCCTTCACGACTTAATGTGTCATGCTGCGCTTCTTCAATCACCACGAGCAAGTCACCTGCAATACCATTATTACCTGGTGCTTCGTTACCTTTTCCGGTAACTTTTAACTGCATTCCGTCTACAACACCAGCCGGTATTTTGATAGAAACCGTTTCTTCTTCGGTCTTCATTCCTTGGGAATCTGCGTCTGCAGCTTTAGATTCTATAATCTGACCGCTACCGCCACATGCTGTACAAGGAGAAGCTGTTTGCATTCTACCTAAAATCGTATTCGTAACTCGAGTAACTTGACCACTACCACCACAAGTTGTACAGGTTTTATAAGTTGTACCGCTTGCTTGCTTTTTACGCTTTACTTTGATCTTTTTCTCTGCACCATTGGCAATTTCTTCTAAAGTAAGTTTTACACGTATACGTAAGTTACTTCCTTTGGTTCTTCGCTGACCGCCAAAGCCACCACCGAAGCCTCCAAAACCGCCTCCGCCGCCGCCAAAGGCGCTACCGAAAATATCACCAAACTGGCTAAAGATGTCGTCCATATTCATGCCGCCACCGCCGCCAAAGCCACCGCCTTCAAAGGCTTGATGACCGTATTGATCGTAACGCGCACGTTTATTTTCATCACCTAGTACTTCATATGCTTCTGCAGCTTTCTTAAAGAGTTCTTCAGCTTCAGAATCCCCCGGATTTTTATCTGGGTGATACTTGATCGCCTTCTTCCTATATGCCTTTTTTATCTCTGCAGCCGTTGCATTTTTGCTTAAGCCTAGTATGTCGTAATAATCTTCTTTCATCCCTGTCTCTGCTTCAATTTATTAGTAGTAACTCTTACTTCTTACTGCCCAACTACAACCTTTGGGTAGCGAATGATTTTTTCTCCCAACTGATATCCGTTCTCAACTACATCAACAATTTTACCTTTCAAGCTATCTTTAGGAGCCGGAATTTGTGTGATTGCCTCATGTAAGTCAGCATCAAAAGAGTCACCCGTTTTTACTTCCATTTGTTTTAAACCTTTTGCCTTAAGTGTCTCTCTCAACTTATTACTGATAAGCTCTACACCTTTTTGCAGGTTTTTGTCTTTTGCTTTTTGAATTTCTGTCATCGCTCTGTCAAAATCGTCCAGAACTGGCAGCATAGCCTGCATAACTTCCTGACCTGCGGTCTTAAACATTTCTACACGCTCTTTACTTGTGCGACGTTTATAGTTTTCAAATTCAGCAAAAAGACGTAAAAATTTATCTTTTTCCTTTTCTAAGTCAGCTTTATATTTAGCCAATTCATCTTCGCTATCTTCAATTTCAACAGCATCACTTTGTGACTCTGCATCAGCCTGTTGCACATCTTGCGCTTTATTTTCTTCGTTCTCGTGAAGGATCTCTTCTTTATTTTCTGAACTCATGGTTTATCATATTTGCTTTGCAATTGGCAAAAGTACTGCCATTGTTGTAAAAATGTCAAAATGTCACCAATATATTTTATAGTTTATTTAAGAGCAAATGTTATTGTTTCTTCTATTTTTGGACTCTCAATTAACACTAAAAAAGTATTTAAAATGAAAATTAAATTTTTAACGTTATTTACTATGGCTGCGCTACTTACAGCTGCAGTATCTTGTAAAAATGAAGCTAAGAATGAAACGGAAGCTGCAGATGCTGAAGCTGCTGCTGAAGTAACTGCTGAAGCTTCAAAATTTATGCTTGATAAAGAAGAATCAGAAATTAGCTGGGAGGGTGCAAAACCAACAGGGACTCACACGGGTACTTTAGGTCTTGAATCTGGCGTTGTTCGTCTTGAAGATGGCAAGCTTAGTGGTAGTTTCCTAATCGATATGACTTCTATAGCTGTTACAGATCTTGAAGGAGATCAAAAAGCAAGTCTTGAAGATCACCTTAAAGGAACAGTTGAAGGTAAAGAAGGTGACTTTTTTAACGTAAATAAATACCCTACTGCTGCTTTTGAAATTACTGGAGTAACAGAAAAAGATGGTAAGAAAATAATGGCTGGTAACCTTACACTTAAGGAAACTAAGAAAAACATCGAGTTTCCTGTAACTTATGAAGTTGCTGGTAACACGTTAACTTTAAAATCTGAGCCATTTACAATAGACCGTACTAACTGGAATGTAAACTACGGTTCTAAATCTGTATTTGACAACTTAGGTGATAAATTTATCAACGATGAGATTGAATTAGAATTTACAATTGTTGCTAACCAACAAATGTAATCTCATTCAATAGTATTGAATTATAAAACCGGCTCAAGGCCGGTTTTTTTTATGCATAAACTTTTACGGTTTTAATGACCCGACTAGCTTAAAAGATCTTTTAAAGCATTGTGTAAGTGTTTGTATTTAAAACTATAAATCGTTTCGGTCTTTTCTGAACTCACTTTCTGACTTTCCAAAACTACAGCAGCCATCTCACCTAGCAAAAGCTTTAAAGCAAACCCTGGAACATTGGGTAAGATCAAAGGCTTCTCTAACAACGCAGCAACCTCTTTAGTCAACGTCTTATTGGTTACCGGATTTGGAGCTACTGCGTTATAAATCCCGTCGAGATTCTCTTCAATAACCGTTTTAAATATTCCTGCTAAATCTTCTAAATGAACCCACGATTGCCATTGCTTACCATCTCCCAACGGAGCGCCTACATATGCTTTTATTGGCTGTGCTAATTTTTCTAATGCACCACCCTCTTTTGCCAAAACAACACCCACACGTACTTTTGCAACTTTTAGCCCCAGTTCTTGGAACTGATCTGCTGCCTGCTCCCAAGCTTCAACAACAGTTCCTAAAAATCCTTTATTATAGGTCATAAAAGCTTCGGTATAAATAGTGGTTTTTGAAGAAGGATATGCACCTATAGCACTAGCAGAAACAAACTGTTTTACTTCGTTAGGCGTATTCTGTAACGTTTTAAAAAGAAGAGCTGCGGTATTTGTACGACTTTCTAAAATGGTTTTCTTGTAGCTATCTGTCCAGCGTTCTGCAATGCTCGCACCTGCCAAGTGAATAACGCTGGTGACACCCTCTAAGCAAGCTGTATCAATCTCTCCGGTTTTGGCATTCCACACAAAACCATGATAGTTTGTTTTAGTCTCTACTTTCTCTGGACTTGTAGTTAAATAATTTACTGCAATCCCGGCATCTAAAAGTTGTTTACACAATTCTTGTCCCACAAGACCTGTGGCACCTGTAATTAAAATTCGCATCGCTTGTTTTTGCACTAAGTTAGCCACTAAGCGCTTAGTGATAGCCTATTTGATAGATGTTTAACAATGCTTTAATCTATAATGCGTTATTGTACTTTAGACTTAAATATGCTTATAGTAACTTGCAGTCTTTATTAGGTTATGTATTTATGAAAAATCTGATTTTAGCACTCACTACCGGACTTTTACTGGCGCTAGCCTGGCCTACTTATGGTTTTCCTTTATTACTCTTTTTCAGCTTCGTTCCATTGCTTTGGGTAACACATAAATCCATTTTAAAACCGGTTAAAAAATCGGGACTTAAGCTTTTCGGCCTTGCCTATTTAGCCTTTTTTATATTCAATATCATAACCACTTGGTGGCTGTATAATTCCACAGGATTTGGGATGTGGTTTGCTGTTTTGGCGAATTCCCTTTTAATGACATTTGTATGGATGTTCTATAGACGAGCTAGCAAACGTCTTTCTGTAAACTTAAGTCTGGTTTTTCTCATTTCACTATGGATGCTTTTTGAGTTTATGCATCTCAACTGGGAATTTTCCTGGCCCTGGCTCAATCTGGGTAATGGTTTTGCTACCTACACCGGCTGGATTCAATGGTATGAATTCACGGGGACTTTTGGCGGAACACTTTGGGTTTGGGTTGTTAATGCTTTAATTTTTAAAGGAGTTTTGGCTTTCGCCGAAACAAAAAATCAAAGAACGCTGTTTATAAAATTAGCAGTTGCTGCCGGAGTAATTCTTATTCCTATTGGTGCTAGTCAACTTATTTATCACAACTATACAGAAACTCAAGATCCTGTTGAAGTTGTTTTGCTTCAGCCGAATATCGACCCCTATACTGAAAAATACAATACTACAAATGAGCGTATTGCAGATTTACTTTTTGAAGAAGCTTCTAAGAGTCTGACCGATTCAACAGATTTTTTAATCGCTCCCGAAACCGTATTGGCTGAAGGTGCCGGTGTAGATATTCGCAATTTTGAATACAGTGCCGAAAAGGAAAAAGCAAAAGATTTTTTAAATACTTATCCTGAATTAAACTATCTGGCGGGAATTCAATTTTACAGGCTGTATACCAACGAGGAAGATATTTTATCTACAACAAACTACGTTGGTAAAGACCGGATTGGGAATCCGATTTGGGCAGACTTTTTCAACTCTGCTTTTTTACTAAATCAATCAGACACCTCACAGATTTACCACAAAAGTAAATTGGTCGTTGGAGTTGAAAACTTCCCGTATCAAAGTATTTTAAAACCGCTATTGGGTGATGTAATGATTGATCTGGGCGGTACGGTTTCGATGAAAACGACTCAAAAAAACAGAGTCGCATTTACAGGTACTGATGAAACTAAAGTTGCTCCTATTATTTGTTACGAGTCGGTTTACGGAGATTTTGTAACTGATTATGTCAAAGCTGGAGCAGAATTTTTAGCCATCATAACTAATGATGCGTGGTGGGGAGACACTCAAGGCCATAAACAACACCTCAACTACGCCAGACTGCGGGCTATAGAAAACCGAAGAAGTATCGCACGTAGCGCAAACACGGGTATTTCGGCAATAATCAATCAGAAAGGAGAAATTGAGAAAGAATTGGGCTATGGCTTACGAGGAACCTTAAAAGGCAATGTAAATAAAAATAACAAGCTTACCTTTTACAGCAAGCACGGCGATTATCTTGCTAAACTGGCCTTTGTTCCAGCAATTGGCCTTTTAATTTTTTCATTTTTCCGAAGAAAAAAGCCTTAGAAACTTACCTGAAAACTACTGACCGCGATAGTAAATTATCGTACTTATTGTTTTTAGTAAAATATTGAGATCGAGAAACACATTACGGTGCTTGATGTAGAACAAATCGTATTGTAATTTTTCTAAGGTATCATCTACAGATTCGGCATAGCGTCCGCGCACCTGAGCCCAACCTGTTAAACCAGGCTTCACAACGTGTCGTATTTCATAAAATGGGATCTTTTCTGAGAGCTCCTTTACAAAAACAGGACGCTCTGGACGAGGACCTATAAGGCTCATTTCCCCTTTTAAAACATTAATACATTGGGGAATTTCATCAACACGTGTGTTTCGAAGAAACTTACCAAAAGGGGTTATGCGTGTATCCTTTTTCTGAGCCCATTGAGCTCCACCAGATTCTGCATCAATCACCATCGTTCTAAACTTTATAATCTTAAAATGCTTTCCATTTTGACCGACACGTACCTGCGTATAAAATAGAGGCCCTCTGTTTGCTATAAGATTTCCTAAAAGGATCAAAGGGAGTACAATAAGTGTCAAAAACAACACGAATGCCGCAAAAATCACATTAAAAAAACTACTGACAAATAAGTAAAACCGATTTTTATTACTGCGGCTAAATGGAAAATATTTATAAAAATCACGTTCTACATGCTGCACGGGGACCCGTTGCGTAATTTCTTCATAAACCTGAGTATATTCTCTAATAGGGAATCCTTGCTCTAAAAGTGTGATCAATTTATTATACAAATCAACTCCTACACCTTGTGATGGGCTCGCCACAACGATTTCTGAAACAGAATAACGCTTTATAGCTTTCAGTAAATTATCAACTTCAATAGCTCTTAATCTTCGATCAAAAGAATCTGGCTTTATATTATCTGTATTTACAAAACCTATCACACGATAATTAGGATCTGCAACATGAAGGTTTTCTGCAATTAAATTGATATCAAAACTATTTCCTACAACCAGTATTCGTTTATTGAATCGCGGTGCAGAAATAAGATTGATGTACGTATAGCGCCACAGCAACAACCCTACAACTAAAGAACCAAAGAAAAATAAGATTTGTAAGCGGTTCTGCGGTAACACTGGAGTAAAAAACGGAGTTAGCACAAAAAACAAAACGGTCATAGAAACCGTTAATAAGACATTTTTAAGTGTCGTCTGAAATGAAGCTGCTTTCTGCAGGTCATACATCTCAAAGATTGCGGCAAAAAGTGTGTAATACAGTATGAGAATAAATACCCATTTCCAGCTATTGGGTTTAAATTTCAAATACTCAAAATCAAAACCATTATAGACCAATGCAATCATCAAAAAGATGAATACAAGGTCAAATATACGCAGTAGTATTTTGCGCTCTGAGATTTCGAAGTGAATGTTCGGTATCCAAGACATTTAGGGCTGTTTGGGCATTCAAATATAACGTATTTTAAGTCAAAATGTTAGACCATTGCTCCTTAACGGTATTCCAGTCATAGCGTTTAGTATACTCTTGAGCGTTTTGCACTATATTCTGAGCTTTTTCTTTGTTATCAACTAAAGATATTATTGCTTTTACAAATTCGTCACAATCCCCATCAGCGACCAATAAACCGGTTTCCTCACTCTTGATTATATAGGGGACTCCTCCTACTCTTGTACTAACTACAGGCAGACCTAAAGCCATAGCTTCTAAAACGCTTACTGGTGTATTATCAATATGGGTAGTATTTATAAAAATAGCATAATCTGCAGCAAGATCTAGCCATTCTGTTTTTTCCTGTTTCCCTGTAAAAGTCACAGGTAAACCTTTTTTATGCGCATACATTTTACAAGCTTCTAAACTACCATCTTTATCAGGACCTACCATACACAATTGAGCGTCTGGATAGTTATCACGTAATTTTTCTAAAACTTCAAGAGCTAACATTGGATTGTAAATTGCAGCGAAAGAACGTACCCATAATAATTTAGGTTGAATATCTTTTCGAAATTTAAATCTATAATTATTAAGATCTAACATATTAGGAATTACCTCAATACCTGTGAAACCTTTATTCTCAAAGTGATGGGCTAAATATGCTGAAGGAGCAACTAACCTATAGGCATTTTTAAATAAAAAATCTGAAGCTTTTTGACTTCTCTTTAAGCGTTTTGGTAAGTTACCACCATGTAATATGGGGATATAGTTTAACCGAAACGTTTTACATATATGAGCTGCAGCATAAGCAAACCAAAAATTCTGAGTGCTATACGTATCTATTAGCACATAATCTGTTTGCTTTCTATATCGAAGAATAAGCTGAACCATATCTAGTAAACGAATTGGCTTCGACCGTTTAGAACTCGCGTAAAAAATAACAAATCCTAAAGCTTCTAATTTAGGTCCTAGTGTATCAATACCCGTTGGAGTAAATCCCTCACTGGCTAATTTGTTTCCGAGGTAGAGTATCGTTTTTTTCATCAACTATATTCAATAAAGCTAAAGCATACAGAAATGCCGGTGCCGCCACACGCATAGACGAGTGGTTAATCGTCAGAAACCAAAAGCCAAAAAAAGAATAAAACAGGTAGTTTCTTCGGTTTCCAATTCTATAAAACAAAGGTGTACAAAATAATATCAATAAAGCGATCAATCCAAAAACCCCATGTTCAGAAAGCAGTCTGCTTATTTCATTGTGTGAGGCAGCAAGGATATCTAATTTTTCTTCTCGGTATTCTTTGGTTTTACCCACTCCAATCCCCATTATGGGGTTATTTACAAAAAAGGTGAGTTCAGAAGTAATAAGTTCTTGTCTTCCGGTTGAAAGGTCTTCTTTAATACGACCTGCTGCATCTTTATTGGCATACCTCAAATCAATAAGTCCCATTGTTCTTACTGATGTAATCAACCATGTTATGGCTATTGCACTTCCTAAAATCACCATATAAAATGAAATAGAGTTTCGTTTTCTAGAGGAAACTCCCTGAAAGTACATCACGATAAAGGCTATACTGATTAAACCAGCGGTAAAAATTCCTCCTCTGGAAAAGGTTACAATTCCCCGATAGGTTAAAAACATCAGTAGCCCTATATTTATAAAAAATATCAGCTTATTCTTCCCATTGACAAAAATCTGTATAACCAAGGCGAACATTCCGATTCCAAGGGCAGTAGCCACTTGATTGGGTCCATAACCTCCAGATAGTGCAAAATTAGATTGTGTACCGTTAAGCACATCGCGGGTGTCTGGCGTATAAAACAAAAGATAAATTCCCATTGTAATCACAGGCATCAATAAACACCAAACTATATTATGAAGTTGCTGGCGCGTTATACGCCGATCAAAACAATATAAAGCAGCTATACCTAAACAAAAAGGACCACTTAAATTAAATATTACTGCTTTACGCACATTAGTATCAAAATTGAGTGTCTCAGCTGCGTAAATCACTCCCGGAATAAGCAAGAGTAAATACAACCAATACGGAGCAGATTTACGGGAGGTTCCGCTGAAAAACAATCCCAACAGAATAAAACAAATAACCGAATACTTACCAGCTTCCCAGGGAATCAAACTTCCGCCCGTCATCCTAAAAAACACTTCTCCTGCGGTCATGTAAGCCGCTGCATATAAGGCCTGATTTTGCTTATTGCCACTTTGAAAAATCCACAACGTAAAGAAAACTATAGAACCTAAAAAATACATTAAGCCGAAAAATCGAAACAAATAAATCATAAAACCGATCGCAAGATGAAGTGCGATAAATTGCAGGTATCTTTTGTTATGGTTCTTAAATAATTTCAGCATACAAGAATATTACGTGCTCCATAATTTCAGACTCCCCAAATTCTAAAAGAACCTTTTCTCTTAAGCCTACAGTATTGGGACTGAATTCACTATCTGCAGAACTAGATTTCAAAATAGCTTCTGCAAGAGCCTCTTTATCTCCAGGAGGAATGATTTTGCCATAATGCCCTAATACTACTTTACACTGCCCCACGTCAGTTGCTACTGCATCAAGACCTGCCTGGCCGTATTCGAGTATGGCCAAAGGTAAACCTTCAGAATCTGAAGATAGAACGCCTATATCAAAATGCGGTAAAATTGCAGACATTTTTAAGTGTGTTCCGTGATAAAAAACGCTTTTCGTGAAAGGTTCGGCTTTCATCCGCTCAAAAAGTGAATCGGTATAAAGACTATCTGGTACCTGCCCAAAAAGGTGTAAGGTAAAAGCGGCGTCCTGTTCTAAAACCAATTTAAAAGCATCCAGCAGCAACTGGTGGTTTTTTTGTGGCCGTAAATTGGCAACACAAACAATGCGCTTACCTTTGGCTCCAAAAACTTCAAAATCTGAATCCAAGGCTAAAGCTTCCGCTATAAAATTTTTAATGTAGAAGGTATTCTTAACTTTCAGTTTTTCTTTAGACCAATGAGCGAGTTTTTCATTGACTGCAAAAACAGCATCAAAAAAGACACTCAGCATTTTTAGTGAGGTTGCTTTTCGCTCTTCAAGGAATTCACTTTTCCCGTAATGATCGTGCCAGATTAATTTAAGACCGGGTGTAACCAGCTTGGCCAAAACACCTATTAAATAGCTGCTTCCATGCGCCTGAATGACTTCAATTTTATGTTTTTTAATAAATCGCTGCAGTCGAAATACAGCTGTGAAATCCAGTCGACGCTTTCGCTCCAAATACAAATAAGGAATTTCCGGATTGATCAATGCTTTTAAAGCACCTTCATTTCGCGTGACGCAAAAGGCAGAAACTGCTATACGCTTATGCAAGGCATTTGCATAATTCACGGCCATTCGTTCGGCGCCACCAATTTCTAAACTATCTATAAGTTGCAAGACGCGCACGCTATAAAAGGTTTTCTATTTCAGAATTAAAGCGTTCTAAAGTATAGTTTCTGGACCAAATTGACGCTTCTGCAGCCATAGGTTTAAGCTTAGTTTTATCAACCAAATGCTCCTGAAGTTTTTTGATATCGCTATCTAAGTCCATTTGTAAAAGCACTCCGCGTTTTCCGGAATCCAGCATCCACGGCACGCATGAAACCGGAGTAGCGATAGGAATCACACCCCACCACATGGCTTCAGCCACCACTTTTGGCCAGCCTTCACTTTTTGAGGGAAGCATCAAAAAATGACTCTTTTTGTAGGCTTCCATTACTGCTTCCGAAGGCTGATTCCCGTGCAAAAACAACTGGTACTCCACCTTTAATTCCTTAGCCTTTTTATTTAAATGTTCACGCTCCGGACCTTCTCCATACACGTGCAATTCTGAAGGAAAGCCTCGTTCAATCAATTCGGCTACCAATTCTAAAGCATATACGGGTTGCTTACCGGATGAAAGGCTGCCTACAAAAAGAAAACGCAAGGGTAAATCGTACTTGCGCCTGGGGATTTCCGCCTTATCATTTTCACTATATGTGGCCGTAAAAAAAGCCTTGATATTCTTACTCTGCTCAGGCCAGTCGCCATAGACGAGGACTTGCATATTTTTGGTCAAAAAGGTATTGCTTAGTATCCATTTTTGAAAGCGATAGCTTCTGGGCTGTTTCACCCCGGGTTTCCAGTTGCCAGCATATTTTGCAGTTTTGGGTTTATGCGGAAAAAAAATCTGTACCAATGCACCCAGCAAACCCACGTTTCCGGGACAACGAAGGTGGATGTGATCTGCCTCTTGCATCGTTTTATAAATAATCTTTAAAACTGAAGGAAGCAGCCTCAGCGTTTTGAAAACAGATTTTAAGCCCAGGATATCAAAATCCGGTACCGCTTTGAATTCAAGTTTTTTCGCTTTATAAGGCAAGTCAATTGCACCCGGTTTTTCTGAACTAAAAGTACCCACCACCAGAACTTCATCAACGTGCTGAAACCAAAGATTCATCTCCCGCACATAAGGCGCATAAGAATAATAATCGCCGTTCTTCTTAAAATGCTTGATATGGGTGATTACTGCAAATTTCACCTGTATTTAGGCTTGTTAAATAGTAAACTCCACCAACTCACGACCCTGCCGGTTGCTTCGTTAAACGCTCCTTTTTTGTCAGAAGCTGTCAGCACATTGCTATACCGGATCAAGGTTAGCACCAATGCTGTTGCGTTCCACTTGAATCGAGCCTTTAGGTTCGGGCTGGGGTATTTTACGCGCCACACATACCAACCGTTGCGGATGACCATTTTGCCGTATTTATAAAGATCTGGTCTTCCCGCCGGATCGTGATGGTGTTCTAAACGGGCTGTAGTGCATAATACGTTTTTTCCATAGTTTAGAGCACGCAGGCAATAGTCTGCGTCTTCATAAAGTCCGTATCCATCAAAATAAAGGCTAAATTTTTCAGCATCAATCACCTTGCGGCGAAAATTCATAGACATCCCAATCAATAAATCTACCTCATAATTTTTCCCGGTTAACGGATAGCCATAGGTTCTGCCGTGTGAAAAAGTAGGCATAATTCCGGGAAGATCTGGGGATTGCAAACCCAGTTTATTCCGCAGATAAAAACGCTGAGACTCCGTGCGCTCAAAGCCCTCCAACACATAGATTTTGTCCGTAGAAGTTTTGCGCTCACTGGGTTTCCAGAGATTTTCATTAGTTGCCACTCCTCCTACACCCACAATATCAGGATCAGAATCAAAAGCGTCAAGAACCGCAGCAAAGTAACCGGGTTCTAAAACCACGTCATCATCTAAAAAGCAAACGATCTCAGCTTTAGGATTTATTTTTTCAATACCAAAATTACGCTGGCGGGTAAGTCCGCGGTCTGCATCCTGAACTTGAAAATACCTGAGATTTTTAATGTCTTGCTGCGAAAGGCTTTCGCGGGTTCTATTGTCCCGTGATCCGTCAATAATCAAAATCTCGTCCGGATAAATATGTTGCGTAACCACTGAAGCTAAAAGTCTGTTTAATGCTTCGGCACGCTGGTAGGTGCAAACTATAAGTGAAACTATCATTTCGTATTCAACATTTTTTTAGTCCATATTAAACTCACCTCCCATCTTTTGCGCATTTGCCGAATATAGGAAAACGGATTTTTAATTTGCTGAAGCTTATAAAATTTTAGAAACAATAGGGTTTTATACCCAAGAATCTGAGCAGGTGTTGCGTGCTTGATTATAGAAGCCAGCACGGTTGGCGCAGGTTTGGGAGCAGGATTCTCTTTGTCCCAGGATTTCTCAATCGGCTTTCTAAAACCTCCAGACGGAGCCTTTAAATGAATAAGTTTTAAAAACGGATTGTACAAAACATCGACACCTGCTTTGCGTAATTGCATCCCAAAATCGGCATCTTCTCCAAAACCATGTTCGAGCGCCAGATCAAAACGTAATGTTTTTACAGCTGAAGCTTTAACAAAACTGCAACCCGAACCAAAAGCAGGCCATTGAATTACTGTTTTTTCGGGTTCGATTTCTCCTTCCTGAAGGCAACTTACGGTAAAAGCCTGAGGTTTTTCAGTCTGAATAAACGCATCAGCCTTTTGTAAAAAGTCATTGGGAATTCGCAAATCATCATCGGCCAAAAACACCCAGTCTGCCTCAACCTGATCTAAAGCCAGATTGCGCGCGTTACAGGCCCCGGTTTGATGGATAAAGCTGTGTTTGATTTGAAAAGGCCAGCTCTCGGTTTGTAAATAATCGAGTTCTGACACAGCGTTCACTTCTGGATTTTGCTCAATGAGGATTACGCATTGGGGCACTAGAATCTGGCTTGAAAGATCGTCTAGCGTTTGCTTTAAAACCTGCTTGCGGCCCAACGTGGGAATAATAACGTCAAAGCTTAACTTCTCCCTCACCTCATCTAATTCTGGTGTTTCGATTGGCAATTGCGGGATTGCTGTGCTATTGATACACTTGATTTGAAACGATTTCAACAACCGAAGAATATTCAGTTTTTTCAGGTATAGTAAGCGTTGCAGCTCAAAAAGCAGCAGCCATTTCGCACCCATAAGATCGGCGATAATGGTATAGGTTGTATTCAGATTTTTTGTGAATGAAACTGCATTTTCTGCAGAATTCTTGATCAGTCGCGGTTCGCTGTATACCCTTAATCCTTTAGGCATAGCGGCTTTTGCCAACACGCATAGAAATAAATCAAAATCAGGATAGGCAGGAATGTATTTCTTGAAGTGTAGTAGCGCTTTACAGCTTACTGAACCTACGGCGCTACTCATCAACCAGGTTGGATATTTTACGCCGGACTGAATTCTAAAAAAAACACTTTGATCTACAAATCCCATTTCTTGAGCAATTACTAAAGGTCGGTTTGCAGCGTAACTCAACATTTCAAATTCTCTTGAAAAATTTTCAATGAATTCGAGATTCAGGCTGTGCTCTACATCCTCGTGAAACCATACCAGAGTTTCATCCGGAAATTTTTCAGCTAAAAGAAAACAAGCGGCACTTACCACTTGATCTTGAAATTGGAATTCCAGAGGCTGCCCGTCTTTTGAAACAGCGACAGGTTTACTCCCGGTATGTTTTAAAAGAATCACGCTTTTAGGACGCTTTTATAAAATTCCAGATTTTGTTTAACCACAACCGCGGTCGCAAATTTCAATTTAACATGCGCTCGTGCTTTCTTACCCATGTTTGAGCGAAGATTGGAATTTTCTAACAGTTCCTGAATACTATCAGCAAACTGTTGATGTTCTTTTGGATTTACGGTATAGCCAGTCTCTCCATCGATCATCACCTCGTTAGCCCAACCAATATTAGAAGTTACCAAAGCTTTTTCCATCGCCATGGCTTCTATCCAGGTCATCGGCAGTGCCTCTGCAAAACTGGGCAATACGACTACGGCAGCTTTAGCAATTTCTTCCTGTACTGTCACATAAGCCAATAATCCTTTGAACTCTATATGTTTGTGAAATTCATGCCTGACACTTTCCATAAAAAGTTCCTGAGTTGATCTGCTTGTAAAGACATCGTTGACATCATTACCGGCAAGAATAAGTCGTGCATCGGGATTCTGTTCAAAAATGAGATTGCAAATTTTGGCAAGTTCCAAAACTCCTTTTTTACGAATAATACTTCCGTAATACAAAATACGATTAGGAATTTCAGGCACTGCCAGAAGTCTAAACCGATCCACATCAATCGAATTGGGAATCACCTGTATTTCCTTATTCAGTTCAAAAATTTCTTTTGTCAACTTAGCCGTAAAAGCACTGACCGCAAGAATATGATCGGCATTTTTAAGCGCTTGTTGTTCAAACCAACGATTCTTAGTTTTTTGTATGCGCTGCTCCAAATAACAAAAATAGGCATCGGTCCCATGAAGTCGAATTACCAATGGACATTTAAAACGCATCAAAGCCGTAATTCCGGTCCAATCCGGCGCTTCAACAATGTCTATGTTCTCAAGAAGAATAAATTTATTGATGTAACGCTGTAAAAACTTGCGGTGCAAATACCAGCCAGCGAATTTATACTTCCGCTTGGCGATGCTGTGAATTTTGATTCTCTGATCTTCAAACACCCTGTCCTCCGCCTGACTATACACAAAAACCGTAACCCGTTCCCCGGCCTGAACCAGGCTTGATGCCAAATTTTTAATACTGGTCCCTAATCCTCCACTACGGTTTAATTGAGCATGTGGATATTCCGGAGTTAAAAAAGCAATATGCATCAGTCTAATAAATTTATATGTTCTGCGACCATACGGTCTAGGAAATACTCTTTTTCTATGAGTAATGAGGTGTCGCCATTTATAGAACGCTCGCCTGTTACTACTTCAGAAATAATATGGGCAAGCGCATCTTTATCTTTTGGGCGAAATAAAAAACCGTTTTCCCCATCTGTAATAATCTCAGGGTTGCCCCCTACTGTGGTCGTAATGACCGGCACATTTGCAGATAAACTTTCCAGAATTGAAAGACTGAAGCATTCCATGTACGTAGGTTGAATGAGGTACTCATAATTGGCTAGAATCTTCGGAATCTCTGAAGAACTGCCTTTAAAAGTCAATAAATGATTAACCGCTTTGTCTTTTGCCTGTTTTTTAAGACCTTCTTCCAGCGGACCTTCACCGTAAACTGTTATGTGTAACTCATTTTGCAACTCAGGCTTTAGCATCGACAAGGCATCGATTAAATCCTGCAGTCCTTTAGATTCCCTCAGATGGGAAACCACGACGAACTGAACTTTATCTTCCAGTTTCTGGTCGTGACATTTTCTCTTTTTAAAGACTGAAGTATCAATCCCGTTGTAAATCACCCCGGTTTTGCGGGCCACTTCTTTGCCCAGATCCTTTACAATATGCCTGGCCGTATAGCTGCTCACCCCGATAAACCGGTCTATAGCCTTATGATGTAAATAACCTTTAAGTCTATTTTTGAGCTGTTTTTTAATAGGAAAACCTTTTAAAGGACGTGGATTGTGATCTACTGCGATTACTGTTTTGATCATTCCGGCCTGTTTGGCATTTTTATAAAATGGTGTGCAGAGTTCAGTGAAATGCGTAACCAGTGCGGTATATAGCTTGCCCTTTTCTTTAAGGTGTTTTAGAAAAAAAGCTTCAACACTCGAGTTTCCTTCCGCCGAAAACACATTAACATCCGTATAAAAATCCAACTCGTGTACATCCGGAAAAAACCAGTCAACGTCATAACCTTTAGCCTTTGCAGCCCGATCATAGGCTACAAAAAAACGATCCATCCCACCAATACGGTACGGACGTAACACATAATTACAAACTACCGCTAGTCTTTTTACACTCATAAAATCTCTTTTAATACTTCAACACAAGCTCTGGTCGTGTTTTCAAGCGGTTGACCCACTTGCATTGCGATAAGTTTTTTTCGGTTTTCCAGATCAAGTTCCGGGTTTTCTAAATAGGCATTTACAGCAGTATAAAGTGCTTCGGCATTCTTGGCGATTTTAACTGCTCCACTTTTAACCACATTGTCATAATGCTCGTAGTGTAAAAACCGCTGGTCGTTGTAGAGTCCGTTATTCCCATTCCCAAAGGCCGTGTTGACAACCGGCTTCTCAAACAACATAAAATCAAGGCTCATAGTAGATAACATATTGACGTTGAGATCGCAAAATTTAAGTATTGCCTTAAGCATACTCAGATCCTCGAGGGTTGGTACGCGCTGCGACCATGGCTCAGGGTGCCGCTCACGGGTAAGTTCCCATTTGGGGTGATTCCATTTGATTTCCGGGTACTTCGCTTTGGTTTCTGCAAAGCGGCTCTCGTCTTCCGCAGGCGAAGTACGTACCAGGAGCTGGCAGGGTTCAATCGCTCCGTTGCGAGTACCCTCGACCAGGGTTGCGATCACCAAAGGATCGTTTGGTCCTATGGTTGCGTCGGCACAGCTGTAACACAGGATTTTTTTTTCGGAATTTAGGCCGAAAGTTTCATAAAACTCAGCCTTTGGAATATCAAATTGAGGTAATACATAGGGTTCAAATTGCGGCGTACCTACTATGGAAACGGCTTCGGGTTTTGTAAAGGGATAAAACCGAAGCAACTCGTTTTTCATCAATTCACTCCAAACTAAAAAATAGTCAAAGCTTGCCGCCATCCTGCCCTTCGAGGCCAAATTATCCCACGAAAAGATAAAGGATGCAGTGGGTATTTTTAATTTTTTCGCCCAAAAAACCAACGTAGCAATAAATGGGGGGCGCTGATGAGTGAAAAACAATAAATCGGGCTGGTGTTCCTGCACGAATTGCCCGTATTTTTTTACGACAGCATCATCAGCAAAGCTTTGTTCGTGATACTTCTCATATTTAAGAATGCTCTTTTCACTATGAAAAACCGAACTGACCGCATAAACTACACGAACTAGCAGACCGTGTGGACTCCAGTTTTTAGCCTTATTCATCTCGTAATTATCTGCGATTCCCGGGTTGGTTTTATGCTTTTGAAGGTGCGCGACTTCTTTAAGTTTACGCCAAAACCAGTTCTTCTTAGTCTCGGTAAAAACCGGAAGTTCAACAATCGTGAATTTCGCTGCATCCAGCTCAGGAAAAGCAGTATAGGGAAGTCCGGAAAAGATGACTATTTTATGAAAAGAGCGTGCCGCCTCATCAAGAAATGTACTTAAAACGAAGTTGCGAAAACCAACACCATCTGTAATGACAATTCCTAGAGTTTTTGGGGATTCAGAATTCAAAATTGAAGATTTGGAGATTGGGGTTATTGAAAATGTAATTCTGCTTTTGTATTTTTATTTTTCAGGCTAAAGATCCCGGAATTGTTTCTGATGATCAATTTGCCAAAATGTTTCGGTTCTTAATGCTTCCAAAAAACCGGAGGCGGCTGTTTTAGCCGATTTTTTGCCTTTTGGTTTTACGCTTACTGCTTTCGCGGAAGCAATACCGGCGGAAATAGCTGCTTTTGTATTATCCACGTGAATAATACTATTAGTCTTTAAATCCCGGTTTTCCTGGCGTCTACCCACATTAACAGTTGGTATCCCTAAATAGGGTGCCTCGTGAATCCCGGCACTGCTGTTTCCTATCAAAAAATCTGCGTTTTTGAGCAAGGTAATAAAATATTCAAACCGTAAAGACGGAAAAAGCCTGAATCTGAGATGGCCTTTAAATTGCTGATAAGCCTCTAAAATAGCCGAGGACCCGAGGTCGTTGTTGGGATAAATCACAATATAATCCTGATCATCTTCCAAAAGGGCTTCAACAAAATCAGCTGCATGAGCCGCTGTTTTCTGATGCGCGGTGGTCACCGAATGAAATAAGACTACTGCATAATTTTTAAAAGCAATGTCGTAATAGGCTTTTGCAGTTTTTAAAGGCGGTAGGCTATCACTAAATAAAACATCCAGATCGGCCGAACCTATACTGAAAATACTACTTTCGAGTTCACCCATCTGCACCAGGCGCTTAGCTGCTGTTTCGTGAGAGACAAAATGTATGTGACTCAACTTACTCACTGAATGCCGAATGAGTTCGTCAACGGTCCCCGAAAGTTCGCCTCCTTCAATATGACCCACCAAAATATTATTCAACGAACCCACAATCGCCCCTGCCAGAGCTTCAACCCGGTCGCCGTGAACAATTATTAAGTCCGGTTGAAAAGTCTTTACATAGGTTGAAAAACCTTCAATGGTTTTAGCCAGAGTCAGGTCCATCGTTGCCTCAGAGGTATGATTGGAAAAGCGATAGATATTTTGAAAACCGGCCTTTTCGATCTCAATAACGGTAAGACCATATTGCTCCAGCAAGTGCATGCCGGTAGCAAAAATACCATACTCAAAATCTGATGCATCGTTTACCGCTTGTATGAGGGATTTCAGTTTCCCAAAATCTGCCCGCGTACCGCTGAGGAAGGCTATTTTTCTCAAAGCAATTTTGATTTTACAAAGAACTTTTCCGGAAAGAAACGGTAGTTAGCGTAAGGCTCATTCAGCATTTCGACTTCCAAATTTGGATTAAAAATCACAGAACAACCACTTAAAATAGAGGCTGTTTTAATTAGTTTATTACACTCAGAAAGAATTAGACAATCAATTAAAGCCTCCCGATTGATTTCCCTTAGATTCTTTGAAGTTATATGAATTGGCTTCCCATTTTTAGACCGGTTAACCGAACGGGTTAGGATATACTCGTTTCCAAAATGAGCGGTCATATAATCGATAAAATTATAATCATCACTAGCTAAAAAAAATTGAGTGTTCTCAGAGTCATTTAATAATTTGGTATGCATAATCTCTTTTACCTGCTCATATGATACCGCAGGAGCTTCGCTTGTCTTGTCTGTACCCCTGTAATGCACTCCAATAATACGGTTCGTTTTAAAATGATCTGTAATATAGTTTTGCACAAATTCAATTACACCCGTGTCGATTTCTAAATACTTTTTGACTAAATAATTAGCTCGATCCAAATTTAGACGTGAATTGTAATCCCAGGTCCTGGGTAAACCTAAATCCTTAAAAGAGCGCATCGCAGCATAGCGCAGAAAAAAAAGTTTTTCACCCCCCTTTTTTAACTGTATTAATTCCGAAAAGCTCTTTGATCCTATTCTTTTGGAAGGGTTGGTTACGATCACATAAGGCTGAATCCCTTCAATATCACAATATTCAAGAATCTCAAGCAACCAAATAAAATTTGCACCAAATCCCATTTTAGAAAAAACCTCAACAGCAAATACCCCTTTAGATTTGCTTTCTAAAATGATTCTTTTATTGCGCTGTAGGCGAAGGTTAAAATAATAATCCATTCCTCGTTGATATGCAGAGTTTAGGAATAATTTTATGGAACTCATTGAATATCGCTCGCTCTCAATTGTTCATCTTCAGCAATAGCGCGTGTTGCTTTTTTCCCAAGAATATCTTCAAAATGTTCGGCCAATATCTCACCGGTTCCCGGCCGTTTTACCCATATGTTTTTTTCCGTAAAGACTTCTCCCTTTTCGATCGGAGCTATGGTACAAAGGGTCGCGAATGCAAAATCAATAGTTACCTGTTCTTCCTCTGCCGGAGCTTTTTCGCCCCCGCGCATCTGCCAGATTTCATTACTGGATTTTATGAGTTCGCTGCAGGCTTTCTCATCCATACTGCAAACAATATCCGGCCCTGTGCGCCGCATATGATCTGTAAAATGACGTTCTAAAATGGAGGCTCCTAAAGCAATTGCACCCAGACAGGCATTGTTATTCAACGTATGATCTGATAAACCAAAAGGTACATCGGGAAATGCCTCGTGCACTTGAGTCATTGCACCGAGTCGGACTAAATGCGTAGGCGTAGGATATAAATTGGTAGTATGCAGCAAAGCGAAAGGGATACCGGCGTCTTTAAAAATTTGAACTGCTTTAGAAATACTTTCAATGGTATTCATACCTGTACTAAGGATAACCGGTTTGCCAAAGCCTGCAATGTGTTTTAGCAAGGGATAATTATTGCATTCTCCCGAACCGATTTTATAGGCCGCAACATTCATAGTCTGAAGCCGGTTTGCTGCAGCGCGGGAAAAAGGTGTGGAGATGAAAATCATTCCTTTTTCTTCCACATAGTTTTTTAAGGCAATTTCATCAACTTCATCAAGCGCGCAACGTTTCATAATCTCGTAAATAGAAATAGCTGCATTCCCGGGTATTACTTTTTTAGCAGCACCACTCATTTCATCTTCAACAATGTGTGTCTGGTGTTTGACGACCTCAGCCCCGGCCCGGTAAGCTGCATCAACCATCTCCTTAGCCACTTGAAGCGAACCTTCGTGATTGATGCCTATTTCGGCTATGACAAGTGGCGGATAATCCCGTCCTATTTTACGACTTTCGATTTGGATGTATGGGTTCAAGGTTTTGTTTTATTCTTAGTTATAAAATTTCAAGTACAACTCAGCCTTTTTAAAATCGGCTTCCGTATCAATGTCAATTTCGGCAAAAGCATGATCAACAACTAAGGGATAGTTGTTTTTCCCAAGAAGTTTACCCTGATTTAATAATTCAGTTTTAAAAATATAAAGCAAACCGTTCTCAAAATATAGCGGTTCTAAATCCTGACTGCGCTGACCCATTTTATAATTGTATGGTGTGAATCGATTATTTGAAATAGTTCCCAGTTTATGCTCATTTCGGGAAACGGTCATTAGACTATCACAATCCTCACGTTCAAAAAACGCGATAGCTTCTTTTAGAAGACCTTTCGGTCTTAATGGGTTTGTAGGCTGTAACAAAATAACCGCATCGTATTTCTTCTGAAGTTGGCTTACTGCATGTTGTATAGCTGTAACTACCGGCTCTTCGTGACCGGCTAATGCCTCGGGTCTCTCTACAGTCTGCACTCCATTTTTAACCACATAATCAAGAACACGCGTATCATTTGATGTTATCACAATATCTTCCAAATCATTTTCCTTAGCATAGTCAATACTGTAACCAATAAGTGGTTTACCGTCAAGAGAACGCATGTTTTTATCAGGGAGTCGTTGTGAACCGGCACGCGCTGGAATTAACACAAGGTAGTTTTTCATAATTGTTCTTGTAAAACGTACCAGTCGTCAAAAAGTGAAAAGTTTTCAAATTTCCTGATATAACCTTTAGATTGTAAAAGCGAATAAATTTTTTGCCTACTTGAAGTCCTATTATGCTCAACGGTTATAATTTTTATCTTGTATTCAGAGAAGTCAAAATTTGATAAAATTTCATACTCGCTTCCCTCTGTATCTATAGAAAGATAGTCTATCTGATATGGAGCAGCATATCTGAGCAAAAGATCTTTAAGAGAAACCGTTCGAACTTTGTAATTTCTACTATCCCTTCTAAGATCTCTGTTACCGTCATCGTTTTTGAATCTGCTTAAAGTGGATAGTTCCGCATATTTAACTTCTTCAAAATTCAGAATTTCATCAGTTTGACTCCACACACAATCCGTGTCTACAAAAGCTTTACGGTAGCTCTTTAACGAACTATGCCAGCATTTCGCAGGTTCTGCCAAAATACCTTGCCAACGAAATTCGTTTTCTAAAAGCCAAGTGTTACTCAAATCAACTCCATTTGTCGCTCCAAACTCAACAAAAAAACCTCCTCTTTTAAATGAGGTCTCGCATAAAACAAATAAATCTTGCTGCAATTGTGCTTTTGACAACGATTTAAATTTTAAAAAAGATCGAAATACAATATCAGGATATGTCATCCCAAAAGAATAAACCAGTGGATTTTGGTATTTCTTCAATTCCAAATCTTTATTATTCAAATTATTAAAATGTTCTCTAGACAGGATCACATAGCCCAAGCTAGAAAGCATTCTTTTTATTACATTAATAAGTTTTTTCATTTAAAAAGCTTTTGACCTTTACCGGTAATCATCAAACTGGAAAGCCCTAAACTTACTTTACTCCAATTTTTAAGTGTCTCGAAATTTAGAGAACCTAATTTTAATAGCGCTTTTAAAATAGATTTGGTTGTTTTTGAATCCTTATGAACGAGCGGTATCATCTTTCGTAATTCAGTGGTATAAAATCTCCTAAGCTTTTTGGAAAGAAGATTCCTGTTTCGCAGGTAATCTATAAATTCAATTAAAGTTATTGCTCTTGATATGCTCACTTCTAAATTATTAACCGTATATGTTTGATGGGATATAGAATCCTTATGCTTGATGTAGGTAGTTAAATAATCCTCAACTACTTTAATTCTGGGCTTCAATATTAATACGTTAAGAAAAAAGTCCCTGTCCTGAGCTGCAAGATCGTATTCTTTAAACTTGAGTTTATAATTATCAAGGAATTCCCGGTAATACATAGGGTCTGGCAAATACCAAGATATTTTACGGGTGATAAAGTCCTCGAGCAGGTTTGATGTTAAATGGGTACGTTGCTCCAAAACTTCCGTTCGATCTTTTACATAATAGATTTTTGTTTTTGACAAAACAATATCCGTTTTTGCATCAAAAGCAAAAAGCTTCTTCTGAATAAAATCCGACTTCATCAAATCATCAGAATCAAACCAATTGATAAATCTTCCTGTAGCCTGTTCAAAGCCAAAATTACGGCAGGCGTTGGCTCCTTTAGGACGGTTTTCAGGACGAAGAAATACTTTAAATCGGGAATCTTCCTTTTCAAACACCTTTAAAATACGCAAAGAATCATCCGTACTGTGATCATCTACTAAAATACACTCCCAGTTTGAATACCTCTGAGTCATTATAGAATGAAGCGTAGTTTTTAAAAACGCTTCCCGATTGTATACAGGTATTATGATGGAAACTAGATTTGTCATCAAAACATTTTCCTCAATTTGGTTTGAATTCTTTTTTTTAACTTTCTGAAACCTAACTTATATTTAAAAAATTTATCCTTAAAGACTTCAGCTTCCTCAGCATGATCATTTGAATCGGGTGCGTACGTATCTATAATGCTGTCTATTCGTTTTGTTTGCATATCATTTTTTCCATAGGCTCTTGCGTACCAGGTATGAATGAGAAAAGGTTTGTTCTCCAAAGCATAAACTTTTGTTGTCAATTCGTCTGTATCGGGTTGTAAAAGATCAGCATTTAGAAAAAGAAACCTGCGATTCTTGCGTTTCAGCCATAAAAAGAAACAGTAATGAGGTTCATAAAGCGAATTCGCATCAAATTCAATGGTTAGATTTTTTAAATTTTCACTAAATTCATTAGGCTTGCTAAAATGTTGATTCTGTATCTCCTATAATTTGAACAACCTCCATCTCGCATACCCGCAACAGTATAATTAGCCGACTTCATTTCTTCAATGATTTTTATTAGTGCTCTGTTCTCCAGAAACAAAACATCCTCATCTGCCAAAATCAGCCATTTAATATCTCTCAGTGGTAACTTTTCAAATGCATAGAATATGCTGTCCAAACCTTACATTCCCCTCGACCATCGATCACCAATTTTCGAATTCCAGTTGGCTGATATGACCTCGTCTTCTCATAAAGGTCGAAATTAGCCACCGTAGTCAAAAGCGCAATTTTAGAATAATCTATTCTGGTTTCCAAAAAACAGGTGCTTGAGGCAATGTTAAATAGGCTTTTAGTCTTTCGTTTGAAAATCTTAAGTCCAACTTTTGCCGATGTTGTCTATTTTGAATGAGCGCTAATCCCGCCTTGCCTATACTCACCAGAATATAGAAATCTCCTTTTAAAAATTTCAGCCTTACTTGTTCCTTAATGGAATACAAAATTTTAAACCAAGCTTTTTGTTTGGGGTAAAAGATCAAATAGTTACTCCAGGCAGCCTGCAAAGCCCATTGGGTTCTTAATCTGGTTTCTTCAGCACTGGCTTTTCGATTCTTAAGTGATACCCGATGATGAAGCAGCACTTTGGGAAAATAGAATACCATTTGTTCCGCCCTAAATAATTTCATTGCGGCATAGTCTTCCTCTCCATAGAAATGATACCATTCGGGGTAGTTTTCAACAGAATTTTTCCAAGCTTTCATTCTAAAAAGGTGGCCACAACCCACATAATTAGAAATCCTATATACTTCTTCGTGAGTGCCTGTAACTTTTGGATCTTCCAGCCCCCAAAATAATCGGAATGCCAATACCGCACAATCTAAATTGTCATTCATAAAATTCAATGCATCGAACAATCCTTCTGGATTAATAAAATGGGCGTCATCATCAAGAGAAATAACATATTCTGTGGGGGCTACTTGCATCAATTCATTTCTACTGGCTATCAAGCCCTTATTAACTGTATTTTGAAACAAATTAATCTCCGGATATTCTTTTGAGATGTATTCAAAAGTACTGTCTGTAGAGGCATCATCCCAAATGTAAATCCCCTCATCAGCAATAACTTCTCGCAAGGCACTAAGGGTAAAAATCAACTCCTTTTTACGGTTAAAAGTGGTTATTAATATACTTATCTCTTTGGAGTTAAGTAGAGGCATTAAGGAGATTTTGAATTTGTTTATTGAGATATTCCGATGAAAAATAATCCTGTAAATCGGTCCGGTTTAAATGCCAGGATTCTGCCTTTGTATTTTTCCATTTGAAATAAAGCTCAGAAATAAGTTTGGCGATCTGCTCTGAGTCATTTGCTTCAGTCTGCCAGAGGTACTCATCCCTAAGTAGTCTTCTAACCTCACTCTGTTTAGGACTTAGCGCAAATATAGGTTTATCGCAAAATACGTTGTGCGCCATTTTTGCCGGTAAAAACGGACTAAAGTCGGTATCACTTGCCTCAATGATAAGGTTTACCGATGCGTCTTGCTGTAAAGCTATGGACTCCGCATAAGATACACCCGGATGAAAAATAAACTGTAGAACTTGTTCATATGAACTCATCAATTCTCTATAATTACTGGAAGGCCCCACTAAATACAAATAGCTCTCCTGTCTCGCTTCTTCATGACTTTCTAAAAAAAGTTGAAATCCTTTTAATAAACCCTCAGGTGACCGGCCTCCTAACAAATTTCCGGTATGAACCAGATTGAATTTTCCCGTATGAAAAAATGAAGGAAAACTCGCTTTTGGAACATTTAGATCATACTGGTGAGGGATAATAAGTGACTTTTCTTCAAATTGAGGATAAAACTGAGACATATGCTCAGCTAAGTAAAGAGAAGGAAATCCAGCAAACCTACACGACTGCGAAATGCTTTTAAAAAATTCATCTTTCTGTTTTGCTCCTTTAGGAACAAAGGTATAGGGTTTAGGGTAATGCTGAAAAGGATAGGGATCGTGAACGTAAGCCAACCATTTCTCGTGCCACTCAGGCAATTGTAATAGTGCATAGTGGGGTCGAAAACTTTCCCCTTTACTTAGGGTTATTACTAAATCAAAATTGCGAACATTAAAGCCTTTAATCTTTTTTACAAGAGATTTAATATCGTTGTAAAATGTAAAACTAAATCCAAAGCTGTTCTCTAAAAAGACTGACCAATCTACACCCAAATTACGCTGTATAGTACGCTGAATTCCACCAAGTATATAAAATAGGTTACTCCTCCTTTCATTTGCTAAAAAGCAGCTTGCCCCTTTTATTTGAACCACGCGCTGCGTATAGTGAATGACAGTTACTGAATAACCTGAGGCAACAAGGCTTTTAATAAAGGCAACATTAGCCTTAGAACCACTGCTATCTTCGGCGTTAATAGAGTCAGTTATAACCAGTATTTTTTTAAAATCTAAATCCAATAATTACAGTTTGAAAAATCTCTTAAGAATTCTGAAAACCAGTTTTCGTAAGAAAAACGGAAATGGAGATTTTTTTGAATTCTGAGCTTTCCGGATTAGGTCTTCGCTAACTTGATTTTCACCTTTCTCTTTGACTGATTTTGCATGCTCATCAAGGTTATTGGCCATATGATAGGCATAAGTTTGGAGCGTAGAAAGGCGGTAATACCCCTTCTCATCACTCAAGGAATCAAGAAATTCTCGCTCCAGCCCGTTTTTAAATTTTATTTTGGGCTGTTCAATTTTACCTTTAAAAAGTTCGCTCCTATAGGTAGCCACAAAATGACCACAGCCAATAATCACATTAGTTCCTTTAAGTACATATTGTCTTTCTTTCCAGGAATACTGCCTGTTTTCGCGGTTTAGAAGGGAGTCGTTCCCCATACCTGCCAGATATAAATCGCCATCTTCATCCGACATTGCTTCTTGATAGGTAATCCCACCCAGTAAAAAGTTATCTGTAAAAACGGCTGTATTTTCATAAAATGCTAAAGCTGGTGAAGGTAAGGGTGCAACTACGCCCGCTTTTGGGCAAGAGTCAAAAACCTCAAAAACAGCCTGTTCCCAACCCTTATAAAAAAACACATCTGCATCTGTTATAGTTATAAAGGGCTCTGCTGCGGAGCGGGCCTCCTGCAATACCGGAAAGACCTTGCCTTTATTCTCTGCATACCAAACCAGCTTATCAATTGTTGTGCGATATTTTTCAATTACACCTATAATTGCGGCGCAGGAATTATTATTGATGAGTGTAATGGCAGTGGTTTGAGGGTTTATCGTTTTTATTAATTGATCGAGAAATTTTTCGAAAACCTCCAGATGATTCCGGTAATACTCCTCTTTTAAATTGGGGATGTACACCGGCACAATCACCCGATGCAAAAAAACCGGTAATAGTTCACTCTTTAACTTTTCAGGATTGACACCGTTTCTCAAGGGTTAAGTACTTTCTTTAAAAGTCTTTTCAATCTACTATGTTTCTTCTCGCGAAATGCTCGATCTATACCTGACATCCACATCTCATCCAACCATTTAAACGTATAATCTTCCGCCCAATTACTTTCTAAGACTTTTCTAGCATCGGGTATATAAGAATCCTCATATATGTGAAATGCAGGATAATTTGTATTGCAAAAAGCTTGATACCCCATTACGGACGATCTAATGCAAAAATGCTTATCCTCTCCCAAATATTCGATATTAGGAATTTTTTGAAAACGAACCCCTGACTTTAAAATATCTCTTGATAAGAGCGTACAAGCTCCGGTAAAATCAACAGGATGAGTCCCTTTTTGGGCTAATAGCATTAAATCTTGCTTGTCAAACCCGCGGTGTTTCGCAAACCAAGCATTCGGACTGTAAATTTCTGAACCTTTAAAACGTGTCCAGAAAATTTCAGAGCAAAAATCTTTGTTCTGTTCTAATAAACATTCTAAAGTTTTTGGGTGTAATATTAGGTCGGCATCTGTGAAAAATAAATAATCATAATTTGTCTCTAAAAAATGAGCAATTGCGGCATCCTTAATTTTTGTAATCCTATCATACAGCGGAAGACTCCATCTTTTTTCTGGATCGAAATGTTCTACTTCATCTAGTTCAAATTTGAGCTCCTTCCAATTGGCATTTCTTGAAAGGTATTTTTCAAAAACTTTACTGCTTTCAGCATCTGTATTGTCATCGAAAAAAGAAAAAGTTGTATTCAAACTATTTAATTGAAGATTTTCAAGGCTTCTTAAATGCAATTCTAAGATTCCAGGCGGTTTGCGTAAAGGGGAAAAATGTAGAATGTTTGTCATTTTCTTGCTACGTAGGTGTATCCCAAGAGAAATATATTTCGTAAATCAAGGTTTGACCACCTTTTTTTTAAATATCCTTGTAATTTTTTCAACATAGAAATTTGATCATTTTTAAGAGCAATATTCACATAGGACTTCAAAATATGAAAAGGTACTTTTTCTTCTTTAAGGACAAAATCTAAAAATTTTTCCCTCGCTAAAATTTCAGATTTAGATTTTATTTCCTGATCCTCATAAAGGTTTTGAGTTATTGTCTGATCGTGCTTACGATACCAAAAAAGTACAAACTCGACGGGTTTATAACTTATTTGCTCTTTAAAAAATATCCTAAGATAAAATTCGCGTTCTTCGGCGTAGTACAGTTTCTGGTCAAACCTATACTTCAAAAGCTTCCCTGACCTCCATAAAGGCCCACATGAATTTATATTTGCGATATTTAAATAAAAGGCTTTAAATAAATCTTTAAAGACTATCCTACAAGAATTATCATCTGCTAAATCAAGATTGAATTCTATCGTCTCTTGAATTCCAAATTTTCTGTACTTACAGATTGTCAGATCTAAATTTTTATTTGCAATAAATGGATGTATCTGTAACTCTAATTTTTGCGGATGCATGATATCATCATCATCAAAAAATTGAATATACTCAGCCTTTCTTTTCTCGGCTAAATCCAATCCAAAGTTCCGCGTAGCAGAAAGTCCTTGCGGAAATTTCTTCGGTTTTTTAAAATAGAAAAAACGAAAATCGGTTGCTATAAAAGCATTTACTACTGCTTCTGTTTCGTCTGTAGAGTTATCGTCAGTAATTAAACATTCAAAATGAGTATAAGTTTGATTTTTAATAGACTCTAAAGTTTCCAGAATCAAATGAGCCCGATTAAAGGTTGCCAAGAGGATCGTTATTTTCAGGCTATTTGCTGATTCCATCTAATTAATTAAATAAACGCTTTAATATTCTCAATGGCTTTAACAATAAATCTCCCAATCTATATTCAAGACGTTGTTTGTTTTTATTTTTCTCAAACTCCTCTTTCTTAAGCCTTCTAAAAATATCACCCATTAATTCTGCATAGTGATTCTTATATATTTCAGAATTTTTAGTATAAATATACTGTCGTCTATCCATACGAAAATTAGATATTTTTATAGTAGTACTGTTCTGATGCCTATAATAGGTAAACAAAAGTTTAGGAATAACCACTGCTAGACCCGCAGGGTATAATACCCTGAGATAAAAATCCCAATCTTCAAAGCCCCTAATAGATTGAGATTCATCATAGCCATGAACACGCTCCCAATCTTCCCTTTTAAACATAGCACTCCCAAGAGCGGCATTGTCAAAAAGGAAGTTCTTATAATTTCCGCCTAATGGCTTAACAATCTCGCCATTAATACAATCACTTGTTCTTAGAGCGTGACAGGTCACAATTTTCACTTTTGGATCAATTGTAAATTTCTCTAAAGCAATCTCGCTAAATTCTGGTTCAAAATAATCATCAGAATCCCAATTCAAAATATATTTTCCCTTCGCATTAACAATAGCTAAATTACGTGCACTACCCTGCCCTCTGTTTTCTTGCGTCAGTAGTAGATCAATTCTATTTGAGTGCCGCTTGAGCTCTCTTTTGTGATAGTCATCAGAGCCATCATCAACTACAATAATTTCCTTTGAAATACCTCGCTGCTTTTCGGCAAACTCTAAAGCCTTTTGGATAAATTCTGAGGAATTGTAATACGCTATAATTATTGATACTGAAATACTACCTGACTCTGACATCTAAACAAAAACTATCTTTGAAACATTTAAAAACCACAGCAACTAATTATTTTATTGAAATTAATGTAAATGATTTTCTACATAATACTTGCTCACAAAAACCCAAATCAGTTAAAATCGCTAATTGACTCACTTGATAATCAACAGGTAAATTTTTATATACACATAGATGCATCTTCCGATATCAACCAGTTTAAAAAACAATTAAAAACTCGTGAGAATATAAAATTTGTTGAAGATCGATTTAGAAAAATCACAACCTGGGGAAGTTTTCAAATTGTAGAGGCCACCATCTCCTGCTTGAAATTAATCTCGAGTACAAAAAAAAATGGGCGCATTGTCTTATTAAGTGGTCAGGACTATCCTCTCTGGTCAAATACTGAAATTTTAAAATACTTTAAGAAAAACCCTAAATCGATCTTTATTGATATTGAAAAATTCCCTGTATCCTATTGGAAAAATGGAGGCTATGACCGTTTAAGCTTTTATTGGTTTAAAAATCCCAGCAACCAATATAGTTTTATAAGTGTTGCAAGTATTTGGAATACCTGTTTTTATTCAAAGAAAAACGTGAAAAATTTAATTTATCTAATAGTAAAAAACAAGTTTGAAGTTTTACCTAAGATTTTAAGGAAAAGAAAAAAACAATTACCCTATTTACATGGTGGTTCGCAATGGTGGTCTATCCCTACTGAACTTAATACTAAAGTGCTTAACTATATTAACAATAACCCTGAATTTAGTGTTTTTCACAAATATACCTTGATTTCAGATGAAATATTCTTTCATACTTTGTTTAAAATAGTTGCAGATAATGACTACTGTTTTCAAAACTCCTTAACCTATTGCGATTGGACTAAAAAAGGTGTTTCATTGCCTGCTGTTCTTCAGGAAGAAGATTTACCCAAATTGATACAAATTAAACCATCCAAATTGTATGCTAGAAAATTCGATTTTGAATCAAATTTGGATTTTCCAAGAATATTAAATGAAAAAATTAGACAAAGCTCTAAATAAAAATGACATTTTCCTTTTAAACGAGCTTTCCTTGTGTTTTAGGTAAATTTTAAAATAAGCAAACTTTCCCTTAAAAGTTTTTGCTACTGGCTTTTTATTTGAATTAACTGCTTCCAAAATAAATTCCTCCAAAGCTTTTACATCTAAAAATGATGGTAATTCTAAAAATATGGGTTCATTAGATATTTTAGCATATAACTCCCTATTCTTTTCTATCCGTAAAACTTCTTCTATACAATCAGAATTTGACTTAAAATTATGACGATTTATAATACGCTTAGGATTTAAATACATTTCTACGCTCGTATCGCCCCAATATATAGGTATGGCGCCAACTAACAAAGCATCTAGAACTTTCTCCGTTAAATAACCTTCATGAGATTCGTTCTCAAAAGCTAACACAAATCGGTATGGCTCAATAAACTTTAGTTTGTTTTTTATACTTCTCCCAATATTATTTTGAAATTTCCCTCCAGAATCTACTCGTTTACAATTGTTTAATTCGTTGAAAAAACTATTCCTAAAATCTGCTTTGGGATTAGATACCACCTGAGCACAAAATTTGCTTTTAGCAAAAAGGTTGATTCTTGGATTCGTTAACCGCTCTAAAAGATTATCCTCTAAAATTACCAAACCAAATAGTGGTAAAAAATATTGGCGAGGATTTCTAAGTTTCTCAAAACTTATACTAAAATCGCAAAATTGAAAATTTGAAGATCTATTTTCCCCGGTATAAAAGAGTTTTAAACACTTATATTTTAGATGGTCATTTCCAAAACATGAATAAATAAGAAACTCAGGACTTTCAGATAATTTGATTTTATAATTTCTAGAAAGAATATAATAAAAAAGGCTCCGTTCAGGAATAAAACCTGGCCAAAAATCCACAAAATTAAGGTTTAGGTAAGGTCTCAAAATATTATTTCCGGATAGCTTTTATAATATTGTAACCTTTACCTAATAAAAAACCAGAAAAAATTGCACCTAGGTAAGCTAGAGCTTTTGGAATTGTATAGTATTTAGCCAAATAATTGAAAGATTTAAATAAATAATCCGGTCTTTGCTTTTGTCTAGCTAATTCAAAATTTATTTGTACATGACCTGAAAGTAACCATTTAATCAAATTGCGGGTTGCTACTTTTTCTATGTATTCAAGTGTGAATAATTTAAGTTCTGCAAGATGTTTTTGAAAATTGACAGCATCTGAATGAAGTTTAGAAGTCATTGAATTCGGGTGCAGCCTTCTCCAAGTCAAAATATCCTCGACTAACTTTCCATTTGTGGTTAAACACAATAATTTTATATAATACTGATATTCATTTGCGTTGTCCCTAATTTTTTCATTAAACTCAAGATATTCACATATAGACCTTTTCCCTAAAAAATCTACAGTACACCAGGCAACCTGATGCAAAGCAAAATTGAAAGCACTTATTTCAACTTTAGAACGATCAATTTCATAAACTCTATTTTTCAAGCCGCTTTCATCAAAATTCTGAATGTCAGCTACTGCAAAGTCTAAATCATTTTCCTCAATAATTCTTACTAAAATTTCAATATGCTGAGGGTGCATAAGATCATCACTGTCGAAGAACTTTATATAATCTCCTTTAGATAATTTAAAACCATAGTTTCTACAACTATTTGCACCTTTAACTCTTTTCTCTGGACGTTTATAGAAGCTAAAACGATTATCAATTGCGCAATAATTATTTGCCAAGAAATCTGTTTCATCTATAGAACCGTCGTCTATTACAAGACATTCAAAGTTTGCATAGGATTGATCACGTATGCTATTTAAAGTCTCAATAATATATCTACCCCTATTATAAGTAGGAATGATAATCGAGACCAGTTTTAAGTTATTCATGATAAAACGACCTAAAAATCTTTTTCAGGAATTTCTTAAACTGATACCGCTCAAAAAATTTAAATCGGAGTTTCACTAAAAATATTAACTCAGCTAGTTCGAGATATCGATTGCCTAGTATTTCATTTTCCAATCTACCGCAGATGAAATTTATCTGTTTTGAATTATAACAATCAGTATAATTTTTAAGTAAAAACTTATAAAATTCAATTTTCACCATTGACTTGCGTAAACTCATATGATCCTGCCCTGTAATACTCATTGAAGAAACGCCGATATTCGCAAAAGCTTCATTTATGCTGTAAATAGGCTGCTCTTTTGAAAATACAAGCCAGGCATGATCATCACTACACCAAGCAAGATCGTAATCAAAAAAGCCATACTTCTCGTAAACAGATCTTTTAAAAACATACTCTGTAAGAGAACTTCTACTTTCATAAATGCACTTTCTCCAAAATGATTTTGGAGCATCCTCCCAAATAGGGTGAGTATATAATCTACTGTTTTCTTTTTTATTGTAATCAATCTCATAAGATGCATATCGTACGAGATTGACATTTTGAAATACCGATTTATACTTGTAAAAACACTCGACATAATTAGGGCTTAACCAATCATCATCTCCAAGAATTATCAACCAGGGTTCATCATTTGATAGGGATATGCATCTGCTCCATTGTTTTGACAAAGAAATTGAGCCTAAGTTTGATTGAAAGCGTGTATAATTAATTTTTAAATAAGATGAAAATTTTTTAATCAGTGGCCCGGGATTCTCTGAACTTGCATCATCTCCAATATAAATATTAAACCGTTTATCTGTTTGACTGGACAGGGATATCAAGGTTTTTTCAAAAAATTGAATCTTATAAAAGGGAATAACTATGGCCAAATCATTCATAAACTAACACTCAAAATCCGTTTTAGTTTACTAAAATGACTATATAAACTACTCCTTAGTGTATAAATATAATTTAAATAGAACTTAGGCTTTAATATATATAAACAGTATTCTTTGAAAGATAACAGTTTTGTTATGTAGGCCAAAGCTATCTGTTTTTGTATTTCCATTAAAGATCGATCTAAGCACATATTATCAGAGTGAGATCGATAGTATACCAAAGGTAAATCTACAAATGACGCAATACATTTTTTTTTGAATACACTAATCCACATAATCCAATCTTCTTTTGCTTGAAGTTCACTTGGAAATCTAAAACCTCTTAAAAGATTTTTTGAAATAAGTGCACAATGAATAGGGATTGAAAATTTATAATCCCAATCCAATAATATTGATTTTAAATTGAAATCGACTTTAGATAAGTCACAATATGCCGGTTTAGTTTGATTTGTTTTATGGTCATAAATAAAGAAATCGGTTAACACTAAGTTTGCCTTTAATTGGTGCATTAATTGAATTGAGATTTCAAACTTTTTTACATCTAAGAAATCGTCTGCATCCAAAAACTGAATGTAGGCACCGGAAACTTTAGAAAGACCGGTATTGCGTGCTGCCGACAACCCCTGATTCTCCTGATACATATAGCTCACCCGCTTTTCTTTAGTTGTCCATTTCTCTGCAATTTTAGAGGTATCATCCGTAGAACCGTCATTTATAATTATACATTCCCAATTAGAATAAGTTTGGTTAAGTACAGATGTCAGGCATTCTTCTAAAAACTCAGCTTGATTATAACAAGGAACAATGACAGAAATTAGGCCTTCCATATACTCTTGAATTTCTTTACAAATCTTTTGATTAGAAAATTCTTTATCTCCGATCTATTAATAATACCTTCATTATAAAGAAAATCAATAATATCGTCCTTATAATAATTCAAAAGTCTTTCTTTGAAAAAAGGCTTTAGGAGATCTTCTGAATAATTTGATTTATCACCTTTTTCAAGCCAACTTCCAGTAAAATGGTGTACGGCATAATTTGGAACTGGATCTAAACAGAAATAGTATGAAGGGTATATTTGTATACCATCTTTTAATTCCTGAAACTCATTTTTTAAAGGATTAACATTGTATTTTTCAATTAAATAGTCCGAGACTATACGCGTATTAGTTCTAGGATCAAGTTTATCAAGATTTTCGTAATAAAGCTTTATATCGCTTGGCCACGCATGTCCTTTTTCAGCACCCCAAACAGCAGTAAACGGGAAACCTATATTTTCAAAACCTGAGAATGCTCTATGATTTAAAAAAATATCAAGTGAAGATTTTAATTCCACATCCGTATCTAAATAGATACCTCCGTAGGTACTCAAAACATAGCTTCTAACGTAATCAGAAAGAAATGCCCATTTTTTATTATTAAATGCTTCCTGACTAAACTCACATACCGAAACATCAAAATTATGCTCACTCCACTCTATAAATTCATAATCAACAAGGTAAAATTTCCAAGTTGAAATGCAATAGTTAATAAAATCTGACTTCGTGCTACTTCCAAACCAACAGTAGTGAATGATTTTAGGTATCATATACGATTTCATTAGATGATCACTTCAGGTAGAAGAGAAACAGATCCATTCCATTTTTTCTTAAAATATTCACCTCTACGAACATTATCATCAACAATATTAAATGAAAGAGCATTTTCTAAGTGGTGATAAATATTTCCTTTAAAATCATTTGCAAAAAAATCAACGATATAAAATCCGTTATTTAAAATGTATTTATCCAAAACGATAGTCGCATTATGAAGACCCTCTTTAAGTTTGAAAAAATTATCATTTTTATGATAGGTATTTAGAGCTACAACTAAATGACCAGACTCATCATAAAGACATAAACAGAAAGCGACTTCTTGTTTCTCCTTTGATAATTGAAACTCTATATTAAATTTTAAAATCTCTCCATTGTAAAATTGTTGACTTTTAGTGCTATTGTTGATGGTTATTTTAGTAATATTTAACCATCTATTATTTAACTGCCTGCCTATTGATTTGCTATTCGGAATAGCCAGATAACCTTCTACGACTTCGTGAATGCTTCCTCGCATTTTAACCAGTCCATTTTCCAATAAAATCCCCCTACTACACAAACTCCGTACACTAGCCATGTTATGACTTACAAACAACACCGTCCTGCCCTCTCCCTGTGAAATATCCTGCATTTTACCAATGGCTTTCTTTTGAAAATCTGCATCACCTACAGCTAAGACTTCATCAACAACAAGTATTTCGGGTTCCAAATGTGCGGCAACTGCAAAAGCTAAACGTACCGTCATACCGCTACTATAGCGCTTGGTTGGCGTGTCTATATAACGCTCACAGCCTGAAAAATCTATGATTTCATCCAGTTTGCTGTTGATTTCTGCTTTGGTCATACCCAGAATGGCGCCATTAAGGTAGATATTTTCCCTTCCGGTCAACTCATGATGAAAACCCGTACCAACTTCAAGTAAAGAGGCTATACGCCCTCTACTTTTAATTACTCCGGTAGTAGGAGCTGTAACGCGAGACAATAATTTCAATAAAGTAGATTTTCCTGCTCCATTTTTACCAATAATTCCTAACACCTCCCCTTGTTTAACTTCAAAATTGATATCGCGCAGAGCCCAGACATAATCTTCGGTAGACTTTTGACTTCGGTCATTTACGGCACCTACTTTTAAAAAGGGGTCTTCCTTGCCGCGTAACTTTGCCCAATTACGCTTAAAGTCATCCTTTAGCGTTCCTGAACCTACAGTACCCAAACGGTATTGCTTAGAAATATTTTCAGCTTTTAATATTATTTTACTCATCAATTCAATTTGAAAAAACGCTTTATTTTTCTAACAGCTGAAGAGATAATTATATTATTTGGGATTGGCTTCAGTTGCTGACTCCTTCTATCTGAAAAATTCTTAATAAAATCATCTATTTTATAAAAAGGTAGATAATTTAATTCAGGCCATCGAAACGAAGAAAGAGGATGAAAATTTTTTAACTCCCTGTAATTTTTATGATCAATTGAATCTATCAAGCCAACAAATTCTTTAACTTCAAAATCTTTGGTATGCCCCCAATTAGAAACCTTAAAATCTAATTCTTCTTTAGGTCGAGCCCAAGATTGATGAATACAGTAGGCTTCACAATTAAAATTTCTAATTTCGTAATTTATTCTGGCAGTGGTAAAATCATTTTGGTTTGTTGCAAAAGGAAATGATTCTCCACTATCTACAAAATAAAAACCCGTTTTTGATTGCTTGATTAATGTAATTAATCTAGCCTGAAATAATATAGGCGTAATGTTGGGAAATAATGTCATATACCAGTAACCTTTTAAATACTTGCAAATACTATCAAATTCAGGCATATATTCATCTGAATCTAATTGAATTTTCCAGCCTCCACCCATAAACTTATTAAGCATTTTACGCTCTCTAGTGTCGCATTGAATTGGAGTTAATTTTGGGTGATAAAATGAATCTTGATAGAATTTAATTTTATTAGAAATGTCTATAGCCTTCACTCTTGTGTAAAAATCTGATGGCAGATCAAACTTGTTTCCAGACCAAGTAAGATAATTTTTATCAATAGCTAAATAGATTTCATCAGCAGATTGATAAGTGTATTTTACGGAAGTGAAAAAATATTCGTAATCATAAGATATAAGGTAACCTACTTTTATTTTTACAAACTTCATCTTTTTTTTAGTAGGTATTTCTAATTACTAAATAGTATCAATAAAATTCTTACCCGTACGGTTAAAAACCACCAGCCCTATCAAGAAAATGGTCAGACTTAACAAAGCGCAATATCCTAGAAGTCCCCAATCAAAAATGCCTTCCTCTAAGGTCATAAAACGAAATGCTTCTATTAAAATCGCAATAGGATTTAATTCAACAACCCAGGCATATTCTGAAAGCGTTTTACTGTTCTGCACTTCCGAAATGGGATACATCACGGCAGAGATGTACATCAAAAGCGTGGTTGCAAAGCCAATCAAAATCCGGAAATCACGGTATTTAGTAGTCAACGAACTGATTAACATACCTAAACCTAAACCCAAAATTGCCAAGACCCCCAGAACTACCGGAAATAACCACAATGTGATATCGGGTTGTAGTGCGTAGCCCTTCAACACAAAATACCCATAAAAACAAGCAAAGATCAACAACTGAATACTCAGTTTAAAAAGCGCAGAAATAGCCTGTGACATTGGTGTGATTATACGAGGAAAATATACCTTGGCAAACAAACCGGCATTACTGGCAAAGGTATTGGAGGTGTTATTTAAACATTGTGCAAAATAACTCCACATTGTGATCCCGGCTAAATTGAACAAAAAGGGAGGTGCGCCTCCGGTATTGATACTTGCGATATTGTTAAAAACCAACGTGAAAATTATACCGGTAAATAAGGGTTGTATTAAATACCATAGTGGTCCTAAAATGGTTTGCTTGTAGGCCGCAATTATATCCCGACGAACAAAGAGAAACAGCAAATCTTTATACCTCCAGATTTCCTTTAAATCAATGTGAATTAAAGGCTGCTTCGCATTGATCTCATATAGCCAGTCTTCTTGCTCTTCCATTATTTTTCTAATTGGTCACTTAACCAACGACTGGCTTTTTGATACACGCTGCGACCTTTACTTAAAAGACCCTTAGATTTTGGCTCACGATACGCATCTCCGTATTTGCCATAAGCATATCCGTACTCATACCCATAACCGTAACCGTAGCCGAGCTTGCTTTTTGCACTAAAATAGTTCAGGACAAAACTGATATTATTGACTTCTTTCTTTTTGTATTTATCGTTAATCAGTCGCAGCATACCTTTTTTAGTATAGTGCTGTCTAATCACATAGAGTGTCGCATCTACATAATCATCCAACTCCAGTGCATCGGAAACCAATCCAACCGGTGGGGTATCTAAAATGATGTAATCGTATTTTTTCTTCAATTCTTGAATCATTACATCCATCTGATCACTCATCAGGAGTTCTGAAGGGTTAGGAGGAACAGCCCCGGCAAGAATCACATCTAAATGTGGAATTTTAGTTTGTTGCGTAATTTCATCTAATGAACATTCACTGATTAAATAATTCACTACTCCGGCATCGTTAGGCAAATTAAAGTCTCCAAATATTTTAGGTTTCCGCAAATCAAGCCCCACCAAAACGGTCTTGCGTTCGCTTAATGCAAACACACTGGCCAGGTTGATACTGCAAAACGTTTTTCCCTCTCCACTTACTGAAGAAGTGATTCGCACCGTTTTTGCTCCTTCAATATTTTGCTTTCTGTAAATAAACTGCAAACTAGATCTCAAACCCCGGAAAGACTCGGCTATTGCAGATCGCGGATCTTCAATTACCACCAAGTTACTAGCTGCATTACTTTTACCTATTGCTCCTAATACGGGAATACTGGATAAACGTTTAATTTCATTTGGATTTCCAATCTTCGTATCAAAAAAGAAAATTAAAAAAACAATAACTAGGGGCACAACCGTACCACCTACAACAGCCATAACATAACTCACTTCGGTATTAGGCCCTATCGCTCCGCCTCCGGTGTCCTTTGCTTCATCGATGATCACGATATCAGAAACATTTGCTGCTTTCACAATACCAGCCTGACTGCGCTTATCTAAAAAGACTCCATATGCCCCTTCTGTAAGATTGTATCTTCGTTGTATGCCAAATAACTGCTGTTGCTCTTGAGGAAGCTTGCGCATTTGTCCTTCTGTTGCAGCAATTTCGTTACGCACTTCCTGCAATTGACCGCGTAAAATTTGCTGGCTGGAAGCCATATTTTCAAAAAGCACGGCTTTAATCGCATTGATCCGGCGATCTAGATCTTTAAATGCAGGATTATTTGGTTTTGCAGTATATGCAAGACGGCGACGCTCTTCTGCCAACTCAATAATGCTTGAAACACTACTCGTCACGCTTCCTTCTCCTATACCGGTGATGGATGGAGCGGGAATATCTGTTCCGTAATCTTCTCGAGAACGTAAATACGTTTCTAAATCCTGATAATAGTTTAAACGCTGTTCGAGGTTTTGCTTTTGTGCATCCAATTCGGTCACTTTAGCGATTAAACTTTCCTCACTACTGCCAATTCCTATACTGCTGTTCTGATCCCGAAATTTGTCGAGCTCTTCCTGCACATTTTTCATCTCAACAGATTTCACTGCGAGACTACTATCTATGAATTGTATGGTCTTGGTGGCAAAAAGATTTTTACGTTCTAATTGGGTTTCAGCCAAAATACGCACTGAAGCATTTAAATAATCTACCAAACGGGCTTTATTACTTCCGGTGAGGCTTAAGCTAAGTATACTAGAACCTGATGGGGTCTGATCAATACCAACCCCTTGATACCTCCCTACAACCTCGTTAAAAGAATTGAATTTTATAAAATATTCTTTTCCAGGTTGTGCTGGAACTCCAGAGGGATTCAATTTAAAATTAAAATAGGGCAAATTTACAGGATCTCCTAATGCATATTCCTTTTCAAAAGATGCTGCTGGCAACGGAATGGGCAGTTGCTCTTTGGTTGTATAGTTCTGAGCAGATCCTGATCCACCTTTAAAATCTATATGCAACGTGTAATGGGTATCATCGGTAAAAACAACTGTGATCATTTTTCCCAACAACTGAGATCGCTCGGTATTTACATCGACCACAAACGGAGTTTGACCATAAATATCTTCAAGATGATATGCTCCTTGCTGCAAATAATCTACATAATATTGTAATTCTTCTACAACGCGTTCATTATGACTGCGAGAGCGTAATAAAATGATTGCAGTTTGCACTTTATCAGTAGTACCGCCCCAATTAAACGTAAGACTGGTATTTGATGTAAAAAACGGGTTCTGATCATCTTTTACGGTGATCATAGTATTCATTCGATAGACCGTTTGCCGCCTTACATTTTTATAATGAGCAATATAATAAGCAACTCCAATACAGATTAAAAATAGCGGCCACCAACTGATGATCTTCAGCAGGAAACCTCTAAAATCGAAAAAATTCTGCAGATCTTTTATTTCAAATTCATCTTCCATCTAAAGTCGCGCGAATAAAAGAATTGTTGTGGTTGCAAGAGTTAATATAGAAACCACAGTAGTTAAGGATTGTAAACCGGTCGTACCTAAACCTAATGATTTCTGTGGAAGCGGATTCACTAAGATCACATCATTGGGCTGAATATAATAATACGGGGAATTCAACGCCTCTATTTGGGTGAGATCTATATGATGAATTTTCTTTCCGCCAGGATATTGACGAATGATCAACACGTCCGTACGGTCCCCATATTCTGTAATATCACCACTATTTACTATGGCGTCAAATAGTGAAAGCTGTTCTACCAGTTCTACTTTAACACCGGGTCCTCCTACCTCTCCACCTATTGTGTATTTAATTCCTGCAAGTTTAACGGTAACAAATATGTTTGCTTCTTCAGTGAAATAATCGTCTAATAATCTCTTTTCAATTAGGGCTCTTATCTCTTCCGTTGTATATCCTAATACGTGAATTTCTCCTAAGGTTGGCAAGCGTATAGCTCCATGGCGGTCAACTGCAAAACCATCATAATAATAGCCTTCTCCCAAACTATTCCCTTCCGCTTCTGCCGTTTGTGGATTGAATAAAGCAACCAATTCCTGATCAAGTGCTTTAACCCGTATACTCAACACATCATTGGTTTGTACACGATATGGTGGCTGCTGCAAATTGACCTGAATTAAACTGTCTTGTGCGGACTGGGACTCTTGTAGATACGTAAGTTTTTTGGTTGAAATGCACGAACTCAAGGTAGTCAGGAAGACTAGAATCGATAATCTGAGTACGATCGAAGCATCCGATAGCCTGAAAAAGACTTGAAAAAAGGAATAGCTCCGCTGACTTATGTCCCATAATGAAGGGAAAAGTAGCTTATTTGTAGGAATTTTCATATTAAGTTGGGGTTGCAACTACGACAAATATATCGTTTAACAATTAATTATGAAATAGAAAAGAGGCTAAACTTCAACGAAGTTAACCTCTTCAGTAAATTATTTTAATCAGAAATTGCAAACAGCTAGTTGGCTACTTCACTGATAAATTTTATTCTATACAAACGCAATTCATCTTCGTCATAATCCCCGTCAAATTCATCAAGTGCCGCTTCTATTTTATCGGACTCAGCTTCAAGGAAATACTCATGAAGTTCTTCCTGTTGATCTTCGTCAAGAATATCTTCTATCCAGTAGTTTATATTCAATTTGGTACCGCTGTAAACAATAGCCTCCATCTCCTTTACAAAATCAGGCATTTCCAAACCTTTAGCTGATGCAATATCGTCTAACGGCAACTTTCGGTCAACATTCTGAATAATATACAACTTCAAGCCACTATTAGACCCCGTAGATTTTACAACAAGGTCGTCTGGCTTGAGAATATCATTTTCCTCAACATAGGCTGTTATTAATTCTATAAACTCGCGTCCATACTTCTTGGCCTTACCTTCACCCACGCCAAATACATTTGCCATTTCTTCAATGGAAGTAGGATATTTTATCGCCATATCCTCTAAAGAAGGATCCTGAAAAACAATATAAGGCGGTACCCCTTTACGCTTACCTACCTTTTTACGTAGATCTTTTAGCATGGCTACCAACTTAGGGTCTGTACCTCCTCCGGGTTTTACTATACGCTCTGCAGGCGCATCGTTAGCCTCTTCAAAAGCATGATCTTCAGTCATCATAAAAGACTCAGGTTTAGAGACAAATTCTTTACCTTTTTTCGTCAATTTGATAACCCCATAAGTTTCTATATCTTTCTTCAAGTATCCTGCAACCAGAACCTGACGCAATAAAGCTTTCCAATAAGAAGGTTCTTTGCTTTTCCCTATTCCGAAATAAGAATCACTATCTGTTTTATGTGAGGAAATAATCGCGTTAGATTTACCAACAAGTGTAAAAACCAATTCTTTTCCTTTATAGATCTCGCCGGTTTTTCCAACTACTTCAAGAAGCTTTACGACATCTTCTTGAGCTTCGTGTTTTTTCTTAGGATTACGTACATTATCATCAAGGTCTCCACCTTCACCGGTCTCGTTATCAAACTCCTCCCCAAAATAATGCAAAATAAATTTCCGCCTCGACATTGAGGTTTCTGCATACGCAACTACCTCTTGTAAGAGTGCGTGACCAATTTCTTGCTCGGCGACCGGTTTACCGCTCATAAATTTTTCGAGCTTCTCAATATCTTTATAAGAATAATAAGCAAGACAATGCCCTTCTCCGCCGTCTCTTCCGGCACGACCGGTTTCCTGGTAATAACTTTCTATACTCTTAGGGATATCGTGATGTATCACAAAGCGCACATCAGGTTTATCAATCCCCATTCCAAATGCAATGGTAGCCACCACCACATCAACATCTTCCATCAAAAACATGTCTTGATGCTTTACGCGTGTTTTGGCATCAAGCCCTGCGTGATACGGTACAGCCGAAACCCCGTTAACCTGTAAAACTTGAGCTAACTCTTCTACACGCTTTCTGCTCAAACAATAAATGATTCCGCTTTTACCCTGATTTTGTTTTACAAAACGAATGATATCCGCATCAACATTCTTAGTCTTAGGACGTATCTCATAGTACAGGTTAGGCCGGTTAAATGATGCTTTAAAAGAATTAGCTTCTGAAGTCATCCCCAGATTCTTCATAATATCTTCTTGCACCTTTGGGGTTGCGGTAGCTGTTACTGCGATGATAGGAATAGCATCTCCTATACGCTTTATGATTTGTCTCAGGTTGCGATATTCTGGTCTAAAATCGTGCCCCCATTCGCTAATGCAATGGGCTTCATCAATAGCAACAAAACTTATTTTTTGAGAGCGCAAAAACTCCACATGCTCCTCTTTGGTCAACGATTCCGGAGCTACATAAAGAAGCTTGGTTATTCCATTAGAAATATCTTCTTTAACCTGTTTTATCTCTCCCTTAGTAAGTGAAGAGTTGAGTACATGGGCAATACCATTTTCTTTAGAGATACCCCGTAGCGCATCAACCTGGTTTTTCATCAAGGCTATCAAAGGACTAACTACGATTGCAGTGCCTTCTTGTATCAATGCGGGTAATTGGTAGCAAAGCGATTTACCACCACCGGTAGGCATTATCACAAAAGTATGTTTTCCCTCAACAATGCTTTTTATAACATCTTCCTGTAAGCCCTTAAATTGACTAAAACCAAAATATTTTTTAAGGGACGCGTGTAAGTCTATTTCTTCTGAACTCATTAAAGCTTATTCAAATTTGCATACATTTGTATTCTAAATATAGTAAATTCTACAGCACTAACAAACGGCTTAATCTTATATCTTTTGAATACTTACAAGCAGATTTTAGACAGCGCCAAGCGAACCATCACTTTGGAGCAAGAAGCTGTTGCCAATCTCAACTCACTTATTGATCAAAACTTTGCTAAAGCTGTTTTATGCATTTATAACGCAAAAGGCCGGGTGATTATTTCCGGAGTTGGTAAAAGTGCAATTATAGCACAAAAAATAGTAGCTACTTTAAATTCAACCGGGACACCTTCCGTTTTTATGCACGCTGCAGATGCAATACACGGCGATCTAGGTACCATCCAAAAAGATGATGTGGTGGTTTGCCTCTCAAACAGCGGCAATACTGCTGAAATAAAAGTACTCATCCCGCTTATAAAAAATCAAGAGAATACAGTCATTGCAATGACTTCTAATAAAGATTCTTTTTTAGCAAAAAATGCAGATGCTCTTATTCTGGCGTATGCCGAGAAAGAGGCGTGTCCACATAATTTAGCACCTACCACTAGCACAACAGTTCAACTGGTTATGGGAGATGCCTTAGCGCTGGCCTTATTAGATTTACGCGGATTTTCTAAAGAAGATTTTGCGAAATACCACCCCGGGGGAGCACTGGGCAAAAAAATGTATCTGCGTGTTAATGAATTGATCACACTTCACGACAAACCGGAAGTAAGTCCAGAAACACCCATAAAACAAGTTATTATCGAAATCTCTCAAAAAAGATTGGGGGTAACTGCGGTAACCGAAGATGGTAAAATTGTAGGTATCATAACAGACGGTGATATCAGACGCATGCTAGAGACTAATGATGTACTTTCAAATCTCACAGCAGCAAGCGTAATGAGTAAACAACCAAAAACAATAGACGTCAATGCAATGGCAACAGCTGCGCTAGATGTTTTAGAAAAAAATAGCATAACGCAACTCTTAGCAGTTGATAGTACTAATAATTATGCAGGTGTGGTACATTTGCACGATTTAATTAAAGAAGGAATTCTATAATGGCAAAAAGAAAACAAGTAAATCCGGACGAAATGTCCTTTTTAGATCATCTTGAAGAATTGAGATGGCATCTTATACGAGCAACTCTGGCAATCGTTATTGTTGGCGTTGTCGCTTTTATATTTAAAGACTTCATTTTTGACGATATTATATTTGCTCCGGCCAATGCAGATTTCGTATCCTATGACTTCTTATGCAGAATCGCTAATGTATTCGGTTCTGATAAGGGCTGTGTCAACGAAATGAATTTTACCATTCAGAACCGTACAATGGGTGGACAATTTAACGCTGCCATCTGGACTTCAATTATTGTGGGGGTTGTTGTTGCATTTCCTTATGTGATTTATGAATTCTGGAAATTCATCTCTCCAGGCCTATATGAGAAAGAGCGTAAAAACTCAAGAGGGTTTATCATTATATCTTCACTGCTGTTCTTCACAGGAGTACTTTTTGGTTACTACATCATCGCACCACTTTCTATAAACTTCTTAGCTAATTTCACTGTTGGTGATATGGTTAAAAATGAGTTTGACATTGGTTCTTATATTGGCTTAGTTCGTGCCAGTGCACTTGCAGCCGGCCTCATATTTGAGCTACCTATTATCATTTACTTTTTCACTAAAATTGGTTTGGTAACTCCAGAGTTTTTAAGAAAATACAGAAAATACGCTCTCATCATTGTGTTGGTTGTTTCTGCAGTAATTACCCCTCCGGATATCTCTACACAGGTAATCGTATCAATCCCAATCCTTATTTTATATGAGGTTAGTATTCTAATTTCTGGAGTAGTGGTACGGAGAGAAGCACGCGAACTAAAACGCACTCAGAAAGGCAAAAATTAAATCTCGGAAAACGAGAGACTACAATAACGATAATACCCCACAACTATGTCAGAAAAGACTTTAAATCAGGTTGAAGAATTCAACACGTATCGCGCTAAAATGAATGACAAAATTCTTGGCGATAAGAATAAGATCATCAATCGCATCTTCAACCTAGACACCAATGCTTTTGCTCCGGGAGCTTTAGATGTAAAGACTAAAGAACTTTTAGGTCTAGTAGCCTCTACCGTTTTACGCTGCGATGACTGTGTACGCTACCATTTGGAAAGCTGCTTTAAAGAAGGTATCACTAAAGAGCAAGTGATGGAAACCTTAAGCATCGGCACATTAATTGGTGGTACAATTGTAATCCCACACTTACGCCGCGCATACGAATACTGGGAAGTTTTAGAAGAAAGTGCCGCAGAATAATACTGGAGTCTAAAAATCAACGTTTTTTAAGTGTTGATGAATCTATAAAATGATCACATGAAACTACGAGCAGAAAATTTAATGAAATCCTATAAAGGCCGAAAGGTTGTAAAAGGAATCACTGTCGAAGTAGAACAAGGGGAAATTGTGGGGCTTTTGGGACCTAATGGTGCCGGAAAAACGACTTCATTTTATATGATCGTAGGTTTGATCAAGCCTAACGGAGGAACTATTTATCTGGATAATAAAGATATCACCAACTACCCGATGTACAAACGGGCTCAAAATGGTATTGGTTATCTGGCTCAAGAGGCTTCAGTTTTTAGAAAGTTAAGTATCGAAGAAAATATTCTCAGCGTGCTGCAAATGACTAAACTGAGTAAAAAAGAGCAATTGGCTAAAATGGAAGAACTCATTGATGAGTTTAGTCTGGGACACATTCGTAAAAGTCGCGGAGATTTACTTTCTGGTGGGGAGCGTCGCCGTACCGAAATTGCACGTGCGCTTGCCACAAATCCCAATTTTATTTTACTTGATGAACCTTTTGCCGGAGTTGACCCGGTTGCCGTAGAAGATATTCAGCGAATTGTAGCACAATTGAAGCAAAAAAACATCGGTATCCTCATTACCGATCACAACGTTCAGGAAACCTTAGCTATTACCGACCATACCTACTTAATGTTTGAAGGAAGCATTCTAAAACATGGTATCCCTGAAGAATTAGCTGCGGACGAGATGGTACGTAAAGTATATCTGGGACAAAACTTTGAGCTGCGTAAAAAGAAACTGTTTCAATAATTTTTAGTCAAAATACACAGGATTATCATCCTGTGCAATTTTAACCAACTTTACCAATTGTTCCTCAAGGATGCGGTCTGCAGATAATTCCGGGAGCTTATTCATATCAAACCAGTCTACTCCTCCAATATCAAAATTGGGGTCAAAACTACCTTCCTGTATTTTACACAAAAAGCACAGTTTATACACATAATGGGTTTGCGGTGGATGCGGATAGTTACGCTTATCCAAAACTGCTAGCAAACGTATTACCTCAGCTTTAAAACCGGTTTCCTCTTCTATTTCTTTCAGGACATTTTCAGCAGGTGTTAAACCAACATCTGCCCAACCTCCGGGCAGGGTCCATTTATGATCTACGGTCTCCTGCACCAGCAAAACTTGATTTTGGTCATTCAGGATTAAACCACGGACGTCTACTTTTGCAGTTGGATAATCTTGCTCTGGAAGGAAGAAATCTTTTAATTGATCAACAGGTTTATCAGAAACAATGCTCATCATTTCTAATGCCAGCGATCGTAATTCTTCATAACGCTCAGCATCATAATTCTCTTTATTGAAAACAAGACCCGCTTCTGCCAGTGACTTTACTTGCTTGATCTGATTGAGAAGATTTTCTGAAATATCCATTCACACTTAATTTTTGATTGTTTCTGAAGGTAGTATTTCTTCAACTTTTTCCTCAGGCTTAATACGCTTTTGAAGCAGTAAAATTTGCCCTAAGTGACTTGACTGATGTTCCATCACATGAAACCAGCCGTAAAAATTGGTCATTCCCGCTCCGGGAATTTCTTCCTGTAGCCAGGCATCATCACGCTTGGCGAGTTCTTTTTTAGTTTCAGCCCGCACTTCAGTATAAATATCTAAATAATAACCGACCTCGTGACCTTTAAATGCTTCTCTTCCACTAGCTCCCAAATCTAAAGCAGCGCCCCATTTTTCTTCTTCTTCTTTGTTGAAAAACCGACCTTCAAAAGTCATTACCTGATACAATTTTTCGGCAGCAGCCAAATGCATAATCAATGCACCTATGCTGTTTGCTTTTTCGTCCATCAAATAATCCAATTCATAAACGGAATGTTTTTGTACCGAACCTTCTACACGATCTTTCATCGCGTCAAGCATACTGACCAAAACGCCCATCTGTGGCGTGTAGCCGTCTTCAGCAACAATTTCCATAGGTCGCGGTGGAGTTACGCCGCGGCCTTTTATTAAAATGGCCTGAGTACCTTCGGTGGAATCTTCCGTTACCTGAGGATCATATTCTTTAATTTTAAGTTGCTCTCCTTCCACGATACCACTACTCCAGCCGCTTAGCGGGTTTTCTATTGTACTCAGTTCAAAAGAGGCATTTTGAATAGGCGCTTCCACAAAATTCCCGTTTTCGTCTTGGATAAGCAGTTTAAGATCATCAAAATAGAAATCTCCATTTCGCATACACAACCCGCCAATACTTAAGGTTTTTGCTTCTTGATCAAATGATCCTTCAATGGTATACGCCGTCCAGTTTTCTGAAGTAGCCGGGCGATCCATCATATTATCAAAAAAACCGGTTTCTTTGTTTTTATTGTCTACGCGCGTCCACAATCCTGCTACGCCTTCGGGATCTTCTGTAATTACTTTAATTTTTCCGGTAAGCTTGAAGTTCACTTCCTTATGAGCCTGCACGTCAATAGTCTGAGTAAAAGAAGTCCAGCTTCTTGAAATTGCGTCTTGAGCACTGGCAGGAATCGAAATAGCCGTAAATAACAGAAAAAGGAGTCTGGTAGTTTTGAATTGCATGGTTGTTCAGGTTTTGGTTCCCATAATAGACCGGCAAACATGTTAAACGTTACAAAACCAGTCTTAAACCCGGTTTCTCGTCACTAGTGACAGCAGTACGTAAAGTATGATTATAAGCGGAATTGCCAGAAAAGTGAGCCAGAATAATAAAATTAAGGCAAGCAATAAAAACCCATAACGCACTTTATTTTCAGCAAATCCCCAGCTTTTAAATTTCAATGCAAAAAGCGGAATCTCAGCATTCAACATATAGCAACTCAAGGCTGTTAATCCCAACAAAAACCAGGTGTTTGTAATCAAATTTTCGGCAAGTTCAAAATCCTGAAATTGTACAATAAGCGGTAAACTCAAAATCAGCAACGCATTTGCCGGAGTCGGCAATCCTATAAAAGAAGTCGTTTGTCTGGTATCTATATTGAACTTAGCCAACCTAAATGCTGATGCCAGCGTAATCGCAAAGCCTAAAAACGGAATAAAAGAAATACTTTCCCAGGACATTCCGGCTTCTACCCAGCGTTCACCGGTATTCCAATGCTCCAGTTTATGCAGCATCTGAAACATCACCATTCCGGGCACCACCCCACTCGTCACAACATCTGCCAGCGAATCTAACTGCAGTCCGAGTTCCCCTTCCACTTTAAACATACGCGCAAAAAACCCATCAAAAAAATCAAAAAACACGCCGAAAACCACAGCATATGCCGCATAATCCAAATGACCGGTTGCTGCAAAAAAAGCTCCAAGCATTCCACAAAATAGGTTGGCCATCGTAAAGGCATTTGGGATATAGCTTTTTATATTCATCGTTTTTAAAATTTTATGGTGTTTCTCAAGACTTGTGCTTGGGGATAAAAATAGCGAAAAACATGTGGCCAAAAGCAACCTTAGCAATCTCCTAACGTTTTAAACAGAAAACCGACACTGCTCCCTGCTCTAAAAATAAAGTTTAAATTCTCAAGGTATTTAATCAACTTTACCCCAAAAACTTAACCGGTTGACACGAGTTCTACTTTTACTATTTTTATCGCTAAGCGCTACAACCGTAACAGCACAAGCTGTGCGTAAATATTCTAATGAATTTTTAAATATTGGGGTTGACGCCGCTTCTTTAGCAATGGGTAATGCTGTAGTTGCAAGTACTAATGACGTGAATAGCGGCTACTGGAATCCTGCCGGACTCGTAAACCTGGAGGACAATCAACTTGCTCTTATGCACGCGAGTTATTTTGCCAATATTGCGCTTTACGATTATGCAGGTTTTGCAAAACCGCTAGACGACCGCAGTACGCTGGGTGTTTCGCTTATTCGTTTTGGAGTTGATGATATTTTAAATACAACCCAATTAATTGATGCTGACGGAAACATAGATTACAATCGCATCAGCCTTTTTTCTACTGCAGATTATGCATTTACAGTTTCATATGCCAGAGAATTGCCAGTACAAGGCTTGAATATTGGGGCTAATGCGAAAATTATACGCAGAATCATCGGTGATTTTGCTTCGAGTTGGGGTTTTGGGATTGACTTTGGAATTCAATATTCGAGTGGAAACTGGAATTTTGGTTTGATGGCGCGAGATATTACAACCTCTGTAAATACATGGGCAATTGACGAAGAAGCCTTTGCTACCATACGGGATGCTGTTGCAGGACAAAACCAAGAACTGCCCGAGACCTTAGAAATAACCATCCCAAAACTACAACTAGGCGTTTCCCGCAACTGGGAAATTCATTATGATTATACGATAAAAGCTGAAGTTGATTTGCTGATGCGTTTTACCCAAACCAATGACATTTTATCAAGTGCTTCTGTAAGCGCTACACCAGCAGCCGGATTTGAATTTGGGTATACCGGAATCGTCTTTTTAAGAGCCGGCGTTGGAAACTTTCAGGAAATCATGCAACTGGACGGAAGCAACCGAATCGGTTTTCAACCCAATATTGGTGTAGGCTTTCAATACAAAGGCATCCACATCGATTATGCCCTGACTGATATTGGTGACCAAAGTGCTGCAATCTACTCTAATATTTTCTCCTTAAAATTAGATTGGGAATTGTTTCGGTAGACTCGGTTTAATCTTTAAATACATTTCGACTGCGCTCAATGTGACAGCGAACTCAGAATAAGAAATCTGTAACTTTTAATTCGCTTTTGTAGCTCTAAGCATTTCTCGTTTTCCGGGTGGACCGGGTAAACGTTCTACAGCAAAACCTACGGCCTGCATGGCACGACGCACACTGCCTTTAGCCGCATAGGTTACTAAAACTCCATCTGCTTTTAAGGCCGCATGCATCTTCTCAAAAATAGATTCGCCCCAAAGCTCGGGTTGAACACGAGCGCCAAAAGCATCAAAGTAAATTAGATTATGCTGATCCTTATCGGTAATCGTTTCAAAAATTTGCTGGCGTTTTTTTAGCTGAAATTTTTTAGTGATTGTAGCAGCAACCTCCCAATCGGTTTGATGCATGCTGTTAAATACGTCTTCGTAATTTTTAGCTTCTATAGCTTCCAGATAATTAAGTTGCTCTATTTCTTCCATAGAAACAGGATAAGCTTCGACTCCTTCATAGCTTATAACAAGTTGTTTATTTTCAGCATGAATTAACGTAAGTAAGGCATTCAAACCCGTACCAAAACCTATTTCCAGAATATCAAGCTGAGAAGCTTCAGGATGCTTTTCGAGAAAAAAATCAAATCCCATTTTAAGAAATACGTGCCTCGCTTCCTGCACCGCGCCGTGCATAGAATGGTATTGCTCATTCCACTCAACTAACTGTATGGTAGTTGAGCCGTCACCTGTTCTTACGATTTTGCGCTCCAAATTACTCTTCGATTTTAACGCCACTTGCCGTAAAACCTAGCGTTTTTTTAGGAAGTGTAATCGCTGCTATTTCAGCTTCACTTTTACCTCCGTCTTCAGCATAATGCTGCTGTTCTTCTACAGAAGTCTCACTGATAAAAGCTTCGCCATGAACTACAACCTTTTTCTCACTTAGATCTTTTGGCACAAAAAAGCCATAATCTTTAAATTTAACCATCACAGGATCTGCAGCTCCAACATCTACGGTCATCCAGCAGCCTTTTGCCTGGCACACTTCTTCTACCGAACCTTCAAAAGTGACGTTAACAGTATCTCCCACTTTAAGATTCTTATAGATATCACCTAATTCAAAAGCAGTAAGTGTTGTTTCATTTTTGAAGTCATCTCCAAAAACATTCAATGCAGAAGCGGTAGGTACTTCAGAAATAGTCGCAACCTCCTCCTGTTGCGAACCTGTTTCTTTACAGGAGATTATACTCAATCCTAATAGTGTTAAAATAAAAAACTGTTTCATAACGCTTAATTTTATAAATATCAGAGCAGCTTGTAAATTTAATCAATTCTTGAGGTTACATACTTTGAGAAAATGATAAATTTGTACTCATAAATTAGATAAAAATGACAGATACATTAAAAGTAACCAAGATTAGCAAATCTAAGATCGACCAGGTTGATTTTAGCAACCTTGCTTTTGGTACCGTCTTTACAGATCATATGTTTGTTTGTGAGTATAAAAACGGAGCTTGGCAAACTCCAGAAATTCTTCCTTATGGTCCGCTACAAATGGATCCTTCTGCTAAGGTCTTTCATTATGGTCAGGCTGTTTTTGAAGGCATGAAAGCTTACAAAGATGATAACGGAGACGTTTTTATGTTTCGCCCTGAAGAAAACTTCAACCGTATCAACAAATCAAGTGAGCGTCTTGCAATGCCTGCTTTTGACAAAGCGTATTTTTTTGACGGTCTAAACACACTTTTAAATCTTGACAAAGACTGGATCAAACCGGGAGAAAGCAACTCGCTTTACATTCGCCCGTTTGTGATTGCTACAGAGAATGGTGTTTCTGCCTCTCCTGCTACCGAATACAAATTCATCATCATTTGTGCACCTGCTCAGGCGTATTACAGCGGTGAAGTGCGCGTACTGTTTGCTGACCATTACAGCCGTTCTGCTGACGGTGGTGTAGGTTTTGCTAAAGCTGCTGGTAACTATGCGGCACAATTTTATCCCACTGAACTTGCAAAAGAAAAAGGATACAATCAAGTGGTATGGACAGATGCCAACACGCACGAATACCTTGAAGAAGCCGGAACGATGAACGTATTCTTTAGAGTTAACGACACCTTGTTGACTGCTCCTACTAACGATCGTATTCTTGACGGAATTACCCGTAAAAGTTTGATCGAATTAGCAAAAAGCCAAGGGATCAACGTGGAAGTACGCCCGGTAAAAGTTTCAGAAATTGTAGAAGCTGCCGAAAACGGTTCTTTAAAAGAAATGTTTGGCGCAGGTACTGCCGCTGTAATCTCTCCTATTTCTGGGTTTACACATAAGGATAAACAATTTGACCTTCCTAAGCCGGAAGATGCTTATTCAACAAAACTTAAAAAACAATTAACCGAGTTACAGGCTAATCGCGCTGAAGATCCTTTTGGATGGCGTTATGAAGTACCTGTATTAGAGGTATAATTTTAAACTATTTCGAGGCAAGTATCGGGATATCGAGCCCTTCGGCCGTGCCCAATATAACAAAAGCATCTTGCATTAATTTGCAAGATGCTTTTTTAGTTTTCAGCAAGTCTGCTTCAGGGTTTTGTGTTTGTATTCTTTAGGCGTATTTTTGCACCTCATTTTTAAACCGAAGACATGCAAGACGGAATATATGCTAAGTTTCACACTTCAAAAGGTGAAATATTAGTAAAACTAGAACACGAGAAAACACCTGGAACGGTAGGTAACTTTGTTGCTTTAGCCGAAGGGAATCTTGAAAATTCAGCTAAAAAACAAGGAACACCTTATTACGACGGATTGAAATTTCACCGTGTGATTCCAGACTTTATGATTCAAGGTGGTTGCCCACAAGGCACCGGTACCGGAAACCCAGGATATCAGTTTGACGATGAGTTTGACGATAGCTTAAAGCATGATGCTCCAGGAAAACTTTCTATGGCAAACGCCGGTCCGGGAACAAACGGAAGTCAGTTTTTTATTACCCACACCGCTACGCCTTGGTTAGATGGTAAGCATACCGTTTTTGGAAGCGTAATTGAAGGGCAGGATATCGTTGATGCAATCGCACAGGGAGATCAGATTGAGACCCTTGAAATCATTCGTGAAGGAGAGGAAGCACAAAACTTTAATGCGGTTGAAGCTTTTAGAACATTTGAAGGTGCTCGTGAAAAACGCATTGCAGAAGAGCGTGCAAAAAAGGCAGAAGCTCTTAACAAACTAAGTGAAGGTTTTAAAGAAACTAAAAGCGGATTGCGCTACCAGATCATTCAAGAAGGTAACGGTAAAAAAGCAGAAACCGGCAAAACAGTTTCCGTACACTACAAAGGTCAGTTAGCTGACGGTACCGTTTTTGACTCTTCTTATAAAAGAAACCAGCCTTTGGATTTTCAGGTAGGTGTAGGTCAGGTAATCGCGGGTTGGGATGAAGGTATTGGCCTATTAAAAGTGGGTGACAAAGCGCGCTTTGTAATCCCTTCTGATTTAGGATACGGAAGTCGCGGTGCAGGCGGTGTGATTCCACCAGATGCGATTCTTGTATTTGATGTAGAATTAATGGATGTAAAATAAGGTTACACAAACCTATTGAAATACTAAAGCCACCTCTTCAGGTGGCTTTTTCTTATTTAGTATGTCTTCACTTTTAAACACTTAAGAGATTTGGTCGTCCGTATTCAATTTCTTATCTTAAAAAGACAACCAATAAAACAAAAAATTATGGGAAAAGGAGATCAAAAAACCAAACGCGGAAAAATACATCGAGGTACTTACGGTAAGTTAAGATCTCGAAAAAATAAGAAAAGAGCCGCAACAACAGCTGATGTACCAACTAAGCAAACTGCTACCAAAACAAAAGAGGCCGGAAAAACGACCTCTGATAAAAGTTTAGCTGATAAAAAACCTTAATAGTTTAACGAACAAATACAAGTTCGTTTTTATCTAAATCAGAGTATTGCTCACTGAAGCCGTACCCGTCATAATCAAAGCCCTTGAGTTCTTCTATGGTCTTTACATCCTTATCTATAATGTATCGCACCATAGAACCTCGGGCTTTTTTAGCATAAAAAGAGATTATTTTAAGCTTTCCGTTTTTATAGTCTTTAAAAACCGGAGTAATTACAGGAACTTTTAATTGTTCAGGTTTAACCGATTTAAAATATTCGTTACTCGCTAGATTTAAAAACAACTCATCGTCTTTAAGCTCTGCATTTAAAGCTTCAGTAATCTTATCGTCCCAGAATTCATAAAGATCCTCTGTTCGACCCGATTTCAATTTCGTTCCCATTTCCAGGCGATAAGCTTGCATCAAGTCAAAGGGTTTTAAAACTCCGTACAAACCGGAAAGGATGCGCAGCGTATCTTCAAGCTTATCTAACTTTTCTGTCGGAATAGTGTAGGCGTCTAACCCCGTGTACACATCACCATTAAAAGCATAAACTGCTGGACGTGCATTTTGTTTTGTAAAGGGAGTAGAGAATTCTTTATAACGCTGATAATTGAGATCAGCCAATTTATCACTGATACTCATCAGCTCAGCAATCTCAGCTTTAGTCTTGCGCTCTAATTTTTTGTTTAACGTATCAGCCTCCTCTAAAAATTGAGGCTGTGTACTACGTGTAGTAGGTAATTTTGATTCAAAATCAAGTGATTTTGCCGGGGAAACTACTGCTTTCATTATAAATTTCTTTTCCCCAAAAATAAGCATTACAGCGCTGTTGAATCTGTTCTTTTAATAAGTTTTAGGAATAGCGCAATAGATAATTGGGTGGTAAAAATTAAACTCCAACAACTTTACGTTCATCACTTTCTATAAGTCCGTCACGCAGGCGAATCACACGATGTGCATGATCGGCGATATCTTCCTCGTGCGTTACTAAAATCACCGTATTTCCGGCAGCGTGAATGGCATCAAAAAGACTCATGATTTCTACCGAAGTCTTAGAGTCTAAGTTTCCGGTAGGTTCATCAGCAAGTATTATAGAGGGTTTATTAACCAAAGCGCGTCCTACAGCTACACGCTGACGCTGCCCCCCTGAAAGTTGATTGGGCTTATGATCCATGCGATCTGCAAGACCTACATCCTGCAACACTTCTTGTGCTCTGGCGTGACGCTCCGGTTTAGAATACCCGGCATACACCATGGGCAAGGCTACATTATCTAAAGCAGTCGTTCGCGGCAATAAATTAAAGGTCTGAAAAACAAAGCCGATTTCTTTATTACGCACCTCTGCAAGTTCGTCATCGGTCATTGAGCTTACATCACGAGAATTTAAAATATAAGTGCCCGAAGTAGGTGTATCTAAGCAACCCAAAAGGTTCATCAACGTAGACTTACCAGAACCCGAAGGCCCCATAATCGCTACATACTCCCCTTTATCAATCTGTAAATCTATCCCTTTTAAAACGTGTACAATTTCATTTCCAAGCGGGAAATCACGCTTAATATTTGTAATATCAATAAGGCTGCTCATAAACTGATCTCTAATTTAAATCAACACTAAAAGATAGTTGATTTTGAACAATGAGTAGCCAAAATACAGTTTGAGTTACATTTTTTAGAGCCTAATTTTAAAATGCTCCTTGGCTTGCTCTTGCCTAAAGAATACAAAACCCAACCAAAAACAATCTACCGTTACCTGCACCTGAGGATGCTGCTTAATCGTTTCCCAAGCCTCAGTCATAGAAGCAGACCAATATATATCATCAAAAACCCATACAGAATCATTTTGAGCAGTTGGTAATAGCTGTTCAAAATACTCCAGAGTTGCTATTTTACTGTGATTTCCGTCAAAATAAATCAGATCATATTCGTTTTGCCCTACCTGTAAAAGGGTTTCCCTAAAATCACCCTTGATAATTTCAACATTTGAAATATGAGATTGAACCAAGTGTTTTCGAGCTATTTCAGAAGTCTCAGGACAACCTTCTAAAGTAGTCAACTTTCCCGTCTTAGAAAGCGCTAAGGCTGATGTGGCTAGTCCGAGCGATGTACCTATCTCTAAAATGGACTTCGGTTTAAAATAAGAAACTACCCGATAGAGCAATTGCATTCTTTTAAAGCTTGCTCCGGCGAATTGTGCAATGGCTTTAACCTTACGCTTATTGGATTTAAAAACTCGTGAACCTGCCCCAAAATCAGTCACCTCAATAACCTCATCACTCTTCAGTAATTCATTACGGTAATTTTGCAGAGGTAAATAATCCGTATAATTTTTACGATCGTAAAGACATTTTGTAACAAAAGAAAAAACAAAAGGTGAGTGAACACCATGCTGATTAGTAGCTGTTTTTAAGAACTTAAGATATGCTTTGATCAAATACCACATGGGTAATTAGCCTTCCTGTTTAGCACTCAGCTCAAACCAGCGTTCTGTGAATTCGTCTATTTTATCTTGAATCTCCTGAAGTTCAATAGAGCGTTTATTGATCTCTTCCCCAGACAAATCCGGATTTAAAAATTCGGATTCCTTTTGTTCTTTTTGCTTTTCCATTTTAGCAATATCACGCTCCAAACGGTTGTATTCTTTCTGCTCATTATAAGACAACGAACTCGCAGCGGTTTTCCAATTTTCTTTATTAGTTTCCTTTTCTATGCTCGGTTTAGGGTCTTCGTCCTGAACAACAGCCGGTCCGGAATCATAAGCTCTAAAATCAGAATAATTCCCTGGGAAATCTTCTACAACTCCCTGACCTCTAAACACAAACAAGTGATCTACGATCTTATCCATAAAGTAACGGTCGTGAGAAACCACAATCAAACAGCCTGGGTAATCAAGCAGGAAACTCTCCAGAACATTTAACGTTACAATATCCAGATCGTTAGTCGGTTCATCCAGAATTAAAAAGTTAGGATTCTGAATCAACACCGTACATAAATACAAACGCTTACGCTCCCCCCCACTTAGCTTCTCAACAAAGTCATATTGTTTTTTTCGATCAAAAAGAAAACGCTCTAAAAGCTGACCTGCGGAAATCTGACGCCCTTTTTTCAATGGAATATAATCTCCAAATTCCTTAATGACTTCAATTACCTTTTGCCCGGGTTTGATCTGAATACCTTTCTGAGTATAATATCCAAATTGAATGGTTTCTCCAATCACAAGCTTTCCGGAATCCGGCGGCATTTTTTCTGTTAGGATATTGAGAAAGGTAGATTTACCTGTACCGTTTTTACCGATGATCCCAATACGGTCTGCACGCTGAAAATTATAATCAAATTTATCAAGAATCACGCGATCTTTAAACGACTTTGAAACCTTATGAAGCTCAACTATTTTACTCCCCAGACGTTCCATATTCAGCTCTAGCTGAACCTCATGATCATTACGTCGTTTTGAAGCACGGTCTTTGATCTCAGCAAAATCGTCTATTCTTGATTTTGACTTGGTGGTACGTGCTTTAGGCTGGCGACGCATCCACTCTAATTCTTTTTTAAAAAGCTGCTTTGCTTTACCGGTTTCAGTCTCTTCGTTGGCAATTCGCGCATCTCTTTTCTCCAAATAATAAGCATAATTACCTTTATAACTGTATAGTTTTCCTTCTTCCAGCTCTATAATTTCGTTACAGACACGTTCTAAAAAATAGCGATCGTGTGTAACCATAAATAAGGTGAAATTCTCTTTAGCAAAAAACTGCTCTAACCACTCGATCATTTCAAGGTCAAGATGGTTAGTGGGCTCATCAAGAATCAACAGGTCGGGTTTACTCAGCAACATATTAGCAAGTGCCAAACGCTTTTTCTGACCACCGCTTAGTTTTTCAACTTTACGATCAAGATCATCAAGTTTCAGCTGAAATAGTATTTGCTTATACTGCGTCTCGAAATCCCACGCCTGAAATGCTTCCATCTGATCAAAAGCCTTCTGATACGCATCACCGTCACCCATATTCTCGAGCGCATGCTCATAAGCAGCAATGACTTTGAGTATCTCATTATCGCTGTCAAAAATGGTTTCTTCAACGGTAAGATTAGGATCCAAGTCGGGCTCCTGAGGGAGAAAAGCTATTTTAATTCCCTTGCGGAAAATCACTTGTCCGCTATCGGGATTTTCGGCACCGGCAAGAATATCAAGCATCGATGTTTTTCCGGTTCCGTTTTTAGCGACCAGCCCTATTTTTTGACCTTCATTAATACCAAAAGATAAATCTTCAAACAGAACCCTTTCGCCGAAGGCTTTAGAAATAGATTCTACAGAAACATAATTAATTGCGCTCATAGGCTGCGAATTTAGCCTTTAAAAACGGAGAAAAAAATCTTATTCTACCAGATTACTTATCAAGAATTTCTTTGATATTGGGTTTAAAATAAGAAGGCCCTTTAAGCACTTTACCGTCTTTGCGATAAATGGGTTTACCGTCTGCCCCTAGCTTACTCATATTACTACGTTGAATCTCGTCAAAAACCTCTTCTATTTTATATTGCATCCCATGTTCTAAAATCGTTCCGCATAAAATGTATAGCATGTCACCCAGGGCATCTGCAACTTCGGTAAGATTATTGTTAGTGGCAGCTTCAAGATACTCTTCATTTTCTTCTTTCATCAGATTGAAGCGCAACAAATTCTTTTGCTCACCTAAATCTGCTTTGGGAGCTTCATTTATCCCAAGGCCAAATGCGTTATGGAATTCAGTTACTGCAGCTAATCGTTTTTTCATCGTATTTTTCTGTATTAAAGACTTAATTTTGAATAAAAATACATTAAAATGTTTACTACGGGTCAGTGGGTTTTTGCAGCAGTTTTCTTTATAGCTTTTGTGATCTTTATCTCAAGAAGTTACCGCAAAGACCGTAAACTTCACAAAAAAGAATATAAAGGATCTTTCTGGATCTTGATAGGCTTTCTCGTTTTTGTAGGGCTTTTATTTTTAATAAAAATTACTCTTAATAAATAATTGAATTCGCGCCAGCTTCTTTATAAGAATTTCTTATGGTATGCATTAAATTGTTAAATTAGCTCTTAAACCTGTTGCTAAATGAAAATATTAAAATACCTATTCTTCCTTTTGCTAATCGTTTTTATAGCAGGCGCTATCTATTTTGCCACAAAAGACGGTAGTTATGAAATTGAAGAATCAAAAATTATTAAAGCTCCTGTGAGCTTAGTTTTTGATAAGGTCAATGAATACAAAACTTGGGAAAAATGGGGCCCTTGGAAGGAAGAAGATCCTACAATGGTTTTCAATTATCCTGAAAACACAAGGGGTGAAGGCGCAAGTTATTCCTGGGATGGAAAAGAAACTGACGGCGCTATCAGGACCACATCTGTCATACCCAATCAGCGCATTGAGCAGGATATTACCTTTACAACACCTGGTGGCGAAAACACCGCAAACGTATACTGGCAGTTTGAAAAAGTTGAAGAAGGAACAAAAGTCACCTGGGGAATACGCGGCGAACATCCATTAATGGATAAGGCCTATTTTACACTTAGCGGCTTTGACTTTGATGCCGAAATGAAAACCATGTATGAAAAAGGGTTGAGCAACTTGTCCAGAAGTGTTATAGAGGATATGGAAATTTTCTCGATAAGCGATGCTAAAATCACCCAATATAGCGGTGGATTCTATATGTACACCACGACCTCAACGTCTCTTGAAACTGCAGAAAATAAAGTAAAAGAATTAATCCCGCAGGTAAAACGCTTTATGGAAGGTAATAGCATTACCATTTCAGGCAAACCTTTAAGCATTTACAATGCTAAAGATGAAACCAATAATAGTGCGATTATTTCTAGCGGAATACCTACAACCTCTCGTATTGTTGTACCAGAAGACAGTTCTATTTTATGCGGGTTTATGCCTTCTTACACTGTAATAAAAACCACACTAACCGGAGACTTAAAAAACCTAAATGCTGCTTGGAAAAAAGCTGAAGCATTTAGGACTTCAAACAATTACCAACCAGCAGAAAACAGCAATCCTTTTGAGATTTATGTCATAGGAGCTGAAGACAATCCTAATCCGGCAGAATGGGTTACCGAACTATATTTACCCGTACAGGTAGAACAAATGACGCTCGAAAGTCTTTAAATTATTTTGAAATTTTTAAAAATGTAAAAGCTCGCTTCAAAAGTTTTGTAGTAGTTTTATACTAAGAAAAATACAATGAAAACCATTTACACATCATATCGCTCGCTAAAGGTCTTTAAGACCCCACCCGACTTGTTGTGTTATAACTCGTAAGAGTAGATATATTTTATAAAAACGCAAGTCTGGTAAATCACCAGACTTTTTTTATGCCTATACATCAATGAAAAAACTACTACAAACTTATCTTAATACTTTTAAAGGCTTATCCAGGGAAGTCTGGTGGCTTGCTTTAATTACTCTGGTTAACAGAGCCGGCGCAATGGTAATCCCATTCCTGTCGCTTTATCTAAGAGATGACCTGGGCTTTAGTTTAAGTAACGTGGGCTGGGTAATGACAAGCTTTGGTTTTGGATCTTTATTCGGTTCTTGGCTAGGTGGGATACTTTCAGATAAACTAGGTTACTACAAAACGATTTTAATAAGTTTACTTGCTACCGGAATTGGTTTTTTAGGTCTTCAGTTTATAAGCAGTTTCTGGGCGGTATGCTTAGGCTTTTTTGCCTTAATCGCTGTTGCCGATATGTCTAGACCTGCCTTTTTCGTTGCCTTGAGCGCTTACAGCAAGCCTGAGAATAAAACCCGCTCTTTAACGTTAATTCGTTTAGCAATAAACTTGGGATTTTCTGCAGGTCCTGCATTAGGTGGAATTATCATCGCCAGCATCGGCTATTATGGCCTTTTTTGGGCAGATGGGATTACGTGTATGTTAGCGGGAATTCTTTTAATACAGACATTAAATCCAAAGAAAGCGAAAGAAACCGATCAGGAAGAACGTATCGAAAATCCGTTATCGCCTTATAAAGACCGTCTTTATATACTTTTTCTTATTGCTCTGGCTTTGTTTGGGGTTGTATTTGTACAGTATTTTTCGACTGTTCCTGTTTTCTATAAAGAAGTTCGTTTTTTAACCGAATCTCAAATAGGGCTTTTACTAGGACTCAACGGCTTACTGATTTTTGTATTTGAAATGCCATTAATTGCATTTATGGAGCGTAAAGGATGGAATCAAATAGCAAATGTTATTAGTGGCTTTATCTTCACCGCATTGAGTTTCGGCTTTTTCTATTTAATGGGGTGGAATGGCTTTTTGGTCATCGGAATGATTGTTGTCACATTGGGTGAGATGATTGCTTTTCCCTTTGGCAATGCTTTTGCCTTACGTCGTGCTAAGCTAGGAAGACAAGGAGCTTATATGGGGTTATACAGCATGTCCTTTTCTTTGGCTCATATTTTTGGCCATAACAGCGGGATGCAACTCGTTAACGCTTTCGGTTATAACAAAACCTGGCTCGTAATGGTCGCAATCAGCTTAGCAGGTATTCTCTTGCTGCTCTATGTAAAAAAGAAAAGTCTAAAGATTAAAATTTAGATTTGCCCAAATAGGTATTTATAAGCTCGTTGTAAATAGGCTTTATTTTTAGCAACTCGGTATTGGGAATTTCATAAAGTACATCGTAAGAAGTATAGCCTTGTTTCAGCAATTCTTCTAAGTAGAAATATGCAGTATTATAATCTTCATCTTGAGCAGAAAGATTGATAATGTCTAAATACGACTGATAATCATCAGGATGTAACATAGTCATTAGCACATTAGAAAAAATACGCTGATCGATAAGACCTACTCTATTTAAAGTAAGAAAGTCGTTTACCGTATAATCTAAATAACCCAGCATACGTTTTGCGACTTTCTGTTCTTTAGGTTTCAGGGAATTTTTAGCTGCTAGTTTAAAGTCATTGATTCTACTATCCCAATATCCTAAATTCTCAAAGTTAGCTAATGCGATGTCTTCTTCTAAAAAGTATGAGACATCATCCAGAAGCAAGACCTCTTCAAGATTACCTGATTTATTTTTCCGCTTTGCAGATTTATAAGCATCTGAACGTCTTAGCGAACGTTGCAAATCTCTTATAGGGCCTAGATCTACATTCCCCCTGTAATCACTTTTTATATCGGTAACCAAATCATAAGCAGTGAGATACTCTTCTTGTTCGATCAGATTTCTCGTGGTATTTAAATCAAACTTAGCATGTTTTTGCCAGATAGTGTCGGGCACCTCTAAATCAAGACGCTCAGCGTTGAGATGCGAAAGCCTGTTGATTAATGTTCCTAAAAATGCTGCGCTAGGCCAAGTATTCGTATCACTATATTCATATAAAGTATTATCACTATCAAAAGTGCGCATCATATCAAAATAATCTTCCATCTGATAGTAATTTGCAGAAGCTTCACCTACTACACCCATCACCGTATTTCTTTTAGATCGTTGCAAGTATTGATTGGCATAAAACACATCATCTACAAGAAGCAAATTTTTAGAGCCGGTTATTATATAAGAAACAGCGCTAGCGACCTGAGCCCCACTTTTTAGTCCAGCCATATAGACCTCATTTTTATTTATGGCGACTTTTAAAAAAACATCTTTCATAATCTGCACAGCAATATTTGCATTTACATCAAGACTGTCTAAATCATTATACAACGGCTTATTGTTCGCAACAACTACAAAATCCTGACCATCTATACTTGAAACGAAAAGACGTGCCGCACGAGTACCTTCACCACTCGGATCAAAGACAAACAAAACTTTTTCAGGTCTATCTGTTGAATAATTTCTCGGTAAAAAAATTGAATAAGGAACATCGAGTGTATCGCTTGTAACTCTTGTCTCTGAAACAAGACCTCTTAATAAAGTTTCTTGACAAAATACCAGTGAAGAAGTAAGCAACAAAACGAACAATATAACTTTTTGCATAGGTTTTTATAAAAAATACTACAATAATTGTGCTACAATTTAGGCAATAAAAAAACTGCTTTGTATTAAAGCAGTTTTAAATATAAGGGTGAAAGAGTGTAATTTTTATGATTCTACACGTTGTGCGATTTGTTTAGGATTTTTCTTGAATAAGAATTTAGCAAACAATGAAACTACAAAAAGGTCTGCAGCTATTAGAAATATAATACGTGCTGCTTCTGTTGCCCAAAGATCAAAACCTCCAAAACCATATATTCCTGCTACAACTGCTATTATCAAAAAAGGAAGAGTAAATCGTTTCATCATAGTATTTTTTAAATTATTAACTGGTGTAAAAGTAGTCTGATAATCAGGGCTCTTATCCCAACAAAATCCTAATTACTATATTTTTAACGATAACAGTCTATATATGTTAACGAGTTCAGAAAGTAAGCAGCTTTAAAGCAAACCAGTAAGGAATGAAAAGGAAACAGCTTTGGACTTCAAGGCAAGTCTAGGAGCATTTAAATCTCGATTATCGAGTAAGATTTTAAAGCTTTTACGACTCAACTAAAGCACATGCGTAGTTGCTTAGATTACAGCTGCTATTTGTCATACAGTTTGTATCTTTACATCGCAAAAAAATTGGAATGAATACCGAAACCACTATAGCTCCTGTTCGCACCCCAAAACCTAAATGGTTGCGGGTTAAATTACCAACAGGAAAAAAATATACCGAATTAAGAAGTCTTGTAGATAAGTATGATTTACATACTATTTGTACTTCAGGAAGCTGCCCCAATATGGGAGAATGCTGGAGCGAGGGTACGGCTACATTTATGATATTAGGAAATGTTTGCACCCGTTCTTGTGGATTTTGTGGCGTAAAGACGGGAAGACCCGACACTTTAGACTGGGAAGAACCTGAGAAAGTGGCGCGGTCTATTAAATTAATGGGGATTAAACATGCAGTAGTTACATCTGTAGATCGTGATGATCTTAAAGATATGGGTTCAATTATGTGGGCTGAAACGGTAAAAGCTATCAGACGTATGAATCCTGAAACTACACTTGAAACGCTTATTCCAGATTTTCAGGGAAATGAGCGCAATATAGATCGCATCGTTGAGGTTTCTCCAGAAGTGGTTTCTCACAATATGGAAACCGTTAAGCGTCTTACCCGCGAAGTGCGTATTCAAGCGCAATATGAGCGCAGTTTAAGTGTTTTAAAATATCTGAAACAGCAAGGCATCAGAAGAACAAAATCTGGAATTATGCTGGGTCTTGGCGAAACAGAAGAAGAAGTTCTTCAAACCATGCGTGACTTGAGAGATGCTGATGTAGATGTGGTAACCATAGGTCAATATCTACAACCTTCTAAAAAGCATTTGGAAGTTAAGCAGTTTATCACGCCAGATCAGTTTAAAAAATATGAGGTTTTAGGCTTAGAAATGGGCTTCCGTCACGTTGAAAGCAGCGCATTGGTACGCTCCTCATACAAGGCCCAGAAACACATCAACTAGCACTTAATAAAATGGCTAAAATCAAAATCGGCATAAACGGTTTTGGACGCATAGGCAGAAGACTTTTTCGTCTTTTAGCTGAGCATCCTTCTATTGAAGTTGTAGCTGTTAATGACAAAGCAGATGGTGCAACTCTCGCACACCTTCTTAAATATGATAGTATACATGGTATTTTTAATGCCGAAGTAAATTTTGCAGAAGGTTTCTTAATCCTAAATAATTCCCGCATTAAATTGTATCAGGAAAGTGAGCCCCAAAACATCCCATGGAGGGATCACAAATTAGATCTTGTAGTTGAAGCGACAGGTAAATTCAAGACTTTTGATTCTTTAAAAGGGCATTTAGCCGCAGGAGCTTCAAAAGTTATTTTGAGTGTTCCTCCTGCAGATGATCGCATTAAAACCATTGTTATGGGTGTTAATGAAGATTTGATAACGGGTGATGAGCAAATCATTTCTAACGCGAGTTGCACCACTAATAATGCAGCTCCAATGATAAAAGTGGTTAAAGATCTCTGCGGAATTAAACAAGCCTATATTACTACCGTGCACTCCTATACCACAGACCAAAGCTTGCACGATCAACCACATCCTGACCTCAGAAGAGCTCGTGCTGCCGGTCAATCTATCGTACCCACTACAACGGGTGCTGCAAAAGCCTTAACTAAAATATTTCCAGATCTTGGTGATGTCATAGGAGGCTGTGGCATACGTGTACCAGTCCCTAATGGATCTCTTACTGATGTTACACTAAATGTAGAACGTGAAACTACAATTGAAGAAATCAACAATGCTTTTCAAAAAGCTTCAGAGGGATCTTTAAAAGGAATTCTTCAATATACTACCGTTCCTTTAGTTTCTATAGATATTGTAGGAAATGAACATTCGTGTATCGTTGACGGTCAAATGACTTCAGTGATCGGTAACTTGGTGAAACTCATAGGGTGGTATGATAATGAGACCGGTTACTCTTCAAGACTTATTGATCTTATTCTAAAAATATCTTAAATATTTTAATAGTTTTTTATCGTTATTTCAGCAAAGTGGCTATATTAGTAATTCAATGAAAACAATAATGCCGCTCGACAGAAAACTACTTGTCGTCTTTTTGCTTTTTTTTTCAGTCCTTGGTTTCAGTCAGAAATCAAGAAGAACTGAAAATGCACAAAATATGAAAATTGATTCATTGCTATTGAAGGGAGCTATGGCAATGGATCAAGCAAACTTTGATGAGGCGGTTAATAAATTTAAAGAAGCAGAATCCTTATCTCAAAAATCACAAAATAGCAGCAGCTTAGCCATCAGTAATCAGCTGTTGGCTAAAATTTATTTTGAACGCGGTGAAATTGAATTTGCAGGAAACTACATTTTAAATGCAATAAAGATTCACCAACAACTTCAAGAACTCAATAATCTTGGTCAAGACTATTTAATCTATAGTCAGATTCTCATAAAAACAGGGAATAGCGAAAATGCACTGCCCTTTCTTGAAAACGCAGAACTCATATTTTCAAATACAAGGGATGACGATTCCAGAACCTTACTTGCAACGACATATCTATACGAAGGGAACATATTACAAGAGCTTAGAAACGATCAGGAAGCATTGCTCAAGTATCAAGAAGCACTTTCTATTCTTCAAAAAGTCAAAACTAAAAACTACTATTTACTAGGACGGGTAAATCTGCAAGAAGGTCGGGTTAATTATAATCTAAACCAGTTTACAAAAAGTTTAGAGTTTGCAAACTATGCATATGATATAAGCCTTAGCAATAACCTCCCACAACTTGAAGTTGATGCCTTGGCTCTCCTGAGCAAGATCTATAATAAAATCCAAGATTATGAGAAGGCATACAACAATCTGGCTCTTTACAATCAGAAAAAACAAATCTACTTTGGTGAGCCCAATTCTGAAACTAAAAATGCCACCATTAGAAACGCGTTACTGTCAAGTATTAATCCTAGGGATTTTGACCCGGGCAAACGTGTACAAGCTAATAAAATAACAACGGTTCTTATAATTGCGCTCTTCACAATCCTTTGTTTATTAGCACTTTCCCTTTACAAAAACAACAACCTGAGAGCAAAAGCAAACGAGTTACTTCAAGCTAAAAATGCCGAATTAGTTATTGCTAAAGAAAATGCTGAAAAAGCTTCTGTTGTAAAAGCTCAATTCTTATCTACCATCACGCACGAGTTGCGTACTCCTATGTACGCCGTTACCGGACTTACCCATTTATTATTGAGTGAAAATCCTACTGAAGAACAAAAGAAACATCTTGACTCTCTTAAGTTTTCTGGAGAATATTTACTCTCACTCATCAATAACATACTCGACCTTAACAAGCTGGAAGCAGATAAAGTTGAAGTAGAACAGGCAACTTTCAACCTTCGTAAACGCGTAGATGATGTGCTATTTGCTTTAGAACGTTCTGCTGAAGAAAAAGGCAACAAACTGAATCTAGAATACGATAATGAAATTCCTGAGCAGATCATTGGAGATCCACTTATGATTTCTCAAATTCTTATAAACCTTATCGGAAACGGAAACAAATTCACCCGTGATGGCAATATATTCATAAGAATCAAACAATTAAGCCGCAACGAAACTCAAACCTACCTGCATTTTGAAGTAGAAGATACCGGCGAGGGAATCAGCAAGAAGAAGCAAAAAGATATCTTTCAGAATTTCACACAAGGCTCTGTACAGATCAATAGAAAGTTTGGAGGTACCGGGCTGGGACTATCTATTGTTAAGCGCCTTCTTACGTTGCAGAAAAGTAATATTGAACTGGAAAGCACCCTGGGAAAAGGATCTAAATTCTTTTTTGACATTAAATACGGATTGGCAAAATCTAAAAATAACGAACCCGAAGAACGCGTGTACGAAATTGATTATGATGCCCTAAAAGGCAGAAAACTCCTGGTTGTTGAAGACAATAAGATCAACCAGATGATTACTCGTAAAATTCTTGAGAAAAACGAGATGGAATGCGAAGTAGCAGACAATGGTGAGATCGCGATAGAAAAAGTTCGTTTTGAGAATTTTGATCTGGTACTAATGGATATTCACATGCCCGGAATAAGCGGCATTGAAGCTACTCAAAAGATTAGAGAATTCAATAAAGATGTGCCTATTCTCGCACTAACAGCGGTAACAATCGATGAAAATATAGATGATTTTTATCTGGCAGGCTTTAACGATATTATCCCAAAACCATATAAGGTTGAAGAATTCTTCTTTAAGATACACAACGCTCTTAAGCGTAAAAACGTAATTCTTTAGACTTCTTTAGACTTCACAAAATCTTTGATTTTCTCATCAAAATCAGCTTGCTCATAGAGTAACTTAAAAGAAATTGGAATATAGTACAATGCTGCTTTTTTCAACTTCCCACGAAGACGCACGTAATCTTTCTCTGTAGTAATTATTATATTTTGCTGATCTAAATCCGCCAATTCAGCATCTGTAAAATTATGATGATCACCGAATTCAATATGGGTATACTTGACCTCTTTCTGATTGAGATAATCTAAAAATGGTTTGGGTTTTGCAATCCCGGTAACTACGGCCACTTCTTTCTCAAGCAATGTATTAAAAGATACTACTCCTGATTCTCTTCGCAAAGAATCGTAGGCTATTGCTGCAAAAAAGACCGGAGCTTCAGAATACGCTTTAATTCTATGTTTAATCTGCTGTTGCTGATCAAGGCTTAATTCCTCAGGACATTTAGTTACCACAATAATATCTGCCCGATCTGCACCAGCTCTTGATTCGCGTAAGTTTCCGGCAGGTAAAATCAAGTCTTTATAAAAAAGATCATTATAAGCGGTAAGCATAATCAACAATCCGGGTTTTACCTTTCTATGCTGAAAAACATCGTCTAAAACAATGACTTCTGGCTTAATACTTTTACTTCGTAAATTCAACACTCCTTCTACCCTGCTTTCACAAACTGCGACTTGAACAGCTTTAAACTTTCGGGCAAATTGCAAAGGTTCATCACCCACTTCAGAAGCTAAAGAATCTGGTGTTACATCATAATATCCTTTTGTTACTCTTCCGTAGCCTCTACTTAAGGTTGCCAGCTTATGTGTATCCTTAAGTAAATTCAGAACATACTCGGTCATAGGCGATTTCCCGGTTCCTCCTACAGAAAGATTTCCTATTCCTATAACCGGGAAGTCATATTCCTGAGAATCAAAAATCTTCGTATTAAAAAAATAATTACGCAGACGTGTGACACCGTCATAGGGCACCGAAAAAGGCCAGAGTATTTTACGCAATTTTTTCACAGCACCGAAGGTATAATTTTTAGACTAAAGACCCACACGCAGAGTTTCAGCCTAATGACTAAATAATAGCTCCTAATTTATTTCGGCTTTGCCTGATCAAGAATACTGGAACTTATAAAAAGGGGTGGTAAGACACGAGGCTTTAGTTAACTTTACAGCCTTAAAATTAATTTGTTTATGATCGTTAAAGATATCATTTCAGCTCTCGAAGAGTTTGCCCCACTCGCTTATGCAGAAGATTTTGACAACGTAGGTTTACTTGTAGGAAGCAAAAGCACTGAAGTTAGCGGTGTCTTAGTGACACTCGACACGCTCGAAAACACAATTGATGAAGCTATTGCCAAAAACTGCAATCTGATCGTGAGTTTTCATCCCATAGTTTTTAGCGGACTCAAAAAAATTACGGGTAAAAATTATGTGGAGCGCGTAATACTTAAAGCCATTAAAAATGATATCGCGATCTATGCGATTCATACCGCTTTAGATAATATGCCGCACGGTGTAAGCAAAGGGATGTGTGATGCTTTGAATCTGGAAAACAGAAAAATTTTAATCCCTAGATCAAACGCAATAAAAAAACTAATTACTTATGTACCTAAAAATGAAGTCATCTCCGTACGAGAAGCTTTGTTTAAAGCCGGCGCAGGTAACATAGGAAACTATGAGCAATGCAGTTTTAGCACTAAAGGCAAAGGCACATTTAGGGGTAACGAAGAAAGCAACCCCACAATTGGTAATCGCCTGGAATTACATACAGAAAAAGAAGTTCAGCTTCATATTACGTTTGAAGCGCGTTTAGAATCAGCTGTTTTAAAAGCACTCTTCAACGCACATTCTTATGAGGAAGTCGCTTATGAAATCACAACCTTAGATAATCAGAATCAAAATATTGGGATGGGTATGATAGGCGAATTAACCACTCCTCTAGAAGAATTAGATTTCCTGAATGTGGTTAAAAAAGCTTTTAATGCAAAAGGGATTAGACATTCTGCTTTATGCAACAAGTCTGTAAAAAAAGTTGCTGTTTTAGGCGGAAGCGGGAGTTTTGCAATTAATGCTGCGCTTAGAGCCGGTGCCGATGCATTTATTACCGCAGACCTTAAATACCATCAGTTTTATCAAGCTGAAGATCAATTGATTCTTGCAGATATTGGCCACTATGAGAGTGAGCAATTCACAAAAAATATTTTGACCGACTTTCTTACGAAAAAATTTACTAATTTTGCAGTCGTTTTATCAGACGAAAACACCAATCCTATTAAGTATTTATAATATGGCAAAAAAGACCGAAGCAACTGTAGAAGAGAAACTCAGAGCATTATATGATTTGCAGCTGATACACTCTCGTGTTGATACCATACGCAACGTGCGTGGTGAGCTTCCTTTAGAAGTAGAAGATCTTGAAGATGAAGTTGCAGGATTAAATACCCGACTTGAAAAATTAGGAGGTGAGCTTAGCTTGATCGACGATCAGATAAAAGCTAAGAAAATTCTTATTGAAGACGCAAAAGCCGCTATCAAGAAATATACTGAGCAGCAAAAAAATGTGCGTAACAACAGAGAATACAACTCACTAAGTAAAGAAATCGAATTTCAGGAATTAGAAATTCAACTTGCTGAAAAGAACATCAGAGAATTTCGTGCTCAAATAGAGCAGAAAAACGAAGTTATCAATACTACTAAAGAACGTGTAGAAGAGCGCAAAAAGCACTTGAAACATAAGAAAGAAGAACTTGATGAGATCTTAGCAGAAACCGAAAAAGAAGAGCAAGCGCTTCTTGCAAAAGGAGAAAGCTACGAAGATCAAATCGATGAGCGCCTTGTTAAAGCCTACAAGCGTATTCGTTCTAACGTGCGTAACGGTCTTGCTGTTGTTGCAATAGAGCGTGGAGCTTCAGGAGGTTCTTTCTTCACAATCCCACCACAGGTTCAAGTTGAGATTGCCGGTCGTAAAAAGATCATCACAGATGAGCATAGTGGCCGTATTTTAGTTGACGAAGAGTTGGCTAAAGAAGAACAACAAAAAATGGAATCGATTTTCTCTAAGATCTAAGAAAGCCGTTTTTCGACATACAAAAGCTCCGTATCACGGAGCTTTTTTTATACCCTATTTTTAGAGTTTAACAGGGTATTAGCAGAGCTGTACTGGTGATTCTCCTATATTAGTATCAAACTCAAACCTATGAGACTTTGCTCCCTTCTTATGCTTACTTTATTTATAACTACAAGTTGTAAAAACCCCGGCCCTTCTGCCGAAGACCAGAGAATGGCTCAATTAGAACCCGTACAAACCGAAGCCGTAGATGGCTACGAGAGAGCTTATTTTGCAAGCGGCTGCTTCTGGTGCGTAGAAGCTGTATTTGAAAGCGTAAAAGGGGTTAAAGAAGCTGTAAGCGGATATTCTGGAGGAACTCAAAGCAACCCAACTTACAAACAAGTGAGTTATGGCCAGACCAATCACGCCGAAGCCGTAGAAGTTTTTTACGATCCTAAAGTCGTTAGCTTTAGAAATTTGGTTCTGGTATTTTTTGGCTCACAAGATCCAACGACCCTAAACCGCCAGGGCCCTGACCGCGGGCGCCAATACCGTTCTATTGCTTTTTATCAGAATGACGATCAGAAAAAAATCATAGAAGATATTATCTCCGAACTTAACGACACGGTTTATGACGGCGCAATTGTCACTCAGGTTTTACCCTTTCAAAAATTCTGGGAGGCGGAAGGCTACCATCAGAATTACGAGAAAAATCATCCTAACGATCCTTATATTCAGGGTGTATCACTACCCAGACTCAATCGGTTTAAAAAACAATTTCCAGAACTTTTAAAAGACAACGCACACTAATGAGAACTATCACCAATTTAGCTCTGTTTTTATTTGCCCTATCCTCTAACGCCCAAGAAGATTTTTTAAAGTATAAGTGGCGTAATCGCATCTTGGTCTTTTCTACTGCCAGCTTAGATAACGAAACTTTTACTGCACAGTGGGAAAAGTTTAAAAGTTCTCAGAAAAAGCTAGAAGATCGTAACATGCTGCTTTTTGTTTTAGCAAAAGGGCGTATTTATGACAAAGAATTAAAGGTGATGCATCACTATCATATCGCTCCACTGCGAAAGAAATATCAAATCCCACAGACTTTTAATGGAATAACCCTAATAGGAAAGGATGGTCTGGTTAAGCTTCAAAAACAGTTTGTAATAGAGCCTCAGCTTATTTTTGAAACTATAGATCAGATGCCGATGAGACAGCGTGAAATGCGTGAAAATCTCGACGATTAGTGCTTTCTCGCTTTCAATTCAAATAATAGAGGATACAACTTATTCTGCAATTCATAACCCGCTTCAGTCTCTTGCAGATCTGGTAAGATATTATAAGGCGAAGCATCATGCTCCTTTAGATATTCAATTCTTAAGCCTGCTTCGGCTAATGCTGATACTACAGCTCCCAAGCCGTGATTCCACGTATATTCTTTTGTTGTTATAGCTGAATCTTTTTCGGCATAGGTCCCAGTATTTTCTTCGTATATGAGTTCTTCTTGCATATAACCGTATCTCATTTCAGGTGGATTTTCTCGATAATCCCACATCCAAACGATTGGATGAAATTCTACGATATAAAATACGCCTCCGGGCTTTAAACAATTTTTAATCATTTTTGCCCAAGGTTTTAGATCTGGCAACCAACCTAGCACGCCATAACTTGTAAATACAATATCATAAGTTTGAGTGACTAATTCTGCAGTGTCTAAAACATTTCCGCAGATAAACTGAGCGTCAAAATTCAATTCAGCACTTAATTTCTTTGCAGTTTCAATAGCCACATCAGAAATATCTATACCGGTACAAATAGCTCCTCTTCTGCTCCAACTCAAAGTATCCTGACCAAAATGACACTGCAAATGCAATAAGGATTTCCCCTCAACATCAGGCAACGCATTCAACTCATAAGCATTCAAGCTGCTTTTACCGTTTTTAAAAGCTTCAACAGCGTAGAAGTCACTTGTAAGATGCGGTTTAACCTTTCGATTCCAAGTCTCCTTATTGATCTCGAAATAATCGTTCACTTCCATTTTACAAAACGTTTAACACCTAATCACGTCAGGCTAAAGTATTTTAATGGACAAAATAAGCAATATTAACCTACATCAAGCATAGTCTCTATCTCGATGTATACTTTTATAAAAAAGAAAATTACTATTACTATGAAAACTAATCAAGCATTATTGCAATCCTTTAAACTAGGAGATATTACATTAAAAAATCGTCTTGTTATGGCTCCTATGACCAGAAGTCGTGCAGAAAATTCTGAGAATGCTCCTACTGAAATGCATGTGGAATACTACACACAACGCGCCGGAGCCGGACTCATTATCACTGAAGGCTCACAGGTTTCTAAACGAGCAGTAGGATATATTCACACAGCTGGTATTCATTCTAAAACTCAAGTTGAAGGATGGAAAAAAGTAGTGGATGCTGTTCACAAAGAAGATGGGAAGATATTTATTCAGCTTTGGCACGTGGGACGCATATCGCATCCTGACTTCCATAATGGGGAAAAACCATTAGCTCCAAGTGCTGTAAACCCAAATGCAAAATCTTATACCCCAGAAGGTTTTAAAGACACGGTAGAACCTAAAGCGATGACGCTGCAGGAGATTGAAGAAACCCAACAAGAGTTTGTGAACGCAGCAAAAAATGCAGTTGAAGCAGGCTTTGATGGAGTAGAAATTCACAGTTCTAATGGCTATTTATTCCATCAGTTTTTTAATAAAAATGCAAATACCCGTACTGATGCGTATGGAGGAACTATTGAAAACCGCGTTCGCTTTTTCTTTGAAACTTTAGATAAAGTAAAAGAAGTTATACCTCAAAATAAAATTGGAGTTCGTCTGAACCCTTCATTAAATGATGTTTTTGGGATTAAAGCAACAGAAGAAACCATCCCAACCTTTGATCACATTATTGAACGTCTTAATAATTATGATTTAGCATACTTACACCTTTCAGAACCGTTTACTGATGTAAGCGAAATTGATTTTCTTGAAACAGAAATCGCAAAAAGATATCGCCCTAGATATAAAGGCAACTTGATGATCAATTCAGGCTTTACTCAAGAAACCGGTAATGCAGTTATTGAAGCCGGCAACGCCGACCTTGTAGCTTTCGGGAAGTTATATATCTCTAATCCCGATCTTGCCGAACGCTTTGCTATAAATGCTCCTACTGCAGAATGGGACGAGGATACGTTTTATACACAAGGCAAAAAAGGATACACCGATTACCCTACCTATCAGCAAGAAAAACAGAAAGTTGAATAGGCTAAAATTTTGTTATTTTGTTTAATCTTAACAATAGTCGAGTTGAACAAACTGTAATTTAGGGGTAAGTTATACTTACCCTTTTTTATGAGACATTATACTGATAAGGAAATAGAAGAATTACCATCCAGATATCGCGCACACTTTATAAACAGCTGCACGGGATTTAAATCTGCAAACTTGCTTGGTTCGGTCTCTAAAGACGGCATCAGTAATGTAGCAATTTTTAGTTCGGTAACACATTTAGGGAGTAACCCTCCACTTTTGGGTTTTGTGCTACGCCCAACTTCTGTTGAGCGCAATACCTATGATAACTTAGTAAAATCTGGCGTTTTCACAGTAAATCATGTGAATCAAAATTTCATAAAAGAAGCACATAAAACTTCAGCTAAATACGAAGGGAATGTTTCAGAATTTGACAAGACCCTTTTAACTGAAGAATTTTTAGATGATTTTAAAGCTCCATACGTAAAGCAAAGCCGTATAAAAATGGGGTGTGAATTTGTCAATGAATATTTTATCAAAGAAAATGATTGTAATTTTATAATAGGCAAGATCAAGCATATTTATGTAGACGATCACATACAGGCAGATGATGGTTGGCTAAACCTTGAGCGTGCTCAGACGGTTTGCATAGATGGCCTTGATGGGTATGCCCTCCCTCAAATATTGAATCGTTTTACCTATGCAAAGCCAAATGAGGCTGTGCATTCAATTAGAGATCTTGGCTCATAAAAAAGTAAATCTTCCTCAAAAAATATGCTTAACCTGTGAAAAGCCTTTTACCTGGCGAAAGAAATGGGAAAAGAAATGGCAAGACGTAACCTACTGTAGCGAGCGCTGCAGACGTAATAAAAAGACTTTATAAATGAATTTAGTTTGGTTTAGAAATGATTTAAGAACCCAAGACAATCATAGTTTAAATCAGGCATTAGTAGATGCTAAAAATGTTCTGGCGGTTTATTGTTTTGACCCGAAACAGTTTAAAAAAAATCGTTTTGGATTTAAAAAAACAGAACGATTTAGAGCGCGATTTTTAATCGAAACCATTCAAGAATTAAAAGATAATCTGGCGGAATTAAACATTCCGCTTTTTGTATTTTGTAATCAGCCTGAAAAAATACTCCCGCAATTCATAAGCGATCAAAACATAAAAAAAGTCTTTCTTCAAAAAGAATGGACATTTGAGGAAAAAAAAGTTTCAGATTCGGTTAAAAAGCTCTCCAATCCTGATATTGAATTCACAGAAACATTTGATCAGTTTTTAATTCATCCGGAAGATCTTCCGTATGATAGCTTTGCTGCTATTCCTCAGGTTTTTACGCAGTGGCGTAAAAAGTGTGAAAAACAAGCAAGCATCAGAGGTCTCGTAAAACCCAGAAAACTTTCCGAAGAAAATCTAATCGACACACAGACTACAATTCCAACACTTACTGACCTAGGGCTTGAAGAGTTTAAACAAGATGACCGCTCTGCTTTTCCATTTAAAGGTGGAGAAAATCAGGCATTACAAAGAATTAAATCGTATTTCTGGGATTCTAAAAAACTACAGGTTTATAAAAAAACCCGTAACGGACTTCTGGGTAACGATTACAGCTCTAAGCTTTCGGCTTGGCTGGCAAATGGGAGTTTATCCCCACGAACCGTCTATTGGCTGGTAAAAGAATTTGAGAAAAATCAGGTGAAAAATGAAAGCACCTATTGGTTGATTTTTGAACTTTTCTGGCGTGATTATTTTAAATACATTTCTCTAAAACACGGAGCTAAAATCTTTTATCTAGGGGGGATTCTAGACAAAAAATACGATTGGAAACAAGATGAAGAATCGCGTAAAGCTTGGATAAACGGCACTACAAAATATGATTTTGTAAATGCAAATATGCAAGAAATCGCAGCTACAGGTTGGATGAGCAACCGCGGCAGACAAAATGTGGCGAGTTTTTGGTCTAAAGAATTACAGCAAGATTGGCGCGTAGGCGCAGCCTATTTTGAGAGTATGCTCATAGATTATGATGTACACAGCAATTACGGCAATTGGATGTATAATAGCGGTGTAGGTAATGATCCACGAGATCGTAAATTCAATATAAAAAGTCAGGCGGAACGCTATGACGGCGACGGGAAATACCGCAGAGTCTGGCTTCAAAAATCATTGTTTGATTAAACTATTACCTGTGAAAAAACTCCGTTTAATTCTTGGCGATCAGCTCAATCACAACCATTCTTGGTTTGATGAGACTGACAATGAAGTGATTTATTTTATAGCTGAAATGCGTCAGGAAACAGATTATGTCGTACATCATATTCAAAAAGTGATCGCCTTTTTTGAAGCTATGCGAAATTTTGCAGATTGGTTAGAAGAACGGGGGCATTTTGTGATTTATTACGACTTGAGTCATCCCGATAACAAACACGAATTATCTAAAAATCTGAATCAATTAATCAAAGCGCATCAAGTAGATAAATTTGAATATCAGCTCCCTGATGAGTTTCGGTTAGATCAACAACTCAAAGAGTTTTGCAAAACGTCAAACATTAAAACTGAAGCACACGAAACAGAACATTTTCTAACCAGTCGCCCTGATCTGGAGAGCTTTTTTAAAGGAAAGAAAACCTATACGATGGAATATTTCTACCGCGATATGCGTAAGAAATATGACATCATGATGTTAACAGAAAAAGATCCTGAAGGTGGTAAATGGAACTTTGACCAGAGTAATCGCAAAAAATGGAACGGCAAACCCGAGATTCCACACGAACGCGGTTTTAGAAAAGATGTTTCAAATACGCTAAAACGCATAAAAGATGCAGGCATAAAAACGATGGGAGCGGTTGATGAAATTTCATTCAACTGGCCTACTTCGCGAACAGACTCTTTGAGCGTGCTCAACTATTTCTGTGAAAATTTATTGGTTCATTTTGGTGACTATCAAGATGCGATGGACCCTGATCAGGTGTATTTGTTTCACAGCAGATTGAGTTTTGCGATGAACAGTAAAATGCTGCACCCCCTCGAAGTCATTAAAAAAGTAATTGAATACTGGCGTGAAAATAAAAATCAGATAGACATCAGTCAGGTTGAAGGCTTTGTGCGTCAAATATTAGGTTGGCGCGAATATATGCGCGGGATGTATTGGATGAAAATGCCCGAATACCGAACTACCAATAAGCTAGAAAACCACAATAAACTACCTGATTTTTATTGGACAGGAGAGACAAAAATGAACTGTCTGCATCACGCTATTAAACAAAGTTTAGATCACGCATATGCACATCACATACAGCGGTTGATGGTTACCGGGAATTATGCACTGCTTACACAAACAAACCCTGATGAAGTTGATGAGTGGTATTTGGGCATTTACATAGATGCAATAGAATGGGTTGAAATAACCAATACCCGTGGTATGAGTCAATTTGCAGATGGTGGTCTCGTAGCTACAAAACCCTATGTTTCCAGTGGAAGCTACATCAACAAAATGAGTAATTATTGCAAATCTTGTGAGTATAGCGTTTCTAAAAAAACAGGTGATAATGCGTGCCCTTTCAACAGTTTATATTGGAATTTCTTGTTTGAAAAGCGAGAACATTTTAAAAATAACCAGCGCATGAATATGATGATGAATCTTTTAAATAAAAAAGACCCTGACGATTTAGAAAAACTTGTTAATCGCGCTCAGGAAATCATAAAGAATCCACAAAACTTCTAACCGACGCGTTAATTCACTGTTAATCAAAATTCAAGTTACTTACTATCTTACTACATTTAAATCACTAACCAATATCATTATTATTATGAAAGATATTATTTGGCTTATTGTAGTGATTCTATTAATCGGTTGGCTCGTGGGGTATTTTGGCTTCGCTGAGTCTGTAGGAAGTTTAATCCACATCCTGCTTGTACTTGCTGTAATTGCAATTCTCTACAAATTAGCTACAGGTCGCCGACTATAACAACCAAAAATTACTAACCTTTAAAAACTTGAATTATGAAACGTATTTTTTTATTCTTATTCCTAGCTGGAATTATGGGCACAACTTTACAAAGTTGTCGGGAATCAACCGGAGATAAAATTGAGGACGCAGCAGATGACATTGGTGATGCTGCAGAAGATGCTGTAGATTAATCACTACTGCATTTACAAGCTGAAAGCCGTACTTTTTAAGTAGGGCTTTTTTTATTGCCAATCGTTTAACAACTTAACGTTAACAAGGGTTAAACCCTTTCTCTAATCCTTAATTGATGGTTAACTTTAAACTAAAACAAATAATATGAGCACCACAACTTTAAATAAACCAATTACAAACCTTCAAGGAACTTGGGAACTTTCTAACGGTCATAAAATGCCTTATCTGGGGCTAGGCGTCTGGAAGGCAGAGGACGGTGAAGAAGTGATACATGCTGTAAAATGGGCACTTGAGGCCGGTTACAGACATATAGATACCGCAAAAGCTTATGAAAATGAGGAAGGCGTAGGAAAAGGGATCAAAAAAAGTGGTATTCCCAGAGAGGAATTATTCTTAACCAGTAAATTATGGAACAGCGATCAAGGTTATGAAAGTACATTAGAAGCTTTTGACAAAACCCTAAAACGTCTGGATACTGATTACTTAGACCTATACCTCATTCACTGGCCGGTAGAAGGTAAATACAAAGACACTTGGAGAGCTCTGGAAAAACTCTATAAAGACGGAAAGATCAAAGCTATTGGAGTAAGTAATTTTTTAGAGCATCAGCTTAGAGATTTAATGCAAGATGCAGAGATTAACCCCATGGTAGATCAGTTAGAATTTCATCCGTGGTTAGTACAAAAAGACCTGCAAGATTTCTGTGCAACTCACAATATTCAATACGAAGCCTGGTCTCCGCTTATGCAAGGAAAAGCTTTCAAAAATGAAACTTTGAAACAATTGGGTGAAAAGTATAGCAAATCACCAGCGCATATTGTTTTGAGATGGGATTTACAAAATGGCGTTGTGACTATACCAAAATCCACTTCAAAAGATCACATAATCAGCAATGCTGAAATATTTGATTTTGAATTGAGCGATGAAGATATGCAAACCATAAACGCATTAGATAAACACGAGCGTATAGGTCCTGACCCTGATAATTTTGACTTTTAAAAGAGCCTGAATTATAATCTATTAATAAACCCGCTTAACAGCGGGTTTATTGGTTTATATAAATTTCTGATTTTACAAAATGGGGCTTTAAATGACCATTGCGGCATAATTTCAGCTTAAATTCTTCTCGTAGCCTAAAGAGTCTTTGTAGTTTTGCCGGCAAATTGATTTTAGAGTTATGTGGAATTTAGAAGGTAAAACAGCATTAATTACAGGAGGGACTAAAGGAATAGGTCGTGCAACAGTTTTAGAATTTGCAAAACTGGGTGCTAAAGTAATCTTTACCGCACGTGACGGTAATGCTGTCACAGCATTTCAGCAGGAATTGGGAGAAGCAGGCTATATCGCTTCAGGGATGGCAGGTGATGTAACTTCTGAAGATGATCAGGATAATCTAACCGATTTTGTTTTTCAGCGCTCTGGTTCTTTAGATATTCTCGTCAACAATGCCGGAACAAATATTCGCAAAGAAGCGGCACACTACGAACCTGAAGAATATCAAAAAATTCTGGACACCAATCTTATTGCTCCTTTTGAATTGACCCGTAAATTTTTCGCTTTGCTTAAAAGATCTGGTAAAGCTTCTGTTATCAATGTGGCTTCCGTTGCTGCAAGTCAGGATGTAAAAAGCGGCGCGCCTTATGCGATGGCAAAAGCCGGACTTTTACAACAAACCCGAAGTTTAGCTTCTGAGTGGGCTGAAAAAAATATTCGAGTGAATGCAGTTTCCCCCTGGTATACCGAAACGCCACTTGTAAAACCAGTTATGGAGCAGGAAGAGCGTTATGCTAAAATCATAGAACGTACGCCACTTAAACGCTTTGCACAACCGGAAGAATTAGCAAGCACAATCGCATTTTTAGCAATGGATAAAGCTTCATACATAACCGGTCAAAACCTGATTGTAGATGGTGGTTTAAGTGCAAATGCTCTCTAACCCGAATTAAATTTTATACCGAATTATTTGTAGCCCTGTGCCTGCAAATCAAAAAGCTCTGCATACAATTTAGAGTTCTGCATCAATTCGTCATGGGTTCCCAATTCTAAAATTTTACCAGCTTTAAGAACCAGAATACGATCGGCCATACGCACCGTACTGAAGCGATGCGAAATAATGATGCTGGTTTTGCCTTTGGTAAGATCTATAAAACGTTCAAAAACTTCATATTCTGCCTTTGCATCTAATGCAGATGTAGGTTCGTCGAGAACCATAACCATTGCATCTTTCATATACGCACGAGCTAAAGCCACTTTTTGCCACTGTCCTCCAGAAAGTTCCTGCCCGTTTTTAAAGCGTTTTCCCAGTTGGGTATCATAGCCTTCCTGTAAATCACCTATCACTTCATTAGCCAGACTCAACTGTGCTGCATTTATAATGCGCTTATCATCCTGTACAGCGGCGATGTCACCCACCGCAATATTTTCGCGCAGTGTAAATTCATATCTGAAGAAATCCTGAAAAATAACACCAAACATCTTTTGAAAATCAGCTTTATTGTACTGATTGATGTTGACACCATCCAGTAAAATAGCGCCTTGTGTAGGTTCATAAAATCGAAGCATCAATTTGATCAGGGTGGTTTTACCGGCACCATTCTGACCTACAAAAGCCATTTTCTCTCCGGCTTTCAAAGTAAAACTCACGCCTTTCAATACTGCATGGTCACTCCCGGGGTATGCAAAATGAACATCTTTCAGCTCAAAACCGGTATGAATTACTTCAGGAAGTGGTAGAAATTCCCGGTTTTCATCAGGTATTTCAAGATCTATAAAGTCAAAATAATCTTTAAGGTATAGAGCACTTTGTGTAATTCTTGTAAAGTTTGTAAAAAAGGTTTGCAAACTATTCCTTAGACGGTTAAAAGAAGCCGAAAGAAACGTCAATTCACCTATAGTAATCTCACCATCTAATACACTTTTAATTATTACCAGATAAGCCGCATAATAACAAACCACGCCCAGCACATTAAAAATAGCACTGTAGATACTGCGTTTTACGGTTAACTTTTTATTGATGTGGTAATACCGCTCGCTTAAGGTCTTAAAACGCTTGGCAATAAAATCTGTGAGACCAAAGAGTTTGATCTCTTTAGCAGTCTTATCATTTGCACCTATATATCTTAGGTAATCCAGTTCACGACGCTCTGTAGTCCAACTGCGAGATAATGAATATTGTTGCCCGCTAAACCGAATCTCATTGATAAAAAGCGGGATGATACTCAAGGCTAACAATACGATGAGCAGTGGCTGAAAGTAAATGAGACCCGCGATTAAGGTACTTATAGATATTAAACTTTGCGCCTGTGCCAGCGACATACTCATCAGACCTACACGGCCTTGAGTTTGTTGTCGCGCACGCTCTAATTTATCGTAAAACTCGGAGTCCTCCAGCTGACTCATATCTATTTTGCTGGTTTTACGAATCATCGTTTCTGAAGAAATAATGTTGTATTTATCACCAAGAAGACCGTCTGTGATTGCAATAACTCGGTTTATAATATCAGCAAAAACGGTAATAGCAAACTCGAGCAAGACGTAATTCCATAATTGACCATAGTCTGCCTGAGGAGCTGCCACTTCAGCTATAATTTCATCAATAATGAGTTTTCCTACCCATAAAATAACTACCGGCGAAAATGCATTCACCAGCCTGCATACCAAGTTAATGGTAAACAGCAACGGACTAACGCTCCATATTTCTTTAAAAAATCGAGGAATATAACGCAGCGCCTGAAACGAAGCACGTACGTTTGTTTTTTTAGTATCTGAGATACTTTCTAAACTTCTTGGCATAGAGCAAAGATACAGCGAAGCGCTTTGGGTAAACGCTAAAAGATCTGCTAAATTCTATTACAATGTACAATCACAATATGCATCATTACCCTTACCTAACCGGTATGTCAAAGTAATACCTACAAAAGTATACCAGTCATTGTTAGAAAAATCGGGTAATTTATTGGGAGCTAACTGTGCATGATCAGGATGACTCCCATCAAGATTGTCTGTCATTGTATAGCGCGGAGAAAGTTCAAGACCTAACATAAAATTACTCCCAACGAAAGTTTTAAAACCTAAACCAAAAGGAACCACCATACGCGTTCTGGTTCCGTATTTTTCTGCTAATACATCTTCAAAACCAGCAGAAATGGGATAATATAATTCGTCATTATAAACAGCTCCTAAACCTGCATGAATATAAACAGCTATCGGATTTTGAGCATTCTTAAAAAATGAGAACGGCACATACTCAAAACCTAAAGAAGCTTCAATACTTGTATTTTCAAAAGAATAGTATAAAGAGTTATTGCGCCCATTACCTCGATATCCATCGGCTGCATCCCGGTCGTTATCATAAAGCGTAAAAAAAGTCACAGTTCCTCTGAGACTTAGCTTTTCGTTAAAATTCATCTTCCCTATTAAACCTAAAGTAGCTCTATTAGGGGCCACAAATTTCTTTTCTCCTAGTTCTCCATAATAATTGACACCACCTAAATAGAGACCGAGATCATAAGTTTTCTTTTGTGCTTTTAACGTGTTTACAGTAATAATTGTTATTAGAATTACAAATACCTTAGCTTTCATCAGTAGAGTTTTAAAGTGGGCGTACTTGACTTACAATAAGATTTGGGGTTGTATTGTATATTTATAAAACTTAAAAAAGTTTATAATAGTATTCTTACATTTCAAAACATTATTATTTTTAGTTTTAAAGCTATAACAAATTACATAAATGTCTAACACAGGGTTAATTATAGAAGAGAGAAGCAGAGATATAGGAGATTTTCTGGTAGGAAGACTGCTGCCTTTTAGAAAAAAAAGAATGGTAGGACCTTTTATCTTTATAGATCATATGGGACCTGATCAACTAGGACCGAATGATTATATGGATGTGGATCAGCATCCACACATAGGGCTTTCAACGTTAACCTATCTGCTAGAAGGCGAACTCATACACGAAGACAGCATCGGCACCTATCAACGTATCAAGCCGGGTTCTGTCAACTGGATGGTTGCCGGTAAAGGCGTTACCCATACAGAGCGTACTCCTAATGATTTTAGAAACGGAAATACGTTTACAATGCACGGTTACCAGATTTGGGTTGCACTGCCTAAAATGCTGGAATTTACAGAACCTGCTTTTCACCATATTGACGCTGAAGTATTACCGCAATGGAGAGAGAATAATGCTCGCTATAAACTCATAGCCGGTAAGGGTTATGGTAAAATAAGCCCCGTACCGGTTCACTCCGATTTATTTATGATCGAAATTATTGCTGAAGAAGACCACAAACTCGACATTGAAGACAATTTGTTTGGAGAAGTGGGAGTTACTATCGTTTCAGGAGCTGTTGAAGCCTGTGGCGAAATTATCAAAGAAGGCAATATGCTGGTTAGTAAAACCAATGAAGTATGCAAGCTTAAAATTTTAAAAGGCGCTCACATTTTTCTTTTCGGCGGAAAACCTTTTGAAGAAGAACGCCACATTTACTGGAATTTTGTTGCAACTTCTAAAGCACGCTTAGAAGAAGCCAAAACACAATGGAAAAATCATGAGTTTCCTAAAGTTGAAGGTGATGATACCTATGTACCGCTACCTTCTTAAGCTTTTGAAGCCTGAATTTTATAGGACTTACGTTTATTCAAGTAAAACAGCACTAAAATTAAACTGCACAGCGCACTACAAAACAAGATGTATAATAAGGGAGCGACACTTTCAGTGACGAGTTGAGCTACAAGAATACTTGCAAAAGAACCAAATATCATGCCTATACTGCCTACCAATGCAGAAGCGCTACCCGCTTGTTTGGTAAAGGGATCTAAAGAAAGTGCCGTAACATTAGGGTTTTGAAAACCTACTAGAAACAACATCACGAACAAAAAGGGATAAACTACCCAAAACTGTAGCGCAAGAAAGCTAATAGCAATACCGCCGGTCGTGAGTACAGACAACGCCAAACAGGTCGCGACTGTTATTTGCAATAATGAAAAACGCTTCAATGCGAGGCGATTAATCTGACTCCCTAAAATAAGTCCTAAAGCATTACTCCCAAAAACCCATCCAAATTGCTGCTCGCTCAGACCAAAAAATTCAATAAAAATAAAAGGAGCACTACTTACATAACTCAACAAACAAGCCATTGTAAAACCTCTGGTCATGGCAAAAATGAAAAATTCTCTATTCTTTAAAATGGAAATATATTCTGTAACGATTTTTACGGGTCTTAAACTCGTAGTGCGGTTAGGAGCTGCACTTTCAGGCAGAATATACGTAATTAACAACAACATTAGAATTGCAAAACCAGCCAGAATGTAGAAAACAGCCTGCCAATCAAAAGCGCCTATAACCAAGCCACCTACAGTGGGAGCTATAATAGGTGCAACTCCCATGATAAGCATTAAAGTAGAAAGTACATCTGCAACCTGTTTCTTTTCAAACAGGTCCCGCACAATAGCTTTTGAAGCCACCATCCCTGCACAACCACCCAATGCCATAAAAAACCGGGCACCTATCAAAACGTTCAAATTCCAGCTAAAAGCACATAAAAGCGCTGTAACAGTATAGAGCATTAACCCGCCAATTAGTGGCCTGCGCCTCCCAAAACGATCCATCAACGGACCGTAGGCTAGTTGCCCCAAAGCAATACCTATAAGGTAACTTGTTAAGGTTAGACCTACTTTACTAATATCCACACCAAAATCATCTGCTACATTTCCGAAGCCGGGTAAATACATATCTATAGAAAATGGACCTATAGCTATGAGGGTTCCTAAAATGAGTACTATGAGATTGCGGGAAGAAGTTGTAAAACGTTTTGCCATATTTTATTCCTAAAATGCAAAATTAGCCTTTGTTATAGAGAAACTAGGACACTAACATGTTATTAAAATTGTAAATCAAAGACAGACTTTCCTAAGACAACGATGTAGTTTTGAGAGCTAAAAAAAGGGAGCTTAAAGCTCCCTTTTTTATTATTTTCTAAATTCGATTAAACGAGTTTTCTGAAAAATTTTTCGAATTACGTCCTAAAGGAGGTGATGAAGAAGTCACATCTTCTAGCACAAGATATTCGTCACTTTCTTTAAATTTCTCCAGAAGTTCATAATTGACGTGGATAGGAATATGCAAACCAGGATATTTCAAAGCATACATATCTCCTTTTCTACCTACTAACTCTAACTTAATTGGTGTTTCCATAAACAAAAGGTTTAATTAATAGTTTAAAAGATTCTGAGCAAAAAAAATGCCACCAAACCAAAACAAAATATCAAGCCTCTTCTATACTGCCAATTTTTCAGATAAAATTTAAATTATAATTGCATAGGAACTTCCATTAGAAGAACAGATGCATCTTCTGAAGCTTTTAATTTTATAGAATCGGTATTTAAAACCCCCAGGCCGTCTCTTCGCTCCAAGACATGATTTCCGGCTGTAATGCTTCCTTCTAAAACAAAAACATAGAGCCCGTTACCCTTCTTATTAAAAGTATACTCCAGCTCTTTGCCAGCTTCTAAATCAGTAAGATTAAACCAGGCATCCTGATAAACCCATACTCCTTCATCCTTCTTATTTGGAGAAAGCACTTGTTGCAATTTGTTTTTTCGGTCTGCTTTATTAAGCGTTATCTGGTCATAGCGCGGCTCAACGTTTTGTTTATTAGGAATAACCCAGATCTGAAGAAATTTCACTTCTTCATCTTTATTCTTATTATACTCAGAATGTTGTACTCCGGTACCGGCACTCATCACCTGGATATCACCTTCTTTAATAACCGTAGTATTTCCCATGCTGTCTTTGTGCTCCAAATCACCGGAAAGCGGTATCGAAATGATTTCCATATTTTGATGCGGATGTGTACCAAAACCCATCCCGCCACTAACCTGATCGTCGTTCAAAACGCGTAAAACACCAAAGTTCATACGCTCAGGATTGTAATAATTAGCAAAACTAAAACTGTGTTTACTGTGTAACCATCCGTGGTTTGCATCACCGCGGGTATCTGCTTTATGAAGTATTGTTTGCATATCTTTTTATTTAAAAAAACAGAATTTTATAATTCTTAAAAGCCTGTTTATTTTCACGGGAGTAGTCGTTAGAAGCGTCTTTAAATTACGGAATGTGTAGAGTTGGTGTAGCGTTAAATTTAAAATAAGCAACCTTATACAAAACATGCTAACTAAAAGCTTTGTACTTTTAATACTCAAAAACTCTTTTTAAATGAAAAAAACGCTACTCACCTTACTTGCGCTGATGGCACTTGTGGCATGTAAAAATGAATCAAAAACAGAAACTATAGAATCATCTGTAGAACCCGTTAAACTTGACCGCACTTCCGAAGAGGAGATCGCTTATAAGATCGCTCAGGCAACTGGTATCGAAAATTGGGATGATGTAGCTGAAGTACAATTCACATTTAATGTAGATCGTGGTGACAGTCATTTTGCCCGCAGTTGGAAATGGAATCCAAAATCTGATGACGTTACAATGATGAGTGAGCAAGATACAGTTGCTTATAACCGTAAAAACGTAGACAGCCTTGCTATGAATGCTGATAAGGGATTTATAAATGATTCCTTCTGGCTACTGGCTCCTATGCATTTAGTCTGGGATGAAGGAACAGTGCTTACGGTTCAAGATACCGCTACTGCGCCTATGAGCGAACAAAAAATGAGTAAGATCACGTTGACATATGATGGCGATGGTGGATATACGCCGGGTGATGCTTATGACTTTTTCTACGATGATGATTACAGAGTAAAAGAATGGATTTACCGCCGCGGAAACGTTTCTGAATATTCTATGGTAACAACCTGGGAAGGATATGAGGATTATAATGGAATAGAGATCGCTTCTGACCACAAAGCTCCTGAAGACGCTGTGCATTTATACTTTACAGACATCGTAGTAAAAACAGAAGAAGACTAGATTTCTTTTTTTTTCAGAATACAAAGCTCATCTCATTGATGGGCTTTTTTTAGTTTCGTTTTAAACCTAAAGCAATGATACCCGCGATGAGTGTAAAGCTCAACAGGGCTATAAAACTTCCTTTTAAACTGAACGTTTCTGCTAAAAAACCTAAAAAAACAGGACCTAACAGTAAGCCTACAAAACCGGTTCCTGCTATAAAACTGATACCTTCTGAAGCTTGTATACCTTTTAAATTTCCGCTGTATCGAAATAATTCAGGAACCACGATAGACAACCCAATTCCTACAAGTCCAAATCCTGCTAACACGATCATTGTTGTTTCGGTTAAAACCAATCCAAAACCTAAGGTCGCCACAAAACATCCCACAATCATAATAAAACGTGAACCAAATCGTGCGCTTATTGCATCACCAAAAAAGCGACCCAGCGCCATGGTTCCATTAAAAATTGTATATCCTAAACCCACCAGAGTTGCGGCCGCAAGGGATACTTTTTCCAGGTATAATGCGCTCCAGTCAACGATTGCTCCTTCTGCTGCCATCACCAGGAATCCAATCAAAGCCAAACCAATAAGCGGTCTTAAATTGCGTAACTTCAGACTGCCTTCGCTTTCTGCTTCTGTGGTTTTTAGATGCAAATAATTACTGCACAAAATCAGGTTGGCAAAAATCAATAGCAAACTTACGCTAGCCATATGCTGCCAAGGGATCGCCAAATACGGAATCAGCAGGCTTCCTATTCCTGCACCTAACATTCCGCCTAAACTGAAAAAGCCATGAGAAACAGACATAAAATGAACCTCATCGCGTTTTTCTATTTCGGTAACTAAGGTATTTATCGTGACATCAAGTAATCCTGAAAATAAGCCCACCACAAAAAGACTGGCGCATAAAAAAAAATAAGTTTCTACTAAAAATGGACCTAAAAAAACACTACAAAATCCCAGTATAGCGATAAGTGCTGTTTTCCCCACACCTAAAAACTGAATGATTTTGGGTACAAAGGGAATCATACTCAAGGTTCCTAAAGCCATAAAAAACACGGCAAATCCAAGTTCTCCTTCACTAATTGCCAGTTTTGATGTGATCTCTGGTATATAAATCGCCCAGGTCCCAAAAATAATATTGAGCGTGGCGAATAAAAAAACCGGAGTAAAGTAGCGCAAATCGCTAAAGACTAAACGTAGAGCTTTCATGAACTATAGGAGTTATCAACTGCCAAATTACCAAAAATCTGCGTTTAATAGCATATAACAATCCACATATAAACAAACGCTTGATTTGATCACTGAAACCTTAGCGCTAAGTTTGCCTCACGCTTAACGATGTGTTATTTTTACAAACTATGCTAGAAACAGAAAAAAAACACTATCAAAACACCTTAAGCTTTGCTAAACAAGCCGATGCAGCAGATCCTTTAGCACGCTTTCGCGAAAAGTTTAACCTTCCTAAGGACGAAAACGGTAACAACCTTATTTATTTATGCGGAAACTCTCTAGGCTTACAACCTAAAAAAGCTAGAGAATATGTTGCTGAAGAACTCAACAATTGGGCAGAGTTAGCCGTAGAAGGGCATTTTAAAGCTAAAACTCCGTGGACGACGTATCACGAAATTCTTGCTAAACCTATGGCAGATATCGTAGGCGCAAAACCTGGTGAAGTGGTCATTATGAATACCCTTTCTACAAATCTGCATTTGATGATGGTTTCATTTTACAGACCTACTGCAAAACGTCATAAAATAGTGATAGAAAGTGATGCATTTCCTTCAGACAGTTATGCTGTTAAATCTCAGATTAAAGAGAAAGGTTACAATCCTGATGATTCTCTACTCTTGTGGAAACCCAGACCGGGAGAAGATCTCTGCCGTTTTGATGATTTTGAAGCTTTGATGCAACAACATGGCGAGGAAATTGCGCTGGTGATGATCGGTAATTCTAACTACTATACCGGGCAAAAATATCCTATAAAAGAAATAACACAATTAGGTCATCAATACGGTTGTAAAGTAGGTTTTGATCTGGCGCACGGCGTAGGTAATATAGATGCAGATTTGCACGATAACGGTCCTGATTTTGCCGTGTGGTGCACCTATAAGTATTTAAACAGTGGCCCGGGAGCACTAGGGGGTTGTTTTGTACACGAGCGTCATGCCAACAATAATGACATTCCACGTTTTACAGGCTGGTGGGGACACAAAATGGAAAGCCGATTTAATATGCGTGTAGACTTTGATCCTATTGAAGGTGCAGAAGGCTGGCAGCTTAGTAACCCGCCAATCCTTTCTATGGCTCCTATACGTGCTTCGCTTGAAATTTTTGAAGAAGCAGGTTTTAAAAACATTCGTACTAAGTCTAAAAATATTACCGGATATCTCGAATACTTAATCAATGATCTCAATGACCACCGCATTACTATATTGACACCAACCAACCCTGATGAGCGCGGATGCCAACTTTCAATTCAAGTAAAAAATGCAGATCGCAGTATGCACGATGGTTTTATGCAAGCCGGTATTATTTGTGACTGGCGCGAGCCAGATGTTATCCGCGTAGCTCCTGCCCCACTGTATAACAGCTATGAAGATGTATATGAAATGATTCAACGGTTAAAAGAGCTTTTAGCCAAAAAATAAATGGAGTTTCAACTACCAACTAACAAACCACTTTTGAAAAATAAAGAACATATTTTAATCATAGGCGCCGGCCTCTGCGGATCTTTACTCGCCTTACGTATGGCGCAACGCGGCTATAAAGTAACCTTAATAGAAAAACGCCCAGATCTACGCAAGGAAATAGTAGACTCTGGTCGCTCAATAAATCTGGCATTTTCAGACCGTGGTATGAAAGGGCTGCGTCTTGCCGGTCTCGAAGAAAAAGTGTTACCGCTTTGTATTCCTATGAACGGCCGCATGATTCACAACACAGAGGGCGAACTTTTCATGAGTCCGTATAGTGGTAGAAATGAGTACATCAATTCTATTTCTCGGGAGGACCTCAACATTATGCTGCTTGATGAGTGTGATAAAATGCCTGAAATTACCATGCTCTTTAATCAGAAGTGTACCGGTGTTGCTTTAGAAACCGGTGAAGCTACTTTTGAAGATTATAAGACCCAGCAAACCACAACCTATAAAGCTGATGTGGTGATGGGTGCTGACGGTGTAGGCTCTGCACTTCGCAAAAGCATGCTTGATCATCGCAAGTTCTTATTCAGTTACGGGCAAGACTTTTTAACCCATGGTTATAAAGAATTATCGTTCCCCCCCGGAGCTGATGGGGGATTTTTAGTAGATAAAAATGCATTACACATCTGGCCTCGCGGAAAAGATATGATGATCGCATTGCCTAATCTCGACGGAAGTTTTACCGTGACTTTATTTTTATCCTGGGAAGAAGGTAAAGACAGTTTTGAAAGCCTGAATACAGATGCTGCAGTCCTTGACTATTTTCAAAGGGAGTTCCCTGATGCATTAAAATTGATGCCAGATCTGCTGAAAGAATTTAAAGAGAATCCTACTTCCCCATTAGGGACCATAAAATGCTCGCCCTGGCATGCCTACGGTAAAGTATTACTGCTTGGTGATGCTGCGCACGGGATTGTTCCCTTTTACGGGCAGGGGATGAATTCTGCTTTTGAAGATATTCACGTTTTAGACAAATACCTAAACAAGTACGAGGGCGATTGGAAAGCTGTTTTTAAAGCGTATCAAAACGAGCGTAAGGAAGATACGGACGCTATTGCAGATCTTGCAGTTGATAACTTCCACGAAATGAAAGCGCACACCGCACGTCCTATTTTTCAGGAAAAACGAAAACTGGAAACTGCCTTTGAAGAAGCTTTCCCTAAAGAATATTTTTCTAAATATGCTTTGGTCACTTTTAGAGAAGACTTGAGGTATTCTGAAGCGATGCGCCGCGGTCGCGTGCAAGATAAAGCGATTCTCAATCTCATTCACGACGGTAAGTTTACCGACAGTATGAGTCTGCACGACAAGCTTGATCTGGTTAAACAAGAAACCCGAAAAATGCTTCACGACGATGAAGTTGTTGAAGGCCTAGAAGAAGAATAACGATGCATTTTATTTCTGAAGAACTTGATGATTATGCAGTAGCTCATTCTGCTAAAGAACCCGAATTACTGCAAAAATTGACTCGCGAAACCTATCAAAAAGTGGTACAGCCGCGTATGCTAAGTGGTCATTACCAAGGGCGTATTTTAAGTATGATCGCAAAACTAGTTAACCCTAAGATCATTCTTGAAATAGGCACCTACACCGGCTATTCGGCGTTATGCCTTGCAGAAGGTTTACAACCTGATGGTATTTTACATACGATTGATGTTAATGAAGAACTTATAGACTTTCAGAAAAAATATTTTGATGCTTCTGCTTATGCGAAAAATATACAACAACATCTGGGGCCCGCACTTGAGATCATTCCGCAACTTGAAGGAGATTTTGACCTCGTCTTTATGGATGCAGATAAGCCCAACTATCCGGCTTATTTTGAGCTGATCATAGATCGTTTAAAGCCCGGCGGACTCATTTTATCAGATAATGTTTTATGGAGTGGAAAAGTAGTAGAGCCCTTAGACCCTAAAGATAATTCTACAAAAGCGCTTTTAGAATATAACAAAATCCTGGCTGAAGATGAGCGTCTGGAAACCGTATTGCTGGCTATAAGAGACGGACTTACGGTAAGTCGAAAAAAAATCCCGTCTTGATGGAAGACGGGATTAATAATTAACACTTAGTATAAATACAATTCTTTAAAAAAGACTATTCACTATAACAGAAAATATCTTTTTTAGTGAAGAAATCATAGGTTATAATTTCAGGTATAAGATATTACTAAATTCTTATATCTACAGTATAGAACTAAGAAAAAAATGATCAATTTTTATAAAAAGCCGCAAAAACTTCTAACTTCTTAATTATCCTAGAATTTACGCTTCACCGGTCCGGTAATATCTTCAATATTCTTTTTTGCCTCATCGATCTCGCGCTTCATATCTTTTGCTATATCCGTATTGATACCCTGCTTATCTGCACTCTTGGTGATTTCAGTCTTGATATCTTCTGTAGCATTTTTAAGGGTACGCATACCCTTACCTAAACCTCTGGCAATGTCAGGCACTTTATCTGCTCCAAATACCATTACGATAATAAAAACAATAAAGCCAATCTCTCCGCCGCTAATAAAAAGTGGTATACTCATAATACTACAAATATATGTGGAAAAATGAAAAGCCGGTGAATCTTCACCGGCTTTTTAATGGTAATTAACTCTTAAAAAAAATTAATCTTGTGTACCCTCTTTAAAGCTGTCAAATTCGCTTTCCTCTTCTGCTTTTGGCCAGCTGTTATTGCTCACATCTACATCTGCAGTCTCAAGGTCTGGATCTAGCATCACGCCTACCAGTTCTTTATCAGTTGCAAGAACCTTAGTTACTTCAGCATCATTCTTACGCCACACTTGTACAGGGTAAGTTACTTTTTCTTTAGTACCGTCTGCATAGCTATACTCAACGATGATAGGCATGGGTATACCACCCGGCTTGTTGAATTTAACTGCATAGAAATGCTTAGGCGTCTTTAATTTTGCACGCTCTGCAGGTGTAAAATTATCCATCATAAACTCCTGTAAGTTTGGAGCATTTTCTATCATAGACTTCCCTTTCATTGCAGGGTCGTAGTCTTCACCACCCTCTTCTACTACATAAACTGCATCAACAGCACTAGGATCTACACCATAACGAGCTAACATCTCTTTACCAGCAGCTGTAGGGTTACTCGTTAAGTAGTATGATTTTACTTCGCTAACGCCCATATCTACATTTTCTGTAGTATAGAACCAGCCTCTCCAATACCAGTCAAGATCTACTGCAGATGCATCTTCCATCGTGCGGAAGAAATCTTCTGGGGTTGGGTGTTTAAACATCCAGCGTTGTGCGTATGTCTTAAACGAATAATCAAATAAGTCACGCCCCATAACCGTCTCTCTAAGAATGTTTAAAGCTGTCGCCGGTTTTCCGTATGCGTTATTACCCAGTTGATAAACATTTTCAGGGTTAGACATAATAGGAGAAATAAAATTTTGATCTCCTGCCATGTAACCTGTGATCTTAGAAGGCTCTCCACGACGTGAAGGATATTTTGAATTAGGAGCAATAGCTTCTGGATAATTCTCACCAAAATCCTGCTCAGCTACATATTGTACAAATGTGTTGATTCCTTCGTCCATCCATCCCCACTGACGCTCATCAGAGTTTACGATCATTGGGAAAAAGTTATGTCCTACTTCGTGAATGATCACACTGATCATTCCAAATTTAGTGCGATCACTATAGGTCCCATCTTCGTTAGGGCGCCCATAGTTCCAACAGATCATCGGGTATTCCATACCCTGATTCTTTCCGTGTACAGAGATCGCTTTAGGATACGGATAGTCAAATGTCATTCTAGAATATGATTCTAAAGTCTGCACCACAGCTTTAGTAGAATATTCTTCCCAAAGCGGGTTTCCTTCTTTAGGATAAATAGAAATCGCCATCACATCTCCTTTTGGAAATTTTACAGCTTGTGCATCCATAATATATTTACGAGAAGATGTAAATGCAAAGTCACGTACATTCTCTGCCTGAAGTTTCCAGGTTTTCTTTTTTGTACTGTGTCCTTTTTCAATTTGCTCAGCTTCTGCCTGAGTTCTGATGATCACCGGCTTGTCATAGCTCTTCTGAGCTTGCTCCCAGCGCTTCAGCTCTTCTTTACTGTAAACGTCTTTACGATTAACCAAGTTACCGGTACCGTCTAATAAGTGATCTGCAGGTACTGTGATCTCCACATCATAATCCCCAAAAGGAAGTGCGAACTCACCGTTACCCCAGAACTGATAGTTTTGCCAGCCTTCTACATCATTATACACACACATTCTTGGGAAGAATTGTGCAATTACATAGTTCTTGTTTCCGTCAGGAAAGCTTTCGTACCCAGAACGTGCCCGGTCTACGGTATGCTCAGGGATGTTATAATTCCAGCGGATGCTGAATTCAAACTCATCACCAGGCTCTAAAGCTTCCGGCATTTCTACACGCATCATCGTGAAGTTTATCATATGAGGTAATTCTTTACCATCTTTAGAAACTTCAGTGATATTGAATCCCCCATCAAAAGGATCTGTCATATAGCTTGAAACCACAGAACCCGGCTGAATGACCGGTGCCATACCACTGCCGTCTTTTTCCAATGCAGGTGAATCTTTTTTACGAATGTTTTGATCCAATTGCACCCATAAATACTCCAATTTATCCGGAGAATTGTTATGGTAGGTGATGGTTTCATAACCACTGATGGTTTGATTCTCATCGTTCAATTCTATTTTGATTTCGTAGTCTGCTTCGTTTTGATAATAAGCAGGACCAGGAGCTCCTGATGCAGTACGATACTGGTTAGGGGTTGCAAACTCATTATAAAGCTGTCTAAACTTATTGGTGTTTACATGACCCGGTTGCTTTTCTTCTTGTGCCGGCTCTTCTTGCGCAAAACTTGTTGCTCCAACCAGAAGTAACACAGTGAAAAGCGTGTACTTGAGTTTTTTCATAAAAGTTATAATCTATATTAAGTGCTTGTGAATGCTATAAAAGTAAAGATTAACCTAATCTTAGTAAATTATTCAGAAAAGTTTAACACTGCTTTATCATTCTCCCGGGTCAGTAAAAAGCTTTTTTTCTCAGAACCAGCCTTTACGTGTACCACGTTTTTTTGCTCAGGAAAGAGGTCTGTTAGCAAGGTGTTTTCAATCTCTATACGCTTAAGGTTTTGAATATCGGTTACTTCAAAAAAGCAAACCACATAATCTATCTCATCCTTATGACCTATGTAGTGTAATGGCTGTTTCTCTCCATTAATACGTACTATAAATTTACCCTCAAAATACGTTTTGATATACCCATCCAATTTTTTTTGATCGTAAGAAGCATCTACCTTTATGGACTTGTCGTATCGCTCTTGAAACACTTTTTCTAAATCATCATAAAAGACTCGGGTTACCATTTTTAGCGCATGATCTGTAGCATCATAATCTGCCTGCGTAACGCTAAAATAATATTTATGGAGACCGGCTGCCATTAACGGAACTGCGACAACCAACAGAAGAATTAGTTTTTTCATAAGGCTTGTAAAAATACAGATTCTGATTTGCTTTTTGTCATTTCAATCAAAATGCGTTCCAAAGTGTTATTGCTTTTTTTCAATACGTACGCCCTCATCTTTTTTATGTTCTAAATAAGCGGGAGCCTCCTGGAGTAGTAATTCCATCAAAGAAAGAGGATTTTCACTAGCTGCAACAGCTAGATTTGCTGTATTATCCATATACACATAATGCACAAAGTCGTCAATAAAACGTGCCGGGATTTCCAACTGTTTGATATAGGTGCTATCTGCTACCAGATTACGGGCTTCCTGCACTTTGATTTCCATATTAGAAACTTTTACAATCTTTTTGAGATATGCTGTACGCCCACTTATCGCATTAATCACAGCATCTACAGGGATAATTCCGCCACCGCTATGGGTGGCCGTATATAACTTCCGCTCTTCTGAAGTAAGAACGGGACCGGTATAAACAGGCAAACCTGCTTCGGCAGGATCGAAAGGTTTTTCCAGTTTAGGCTTATTCATATCATCCCCGAGCCTTCCACTGAGCGCTACATCGCTAATATTCACATCTGCAAGCTCCGTAACTTCAGTTTCTAACGCTATTTCTATATACTTTCGGGAATAAATCGCAGGAGTAATGACTAACTCTTTATGTTTGAACTGTAATGCCGAAATATAAAGCGTGTCGTTAACACGTACAGGAATCGCAAAGTTTCCACTTTCTGAGGTGATGGTCCCTTTCTGAAGCGTTAAATTGAGAATATGTAGATACTCGTGCTCTATAGAGTCATTGACAATTCTACCTTCAAGCATGACTGCTTCTTGCGCTTTTAGCCCCAAAGAACAACTCAAAAAAAGGATCCCAAAAAAACCGAATAGTTTTGCCACGTGCGTCAGATTAACAATTCCTCTTAAATACGCACTAAAGATAAGATAGTTGCAAACTACTTTTTAATTTTCGCTTTGAATGGCTTTAAATTCTTCGCGTTTGTTAATCAAAAATTGGATCAGATTCAGCTCGTTACCTTGTTCCAGCATCTCCTTGTTGAGTCCGTTTGCAGCTACATAATCCATATACAACCCTATTTTTCCTTTTTCAATATTCAAATTCTTCTGAAAAAATTCGTTAGAATACATTACTGCTAATTCATCTTCTGCAGTTTCGTTCAGGTCACCTTCCGTGTTATCTTTTTTATCAAAGATCGCTTTAAAGATATTCACAAAATTGAGGCCGTATCGCCATCTTTGATCGTCTAGCGCCACATTGTCTACTTCTGAGTAGCGGTCTGGCTTGTTATCTTCTGCGCTCAACTGGGTAGCAGTTAATGAGACTTGGTCATCTATGGTTTGCACACGGTTTACATCTGCAACAATGTCTCCGGTCAGATCATAAGGCGTTACAATAATCTCACTCAATTCATTAACCGTTTCTCTCAAAGTAATATTGATTTGTTTTGAGTTTACAATCCCCTGATCTACCAATACCGTAATCGGCGCAAATTGTAGGGATTGAATGACGAGTTCATCATTACGAGCCACCGCGATATCAAAAGTCCCTTCTTTTGAAGTTATAGTACCCCGCTGTGCTGTTATATTATAGACTACAATACCTCCCGGGCCATCACCCGACGGCACAATGATCTGACCATCTACCATAACACGAGCTAACTTTTGACTGGTTACTGTAAATGACAGAAATAAAACAAGGCATAGGCTGGTAACAACTTTCATAATAGAGCGATTTTTTGGTACTATGAAGTAACAACAAGATTTTGAAATTTCAGGGTAAAACCGGCGTAAACTTTTGTTAAATGCCTTTTAAGTCTGTCTATAATTTTAACTTTGAAAGACCTAAACCTCATTCATTTTGAAAAACCTCATCCTTGCCAGCACATCTACTGTTCATGGCGGTTCGTACTTAGAGTATCTCAAACCGCAATTGGACCTGCATTTCAAAGCCGTTGAACGACTTATATTTATACCCTATGCGAGACCGGGTGGCATTTCTCACGAATTATATACATCAAATGCTCAAAAGTTTTTCAATAGTTTGGATATTGAAGTCGTAGGATTACACAGTTTTAAAGACCCAATAAAAGCTCTAGAACATGCTGAAGGCGTTTTCACTGGTGGGGGTAACACTTTTTTACTGGTTAAGCAATTGTATGAAAACAAAATCATTGCTCCACTTCGAGATCGTCTGTATCAAGACATGCCTTATTTAGGAACCAGTGCGGGTACCAATATTGCCGGAGTAAGTATGCAGAATACAAACGACATGCCTATTGTATACCCTCCTAGTTTTAAAACTTTAGGTGCTGTACCCTTTAATATCAATGCGCATTATCTAGACCCTGATCCCAACAGTAAACATATGGGAGAAACGCGTGAAACACGTATTAAGGAATTTCATCACTTTAACAATGTACCCGTTATAGGGCTTCGCGAGGGCAGCTGGATAGAAGTCAAGCAACGCACCTATATCTTACGCGGTCCCCACAGTGCTCGTATTTTTGAAGCTACAAAATTACCATACGAACTCCCTACAGATTCCGAAATTACCGTAAGCTAGAGTTTCTTCAAAAAATGATAGCCCTTGATCACATAATCTTCATTCAGGTAGAACTTGTGACTGGGAAAATTATGCACGTAACTGTTGAGTTCTGAAGTCTCACAGCCTTGCTCCCGGGCATAGGTGTAAATCCACTTAAAAACCTGCTTCCCCAGACCTTTTCCGCGGTGTTCTGCTTTGATAAACACGTGATCTACTTCACAGGTTTTTCCAGCATAATGCCGTATTGCGAACCACAAGCCAAAAACTCCTGCAAGTTCGTCGTCTTTATAAATTCCGTAACACTGGTAGCGGTGTTCAAACATATCGGCGAAACGTTCTTTAAGCAGTGATTCTTCCACACGGTATTCCATCAATTCCTGCACCAGTGGTAAAAACATGTTAATGTCTTCTTTAAACAAGCGACGGACATTAATTTTGGACATAATTGGCTATTTTTAAAAGTAAATCACCTTGGGCCAAGCCCATAGGTATTAAAATAAGACAGTTCTTGAATTCGAGGAAAGCCTCGGATCAGTTAACTCTCGATTATCGAGAAAAGAAACAAAAGTAATGGATTATACGATTCAACATAGAGAAAATGACAAACGCGGTATGTTCTGGATAGAAGGTGAGAACGGAAAAATCTCAGAACTCACCTATACCGTTAAAGATGATTCTACAATTATTGTAGATCACACCGAAACTAAAATGGAATTTGAACATCAGGGTTTTGCCAGTAAAATTCTGGATCACGCTGTACAATGGGCACGTTCCAAAGCGATCAAAATAGAACCTTTGTGTCCTTTTGCAGAAGTAAAATTTGACGAAAACCCAGATTACACAGACGTACGTGCTTAGCAACTCATCGCTTTCAGTTTTGAACACCAACACCTACACCATTAAAGAGATCAATGCGTCAGACACTTACGCTGTAAGACATCCTGTTTTGCGTAAGGGTCGCCCGCTTGAAACCTGTACAATGCCCGGTGACACTGATGAAGACACCGTTCACCTGGGGTTGTTAGATGCTCAAAAACTCATTGGCGTGGTCACCTTTATGAATGTGGCTAAACCGCAGTTTACCGGTAGACAATATCAGTTGCGCGGGATGGCGGTTTTAGAGGATTATCAAGGGCAACGCCTGGGTAATGTTCTGGTAGAGGCCGGAGAAAAACTCTTGAAAACTAAAGGCATAGAAACCTTATGGTGCAACGCCCGTATTAAAGCGCTTAACTTTTACCTCAGGAAAGGGTTTGAGATCAGTGGAGACCCCTTTGAAATTGAACCCATAGGCACGCATTACTTACTTTTTAAAACCCTTTGATGAAACGCAGAACCTTTATACAAAACACCGCTCTAGCAACCGCAGCCCTTAGTACATTTCCGCAGTGGGCAACTGCACAGGAAACTTTAGATAAAGACCAACTTTTAGGCAAAGGGAACCCAAAACTTGTGGAGCAAAATGGATACCGATTACGCCCACAGGTCGCAGCGGCTTTTGATAAAATGACTGCCGCGGCACAACAAGACGGCATTGGGATTCAGGTGGTATCAAGCTATAGAGATTATACCCATCAAAATCGCATCTGGGAACGCAAGTTTAAGAGCTATACCGGTAACGGAATGCTGGATCTGGAAGCCATAAAAAAGATCATAGAATACAGCACGATCCCAGGAACTTCACGCCATCACTGGGCAACAGACCTCGATATTATTCAGTCTGGGACCGGGGTAACCAGCAATGTATTGGATCCTGATAAATTTCACGGCACAGGACCTTTTTGCGAACTTAAAGCCTGGTTGGATAAACACGCAGAATCCTTCGGGTTCTATGAAGTATACACCAACGATTATGGTCGAAAAGGCTTCAATTATGAACCCTGGCATTTTAGCTATGCGCCCCTTTCCGTAGGCTATTTGCAACAGTATACCAGTTTGGATATTGCTCAAATCCTTCAGCAGGAAAAACTCTTGGGAAGCGATGCTTTTACTGCAGTATTCATCAATCAGTATAAAACAGAAAATATACTGGACATCAATCCAGCACTTTTAGACTAATCCCTACAACCATCAATTATGAAACTAGGCGGAAGAGCGCTCAAGCTATTTTTAGGCGTTGCGATTGTCGCTTTTGGATTGATTCGCTATTGCGGCAGTCAGGAAGAAAACCCATATACCGGTCGAACGCAGGCCATAAGTCTTTCTACAGAAGAAGAAATTGCAATAGGCCTGCAAAATGCGCCTATTATGGCAGATCAACATGGCGGAATGCACCCGGATCAGCAACTGCAGGATTTTGTAGCTCAAGTAGGTAAAAAACTGGTAGATCATACCATCGCTCAGGAAACGCCTTATCAGTATGAATTTCATTTGCTGCGCAATCCAAAAACCGTAAATGCCTTTGCGCTTCCCGGCGGACAAATTTTTATCACCTATGCGTTAATGGAACTTTTAGAAAACGAAGATCAACTTGCTGGGGTCTTGGGTCACGAGATCGCCCACGTGGTAGGGCGGCATGCTGCAGAACGTATTGCGCAGAGCGAACTCGCCAATACCGTGGCAACCGGAGCAGAAGTAGGCGCAGACGCCGGAATGCTCGCCAGTCAGCTGGGACAAACCTTATTACTCAAAAACGGACGTGGTGACGAACTGGAAAGTGATGCTCTCGGCGTCAAGTTTATGCTGGAAGCGGAGTATAACCCTGAAGCGATGATTGAAGTCATGCAAATACTCAAAGCTGCCAGCGCTGGCCAGCGCGTACCCGAATTTCAAAGCTCGCATCCAGACCCCGAAAACCGTATTCAAAAAATAAAAGAAGCTATTGAGAAGTATCAAAACAATTAATATTATTATTTCTATTGTTATTATTTCAATCTGATGGGACATCACTCCAAAGCGGGAATAAGCTTATTTCTCCGGACTGAGAAGAACGAGGAATGAGGCGACAATAACAATAGTAATAGAAATAATAATAAAGAGAATCTTCTCAAACGCTATCGTGATTGCTCCTCAATCTTTTAGCCTTTGGTCATAAGAGTGATTATCTTTGTAGAACAACTAGAGAAAAACCATGAATAAGAAAGTAATTTTAATGATCCTCGATGGATGGGGATTTGCACCTAATAAAGAAGTTTCTGCAGTAGATCAGGCCAATACCCCCTTCATTGATTCACTCTATAAAAAATACCCACACGCACAGTTGCTAACCCACGGAGGCAATGTAGGTCTACCTGATGGTCAAATGGGAAACAGCGAAGTAGGTCATATGAATCTGGGTGCCGGTCGTATCGTATATCAGGATTTTGCTAAAATCAATAAAGCGCTTTACGACAATACACTTAAAGATCAAAAAGAGCTTAAAGATGCCTTTGCATATGCGAAAGCAAACAAAAAACCCATACACTTATTGGGTCTGGTTTCAGATGGTGGGGTTCACGCCCACATTAACCATGCTAAAGGCTTAATTGAAGCTGCAAATCAGGCAGGCGTTGCAGAGGTTTACATCCATGCATTTACAGATGGTCGTGATGTAGATCCACAAAGCGGTGCCGGTTTTATTGAAGATTTAAACGATTATGCAGCTAACAACGGAGCCAAACTGGCCAGTATTACCGGCCGCTATTTTGCTATGGACCGCGATACCCGCTGGGAGCGTGTAAAGAAAGCCTATGACGCTGCTGTACATGGGATAGGTACCAAAACCACAGATCCGGTAAGCGTGATCAAAGCTTCGTACAAAGAGGGCGTGACCGATGAGTTTCTAGAACCTATTGTAGTTACTGAAAATGACCAACCGGTTGCAACGATAAAAGACGGAGATGTCGTATTGTTCTTCAACTACCGTACCGACCGCGGGCGTGAATTGACACGTATGTTATCTCAGGAAGATTTCCACGAACAAAACACGCATAAGCTGGACTTGTATTACGTCACGATGACCAATTACGATCAGACGTTTAAAAACATCCACATTATTTTTGATAAAGACAACCTGACCAATACTTTGGGTGAGGTGGTTTCTAAAGCGGGTAAAAAACAAATCCGTATTGCAGAAACTGAAAAATATCCACACGTTACCTTTTTCTTTTCAGGAGGCCGCGAGCAACCTTTTGAAGGAGAGACCCGTTTGATCGCCAAGTCTCCCGACGTGGCGACTTATGATCTGCAGCCGGAAATGAGCGCTTATGAAGTGCGGGACAAAATTGTTGCCGAACTGAAAAAAGAAGAGGCAGACTTTGTATGCCTCAATTTTGCCAACCCGGATATGGTGGGGCATACCGGTATTCTGGAAGCCGCAGTAAAAGCTTGTGAAGCCGTAGATGCCTGTGCCAAAGACGTGATCGAAACCGGAATCGAACACGGTTACAGCAGCATTGTGATCGCCGATCACGGAAACTGTGAAACCATGGCAAACGAAGACGGTTCGCCAAACACAGCACACACCATCAACCCGGTACCCATTATTGTGGTAGATAACGACATCACAACCGTAAAAGATGGGATCTTAGGGGATGTGGCTCCAACCATTTTAGATATGCTCGGTGTAGATAAACCGGCAGAAATGGATCAGGAAAGTCTGGTAAGCTAAAAAACAAAAGCTATGAACATGTACAAACTACCTCTGGTTGCTTTGGCACTATGTGCTCTGATAAGCTGTAAATCAAAAAGTACAGCAACTGCAACCCCCAAAGCTCCGGAAGCTCTTGTTGTTGCTGAAGCTCCTGAAAAACCGGAAGCTCCGGCAGTACAACAACCTCAAATGCTAACCGGACCTGCCGAGCGCAGTCAGCTGCAAAGCGGTGCTTTTGGCGAATGGTTTAATCCCTTCTATGCCTCGTACCGGGTTGACGAAGATCTTGCTAAGGAGCTTAAGCCTTTGCTCAAAGATGTAGACATCACCCTGTTTATGGGCACCTGGTGTGGCGACAGCAAACGGGAGACCCCGCGTATCTACAAAATATTTGATGCGGTTGACAAAAGTGATGAGGTAAAATTAATCACTGTAGACCGTAGCAAAACTACGCCACAGGGATTGGAAGAAGGCAAAGACATCAAACGCGTACCCACGCTTATTTTAAGCAAAGACGGGAAAGAACTGGGGCGTATTGTTGAGTACCCCATTGAAAGTCTTGAAGCCGATATGCTGAAGATTCTAAAAGGCGAACCCTATAAACACGCTTATGCCGACTAGGCACGAGCCGGGCAGACACTATTTTAAAGCGACAGTTTATTAGGAACTGTCGCTTTTTTTATGGGTTTTAAGGAATGCCGTAAAGTGCTGTAAACGGAAAGAACTATATTTAGCCTGATTAAAGGTTAACGAGCTGTGTGCAAACGCTTGTAAACATTTAAACATAATAGATATAACACAACTTGTTGTGTTATCCGTACGTTATGCACAAGCTGAAAAAACATTGAGATATTACATTGGAGCATATTATTTGATTAAACTTCGTAAGTCTAAATTTGGAACTTATGAAGGTAAGGAGTTGCATACTTGTAGCACTTGCATTAATGATTCATACTTTGACGCTTGGTCTATTTCTTGGACTGAAAATGGAAAAATAATTAGTCAAGAAACTAAATCGGATTTTAATCTTGACAAAAATCTTATTGGGCGAATTCAAAAATGGTCTGACCAAAAATTTGAGGAAAATAAAATTGGTTGGATTTGTACTTTTGCGGACTTAAAAACTCTGACTGAATATAAAAAATCTTTCTTCCCAGAAGTCAAGGCTGAAATCTTGAGTATAAACTTTCCCGAAACCGAAAAAACGGAATTTTTAGAACTATTCAATCCCGAAAAATCAAGTAATGGAGAAATCGGACTTTCTAAAAACTTAAAAAAAGGAATAATAGAAAGCGGAACTGAATTGACACTCGGATTTGACTTAATTGGAATTGAATCAAGTGGAGAATTTCATAGTTTTCATTGTCACGATTTAGCAAGTGATTTAATAGAAAAATTTGGAATTGAAATAAACGAATTTGGACTAATTAAGGAAAATGATCGGTGGAACGAAATGGTAGAATATATGAATGACGAAAAGAATGGATTTGAGCCAACACCTTGGTTTTACGTTAAAATTAATAAAATAAAAGCCAGTGCATAACACCGGTAACCGCTGCACAAGTCTATAATTTCTTAGAATACCGATTCATTTTAGCCGCTTTTAAGCGGTTTTCTAGTTTTAGACCATTGGTGCACTTGGGAAATTTACATAAGTTAGTAAAGCTTTAAATGCTTCTATTGGGCTTGTTTTTTGTCTAAAATTCAAGCCAAGCGTCCCTGCCCCACTTTTGCTACGTTTTTCAATAAACTTCAAGTACTTTTTGAGGTTGTATGCGATGGCCGAGAGCTGCATGCATTTGTTGGCTTGCTTTAACCCTATGGTGTTTACCTTCCTTAGCCCCATAAACTGAGTTAAGGTGCCAAAGACAGGTTCTACCGTGCTTTGCCGTTTGCCTTTCATATAGCGGCCTTGTGGACTTTCTACCCGGGAGATGTTGCGCTGGTATTCTGCTCGATAATACGTGACGCTAAACTTCTTTTCCTGAGCGCTTTTCCCCAGACAGCTGCTCCGTATAGGACAGTCAATGCATACGTGCTTGCGACAGCGGTATTCCTTCTTGCGGGTGCCCGTTCTGTAATCGTTAAACTCTTTGGTAAACGGGATGATCTTACCCTGTGGACACAGGTAATGATCTTTGTTTTCAACATACTCAAAGCCATCAGGCCCGCCTTTAAAAGTCCCGTGAGGCGGTATAAAACTTTGGAGTCCCTGACGCTCTAAAAATGCGTAGTTCTCGCCGCTACTGTAACCCGTATCGGCTACACAATTCTCCCAAACCAGACCTTGTTGCCACAAGCGGCGCTTTACCCGTTTTACAATATCGGGAAGTTGTTGATTGTCTTTGCCATCGGCGTGGTAAGCTTTGATGTCGGTGATCACGTGATGACCTGTATCTACACTTAGTTGGCTCAGGTAATTGAGTTTTCTGGCTTTGCCTGGTTTTACACTGATGCGTGCGTCAGGGTCTGTGGGACTGTAGTGGGTTTTATTACTGGTATACTTACTTCCCTTATTGCCTGCTCCCGGTCGCTGGTCCTGATCTTTACTCCAACGCTTATTACGGGTAGTAATAGCCTTAAGTTCCTTTTCGTTAGCGGTTACGCTGCGTTGACCTTTGTCTGATTTATCACCTTTACTCTTACGAAACGGCTGCTCTTTGTCCATCGCACTGATGTGACGAACTTTGCGCAGGTGAGATTCCAGTTCTTCCTCTGGCACTTTAAGTTCCAGGCTATCCATTGAAGCGTTGGCTTTTACCGGGGCGCTGTCAATAGCTTGGGTATGACCGCTCACCATCCCGGCTTCTACACAGAGGCTGAACACTTTAGTAAAAACCGATTCAAATACCTCTTCAGGGAACAACTGCCGTGTGCGGCTGATGGTTGAATGCCAGGGTAGCTCCTCATCAATATCATACCCGATGAAATACAGGATATCCAGTCGCATACTGCAATGTTCGATAAGCTTGCGGTCGCTGATGATATTCTCTAAATAGCCCACCAGACAGAGCTTAAAGAACACCACCGGATCTATACTCTTTTGACCGCTACTACCGTAAAAGCCACGAGTGAGGTCGTAGAGAAAGTCTAAGCTTAAGGCTTCTCTCAATCGGCGATAAAAATTGGTAGGTGGTACCCGATCACTCAACTGAAAACTGTTGAAGAGTTGCTCTTGATATACTTTTTTTCCTTGCATACCATGAAATTACAACTCAACTGTAAATTAAGTATAACCTGTATGTTAGCTTTTTGCTAACTTGTGCAACAGGCACACCGTATATAACAAATAGCTAAGGGTTTCCTAAACTGTAAATTTGGTATATTTGGTAAGTCGCCAAATCTTTTGCTTTTGGCTTTTGAACTAAAAAGATAAAAACAAAATACAAAAGGTTTAGCTTGTTGCGAGATTGAAAAATAACTCATATTCTCACGCTACTTGTCATATACAATTACGTTGGCAACCATTTTGACAGGCTCTATGATTATTAATGTCGTAGAAATGTCCTATAATGTCAGGTAAATGTCCCTATTAAAAGTATTGATTCTTCATATTTTTGCATCGAATTCAATTAAAAATTATGAAATCGACTGGAAAGATAATTTCTGATGTTCGAAAGCAAAAAGGCATTTCACAAGAAGAATTGGCGATAATGGCCAAGGTTAATTTAAGAACTATACAAAGACTGGAAAACGAAATAAATGAACCAAGGGATACTACTTTAAATTTGATTTGTGAAGCTTTAGACATAGATCAAAATGAATTTAAATCTCAAGTAGAGAAAGAAGATTCTGGTATACTGATTCAAAAACTGATAAATACTCTATTTCTATTCTTTTTAAATATTGCAATAGGGTCTTTTATCATATACTTGACGGTTTATGACAGTGCAAATATATATACTAGAACCGGTGCACTCTTATTGTGCATTATAATTCCATATTTAATTGTCTCATCAACCCCTAATTCTAAGAGCCATATGCGGCTTATTAAATTTGGAACAGGTTTTATTATTTTAATTATTTTTTTGCTTTTCCAGGTTAAATTGGAGACTGCTATACTTAGTGGAGCTATTCCCTTCTCGATAATAAGTCTGGCTATACTTTTCTATGGTAGTTTTATTCATTTTAAGAAATAAAGAATCAAAATCTTTTTAATATTTCTATTATATCCGTTTAATTATTTCGAATTATGAAAAAATTCATCCAATCAAAATTCTCTAAATTAGAAAGAAAGTCTTTCGTAAGCATTTCAATATTGTTGTTACTTGTAATAGGATGTAATCAACATACAAAAAAAACACCGTTTAAGAAAGTATCAAACTCAAATAAAACCACCATCAAAGGCAAGGTTCATAACTGGCCTACAGACACAGTTTACTTTGCTACTTTCCCGTTCTATTCTCCGTATTCTACCGTAGAAGGTTATCAAATACTAACCCAGGATAAAAGCTTTGAGTTTCATAAAAATAACGTTGATAAACCTTTTATTCTTTTTCTAACACCAGAACGAAAGTTTCTTGACTTAAGAAATGATGTATTATTTGAAAATTTGACAGATGAATACTATAGAGGATATTGCCAAAGGTTCTACGATTACCCAATAACTACATACTTAATAGAGCCAGGAACTGAAACAGATGTTGAATTGACAAAAACGACACGCTATGGAAAGACACTTATTAAATTCTTAAATTCAAATAAGTTTAACACAGAATATTATCAAAAAACATTTGTATTAGACGGTGGGCTTGACGAGGTATTAGATCCAAGATTCGATCCAACATTAAAGGATCTTAAAAACATTGATAATGCAATTAGAAATTTAAAGAATAAAAAAAATGAATTATTAGCAGAATTAGATAAAGAAAAGCAATATATAAGCCCATTCTTATATGCATACACACAATCAGAAATCGAATTTGGGAGTAAAAAAGAATTTCTCAGATATTTACTATTAGATCATAAAAAGGAAGCATCAAAATTATTTAGAAATGAACTCCCAGAAAGAATAAATAATATTGTTGAATTTAATAAAGAAAAGATTGATTATGCCACTCTAATAAGCCAAGAGTATAATGAGTTTCTTGAATTATACTTAAATTTTAAATTTAGTAAGCTAAAAAAGAAGCTAATTACTTATAAAGAGTTTGATAGAGAGAAGTTTGACTTTGCCTTAAAAGAGCTTCCACAAGTATCAAAATATTATTATTTGGCAAATAATCTTTTGTATTTAAAATACAACGGCCAATTAAATGAGTTGGTAACTAAACTTACAGACTTATATCCTAATGGTGAATTAAATGATGAATTATTGAAAAAATACAATTAAAAACGGTTGCCAACAACGGCTCATCGCAAATAACGGGTATTGTCGAAAAAGTGTAATTTTAGAAACCAGAAAAGAAACAAATAAGCCGACAACTCCGCGTCCCTACTCCCGCAACTTGCGATAGCCGAGACCGTCAGACTGTCTCAAAACCCTAGGATATTTTATTTAAAAAGATTAATTTCATGGATGGAATATCGACAAGGACAACCCCGCGAGCAACTTACCTTATACACGACCTGTTTAGATGATATGATCCCTCTGGATAACAGTGTGCGACTCATTGATCAGTTTGTAAATCTGTTAAATCTCCAAGCGCTGGGCTTTCAATCTAGAGCTACTCAAGGCAGACCGCCTTATGATCCTGCAGACCTTCTTAAACTTTATATTTATGGGTATATGAACCGGATGCGTTCCTCCCGCATATTGGAAAAAGAGTGCCAGCGCAATATTGAAGTAATCTGGCTGATCAAAAACCTGCAGCCTGATCGTAATACCATTGCCCGTTTTAGAAAAGACAACCCAAAGGCCATCAAGCGGATATTCCACCAGAGCGTGCAATTGGCGCGTAACTTCAACCTGATCGGGGCCACGCTTATCGCCGGTGACTCTACTAAACTCAGAGCCCAAAACAGCAAGAAAAATAACTACAACAAAAAGAAGGTACAGCGCCATCTGGAGTATATTGATAAAAAGCTCGAAGAACATAATCACGAACTGGCCAACGCTGATGGAGACCTTAAAGAAGAAGTACAACAGCAAATAGATAAGCGTAAAGCTCAATGTGTAAAATACCAGCAGATCCAAAACCAACTGGAGCAGGATACCTCTTCTCCCAATCCGCAACTATCAACCTCTGATCCCGACAGCAGACATCAAATCGTACGCGGAACCATTACCGAAGTATGCTACACCGCCCAAACCACCGTAGATGCTCAAAACAAAATCCTGATCGATTATAAACTCACCAACGCTAATGATAAAAAGCAATGGGCGGTATGCTCACCAGAGCTAAAACCATCTTACGCACAACCCACTTCACCGCCCTTTATGACAAGGGCTATCACACAGGAAGTGAGTTCTACACTGCAGATCAATTAGGTATTGCTACTCTGGTAGCCATACCTGCTATAGGAAGAAAAAGTCAGGCCCCGGACCCCAAATACAATGCAGAGCATTTTAACTATAATCCGCAGCAAGACACTTATACCTGTCCGCAGGGCAAAGTACTTAGCTCCAATCAAACACAGTATAAAGCGCGTAACTACACCTTTAAACAATATAAAACCAAAGCCTGTAAAACCTGCCCGGTACGAGATAATTGCACTACTTCAAAAGTCAATGGAAAGGTCATACAGCGCAGTCAGTACACGCAAAACATTCAGGACAATGCTAAACGTATTGCTCAAAGCGGTGAGCTTTATAAAAAGAGGCAGGCCTTAGTGGAGCATCCTTATGGTACGATCAAGCGCCAATGGGGCTTTGATCATATCTTGACCAAAAGAGGGCTGCAAGCCGCATCTGCAGATCTAGGAATTATGCTTTTGGCTTACAACCTGAAAAGGTTCTTCAAGATTAAAATATCCCTCAAGACAGCTATAAAACACAGCTTCTTGCGCATTTTAAAGCTATTAGAGGGCTTAGAAAGGCTCAAACTTCAAGTATATCAACCAAAAACTCAAAACACCTCATATGCAGTTTGTTTTGGATATCGTAGTCACTTCAACTACTTTTAAAGCATAAACAGGTAGTTTTGAGACACACTGCCGTTGTAAAACATTTTGAAAAAAATCATCGTCATATTTTTATTAAGTAGTCTGCTAATGAATTGCGGACAAAATAATGGCGAAAAAAAACAAATTACGATTGAAAAACCAATTCAACATTTTTTAAGTTTTAGCTTAGTTGATAATAGTTTTGTAGAATACAATATTGATACGCTTGCTAATTTTAGGGAGTTTCTAAAAATAATGGATGAAACGGATTGCACAAAAGAGTATGCTCTATTTAATTTAGAAACGGATGAAAAAATTTATAAAATACAACCCTTACAATTTTGCGAAAGTATATTTGATTTTAAGTTAAGAGAGATAATCTATATCAATACGGATAGCATAACCGTAAACTACGAAATAAAATATCCGATTGATAGCTTGAAAATAGTTCTTAAAAATCATCTCATTAATCCAAATAATGATAGAAATTATTCTCTATCTAATGAAAAAAAACTGATAAGTATAAATGTTGACAGCTCAAAAAATATTGCAGAAACAAAAGACTTATTACTAAAGATAATAAAAGATATAAACGAATTAAAGGCAAAGAAATATGTCAATTTTTTGTTTGAGAAAAGAGGGATATTTCCTAAACCAATTATCGTGAAATAAAAACGTTTCACAACAGCGTATATAGCTCATAGCTAACAAGTTGCTTAATCGAAGTTAAAGCATATTTGCAAGGTCGCCAAATTTTTTAATTTGGCTTATTGAGAAAAAAGATAATAAGAAAATTAAAAAATTCGGCTCGTGCTTAACCAAAAAATCATTGCTAATTTGCACGCTACTTGCCATATACAAACACGTTGGCATTCATTGAAAAAACGAAATGGAATCAGAAAATACATTTAAGACAAAAACGGGATTTTGCCATATCCTTCCTGACAAAATTGTCTTGACAAGAGACGGGGTAATTGGAAATGTAGCTAAAGTGACTGTTGGAAAAGACATTGCAAGAATCCTTCTAATCTACGGAGCAATAACAGTTGGACTGTTCTATTTTGCTTATGAGGCATATAAAAATGGACAGACCTTACAGCCAATTTTATTTGGACTAATCGGACTATATCTGATTTACGGAATTGTAAGTAGTCTTGATAATTCAGCGACACCAACTATCGACCGAAATAAAATAAAAGATGTAAAACTGAAAAAAGCTGTTAAAGGACTGACTCGTTCGAGATTTGAAGTGCTGTTCGAAGATGAGAACGGAAAAATCAAAAAACGACTGATTATGCTTCCAGGCTCATTGACTGACGGACAGAATGAAACAGAAAAGGCTGTTGAGACAATGAGAGAAGAACAACTATTGAAATAAAAAAACAACGAAATGCCAATCGAGTAGGCGGCCGTGAGCGGTAAGCCCACGGTGCAACTCTTACACCACCGTACGTAAGAGTCTCGTCCCGTACAGTTGTCGGGGCGGCGGTTCGTAATCCATCACTCCAAGGCTCTTTACACCCTTGGAACTATCCTCTAGTTTAAGCATAGGCTATGAATCATCATTGCTATGCGAATTTTAAAGAGAATTACGTTCAGTCCTTCCCTAATTGTGAGACCTATGCAGTTTTGCTGCAACTCGTTTCCCTTAGGTACTAGGACCGCTGCTGACTTCTCCTATACCAACCCGTGATATTGGAGACCTCCCCAGGTAAGAACATCTTCTTTCCCCCGATCCCTGCCGTATCTACATAAATGCACTTTTGGTATTCTTAGGGCTTTACAATGATGTGGTTGCTTACCCAAGCATAAATGCCTCTGTATACGATTCCTGTTTAGCCTGTCCTGAGCAGCGTCGAAGGGTCAGTACCGGGTTTTGTAGTCCCGCTTTACTCATTCTTTTCTATTTGGATTTTATGGTATTCGTGAATGCTTTGCATTTCTTCAGATGTGACCTCACGGTCACCACCCTTGCGGCTTATTAATGGTTCAAAGAGCCTGTCCTGAGCCTAGTCGAAGGATACCCATGCCCATAAGGGACTTGCACCCTCTAGATTAATATTTTACCTTTCAGTAAAACAAAAGATGCCCATACTGGGCACACACATTGTATTTAAAAAATAGGCGAAATAGTGGTTAAATAAAAGCTTTTGGCTCGTATCAAACTTTATACTTAACCGAAAGTTTCGTGCTTCGAAATCGCCTACTTTTCATATACTAAACGCTAGCTTTAATTGAGTAGATAATTCCAAAACAATGTCATTTAAAACTCTTGATTATTTTGCAAGAAACTTAATAGATCCACTATTTGAAGTCTATGAAATCCTCGAAGATGAAATACATGAAGAGCATAAAAACTTATTAAACGACATAAAAAACATTGATTCTGAGAAATTAGATCAATTTGTATCTGATCATCATATTGATGGGTTTCTTAGCCCAGATGAAGATGTAGATTTTGGAAGAAGAACATGTTACCTAATTTTTAATCTACAAAAGGAAATTGCTCACGCTAGAATTAAAAAACTAATAGAAGATAAGGAAAGACCTGAACCTTATAATTCACCAAATCTTTCCAATCTTGAAATTGATAAAAATGGTTTAGCTAATACAAACCAATTTGATTTAAATCTTTTTCGATTTCAAAAGGATGATTATGTTTATCAATTATGCCCAATAACAGGAGCATCTAATTCAAGTTATTGGGTTTTTCAAGCCCTGATTAAATCAATCAAAGAATCGAAAATTGATTATAAAATAAGATTGGATCCATTCATAGAAATAAAATCCAAAGAATATCAGGCAGTGATGTACAAAATGTACGTTCACGGAAAACCATTGGATTGGGATAAATTATTGATTTTAAGAAATGATGATTTTGGACAATGGTTCAATGAACGTGAGAATAGTTTTACAGATTATGTTTGGTCTCCAAAAGATGAGGAAATCCATTTTACTTGCGAAGAATATCCAATACATAATTTTCGCGGTTTATTGACAAGTAAATATTTTCACGCAATCTTTAACAAAGAGACTGGGAAAATCAAACATTGTGATGGAGCCCTCAGAATTTACGATGAGCTTGAAATAAATAGAAGAAGAAAATACCATGTTAGGCAACCTGAGGTACATAAAGTTGCCAAAAGAATTAAAGTATTCCAATTTGACAATAAAGGTCAAGAATTAAACCAAAATGATTTTAGTCAATTAGCAATAAACTTCTTTGTTTGGAATCATGATGTTCAAAACTATTTTAGTGTATAAAACTCAACTAAAGCCAACATCGGTTCATCACAAATTACGAGTATTGTGGAGAAAGTGTAATTTTAGAAACCAGGAAAGAAAATGGTTTAGCCGACAAGTCAGCGTCCCTACTCCCGCAAATTTCTGTAGACAAGACAGTTGCTGCTAAATTTAAAATGACTCTAAACGAATTAAAAACAAATATAAAGTGGTGGGAATCCAAAAGGTGGATATATAATGTTATAGTCGGACTATCTGGTATATTGACCATATTTAATGTTGTAGCGGAAAGCCCCTATAACTGGACATTTGACGACACCATTGGCGTTATCATTTGGGGAATTGGAGCTAATATTTTTTATTCTTTGGGAACCTTAGTTGAACTGTTTGATTGGTACTATTTGAAAAACAGACTTGGAATAAAAAGATTTAGATTATTCTTTTTTATTTCGGGCATATTTTTGAGCTGTCTCTATACTTTTTGGTGTGTTATGGCATATTTTTTATGGTCAGTATGGTAATCAAACTAGATACAAAATCCGCAACCATTGTCCAAGCCTCTAATTCTCAAAAAAGGCTCCGATTCAAACCTCCCAAAGCCTCGGGATTATTCCGCCCTTGGTTTTTTTATGTAACTTTGTTTCTTGAGAGTCTGAAAAGATACTAGAAGGCAATACGAAAAACTGCTATCCCTATTATAGAAGCCTGAGTCCGTAAGCCAAAAACGGCCTTACGTATTTCCAAAAAAGGAAAAATCACCCTTTACTTTCAACCTGTAACACGTTTTTAAAATAATCTGACAATACGAGTTCGCGCGGTTCGCGATCTGGAGCAAATTCCCTGATGCTTTAAAAAAGTTTTAGGACTCTGGATCTTTTATACCGGCAATGCATACGTATTAAAAAAGACCGAGTAACCGCCTATGCCTACCGTATTACCACAATCCCTTCAGCAAGATATTCACACCATCACGCAGATTAGCGCCGTGCCATCTATCTTAAATATCATTTGCCAAACCACCGGAATGCGTTTTGCCGCAGTAGCCCGCGTTACCGATGAGCGGTGGATTACCTGTATGTCTAAAGACGAAATTGAATTCGGGCTTCAAACCGGCGATGAGTTAGTCCTCGAAACCACCATTTGCAACGAAATCAGGCAAAATGCGCTTCCCGTTATTATTGAAGAGGTGACTAAAAGTGATACCTTTCGCGATCACCCTACCCCGGCACAATACGGGTTTCAGAGTTATATTTCCTTTCCAATCTTTCGGAAAAACGGTGAATTCTTTGGTACCCTTTGCGCCATAGACCCCAAACCCGCCAAACTGGATACCAAAGAGGTACGCGATTTATTTGAACTCTACACCCAACTGATTTCTTTTCATATTGATGCCCTTGAAGAGTTAAACCAGTCCAATCAAAATCTGCAAAAAGAGAGAACGATTGGTGAGTTGCGCGAAACCTTTATCGCTGTTTTGGGCCACGACTTAAGAAATCCTGTTGGTACCACCCGTATGTGTGCAGACATCCTGCTCAAAATGGATCTTCCTGAACTTGCCAACCGCCAGGCCAGTACCCTAAAAGCAACGTCCTACCGTATGCAGGGACTTATTGACAACCTGCTTGATTTTGCCAAAGGACATCTGGGTGACGGCATCAGGCTCGAACTTTCAAACAATAAGCAGGCGCTCAAAAAATTGATCCTGCAGGTTTGTAAAGAAATTGCAACTGTAGAACAGGAGCACGAGATCACGACCCAAATTCAGTTAAAAGAAGATTTTGAATGCGACATCAACCGGGTGGGTCAGCTACTGTCTAACCTGTTAAGCAATGCCGTCAAACACGGCGACCCAAACAAACCCATACGCATGGCTGCCCTTGCAGAAGACGGTTGGTTTACCTTAACGGTTTCGAACTTTGGCCCTCAAATTCCGCCTGCTAAAAAAGCAGAGTTGTTTAAACCCTTTTTTACCACCAATGCCACCAACAACAAGTCGGGATTAGGCCTGGGACTCTACATCTGCTCTGAAATCGCCAGAGCCCATAACGGAACCATGCAAGTTGAATCAACAACGGAACAGACCGAGTTTACATTCAGTATGCCCATCAAAGCGCAGAAAAAAAATCAGCCAGCAGACTAATTAGATTTTAAATTCCGGAAAGATTACCCGTATCTTTAATCGGAATACCTGTACCCACCAAAACCAGAATCGGTATGAAAGATGATAAACTCGCGGTCTTAATAGACGCAGATAATGTGCCTTATGCTAACATCAGGGAGATGCTGGTTGAGATTGCCAAATACGGCAATCCCACGATCAAACGAATTTATGCCGACTGGACCAAGCCCAGCCTTTCGGGCTGGAAGAACGTCTTGCTTGAAAACGCCATCACGCCTATACAACAATACAGTTATACGCAGGGAAAGAACTCAAGCGACAGCGCCCTGATCATCGATGCGATGGATCTGCTGTATGCCAAAAAAGTAAGCGGCTTTTGCATCGTGTCCAGTGACAGCGACTTTACCAGGCTGGCCACACGCCTGCGGGAAGCCGGTATGTTTGTGATGGGTTTTGGTGAAAAGAAAACCCCTAAGCCCTTTATTACTGCCTGTGATAAGTTTATTTATATTGAAATTTTAAAAAAGCAAGCCCCCGCTCCTCAAAGCAGCAGTACCAAAAGCAAGCAAAAAACCAAAGCAGAGAGTTCAAGCGTCAATAAAATTGATAAAGAACTCACCACCCTGATACGGGAAAGCATCGATGAGATTTCAGATGAAAACGGCTGGGCATTTCTGGGTACTTTGGGCAGCTACATCATCAAGAAAAAAACAGACTTCGACCCCAGAAATTATGGGTTCCCCAAACTCTTTCCGTTGATTAAACACCTCAACACCTTTGAGATTTCCGAAAAAGAAACCGGGGATAATAACATCAGGCATATTTATGTCAAGAATAAATAAGCGCTGACGCACCAAATCAACGTAGCAGATTTACGAGCTCCAAAATCCAATAAACCATTAGAACTAAAGCATAAAACACCTTGGTCAAGACCCAAATAGTTCTCAATTTGGTGAGTTTAATAAAAATCGGAGATCTTTCCAAAATGCTGCATTCAAGTGCAGTCCATTGCATTCAATTGCACGGTTTAGCACGGTTTCGCATACGCTCGCATAGTTGAAGGCAAATAACAGCCACTTTGTTCGGGCTTTGTTCGAGGATGCTTCGGGAATCGTTCGGAAAAACATAGGTTTTCCCGAACAAAACCCGAACAATACTGCTACCTAATAGCTCTACTACCGAATTTAAAAGATTAAAACTCGATTTAAAACTGCTCTGTTTTCGGGTCAAAACCGGGGCTCAGACAAGGCAACTCCCAGGCATCCCCTGGGCAAAGCCTAGGATAGCGTATGAAGGGTGTATGAAAACTACTTTTGAAAAGCATAAAATTCACATTTCCTTAACATTTCTCAGGCTTTTATAAAGTAGCTGAAACTTTACACAACAGACAGCCCCTATAGGCAGTTTAAACCAACAGCTAAGAGGATGATTCCATAATTTAAGATTCCTAAGCCATACGCTCAGGCCCAAACCATTTAGCCTGAACAGGCTTAAAAAAACACCTATGAAAATCAAGTAGAAGCACACAGCTTTTAAGGGAAAATTTTAAAGGGGTATGATGCAGGTTAGTTTTAAGATGTTACAAGGCAAGCCTTATAAACATGCTTATGCCGACTAGGCACGAGCTGGACAAACAAAAATTTAAAGCGACAGTTTATTAGGAACTGTCGCTTTTTTTAATGATCCCTGCCTTAATTACTAAACGCTGTAAGCATTTGGTACTCGTCTAGTTTTCCCGAAGATTTATAATCTTCCTGTTTTACCATCCCTACGCCTTCTGCGATCCATATTTTGGTAGTGGTGTTTTTAGCAAAAAGCATCTTAGTATCCACATTTTGAGTAATCACCAAACACTCAAACGTACCTGCAGGGGTGGTTACCGATTCCCGGCCGATCACTTTGCGGTCTGTAGTATAAATATGGAAATTCATGTTTATAGCCCCGCTTTTTACTGCGATATCTGTTTTGATATCCGGCAGCCCCTGCCCTACTTCTAAATTGTTGGGCAGTTCAAAATCGGTTCCTGTGATTGCTACAGAAGCGTCTTTACCGTCTAACTGTTCCTGCATGGTTTCTTGAAGCATCTCATTAAGATCCATTGTGATCTTTCCTCCGCTACACAAAATATGAAAATTAGCATCTACAGTGGTTTTGTCTTTTTTAAGATTGGTAACCGTCGTATGCACCGTGGCTTTCAAAGGTATCCCGTCAGTCACCGCTACAATTTCATTCTTGGTAAGCGTTAAGGCATTGTCTTTTTTATCATAAGTAGTGACTTCATAGCGCACCCCTTTGTTTATAGGGTAATAGCTGCTGCAGCTTTCTTGTGCCATCCCTGTTGCGGTAACAAGAAGCACGAAGAGCAACGTAAGTTGTTTAAATAGTCTTGTTTTCATAATCTAGCGTTTGATTCTATACATTTAACGTTCAATGCATTAAAAGTAAATGTATTCTTCTTAAAACTAAAATTTGATATCAAAAAAAGTATACGTCTCAAAGGATTCTTAGAACTCCTACACCCGTGCGTTATTATTGGGTATTTTTGTTGGTGCCCTAGCACAGATACTTGATTCATCTAAAACAGAAGCCCAGGTGTTTACAATTGAAACGCATACCGCCCTTCCGCAAAAAACCCCCATACGTTTGCAAGAATACGGCGTGGGTATTTTTAAGAGCTTAGCGACCAAGTCGGCTCTAAAAAAAGTCCTCAAAAAAAAGCAAATTACCGTTGATGGATCTTTAGCCTCCACAGCAACCTGGATAACAGGCGGAGAACGTATTGTTTTAACACGTCCTGAGTCTGAGACTCAACAAAAGAAACTCGTATTTCCAGTACATGTTTTATACGAAGATGACTATTTAGCGGTGATTCATAAGCCTGCCGGGATTTTAGTAAGCGGTAATCGTTTTAAAACCATCGCCAACACCTTACTACAAAATTTAGAATACAGTCCGTTGAAGGATAAATGTAAACCCCAGCCGGTGCACCGCCTGGATTTTGCAACTACCGGCGCACTACTCGTGGGAAAAACCCGAAGCAGCATCCGGTTACTCAACAAACTCTTTGAAAATAAAGAGGTGACCAAAACTTATTATGCCGTAACTATAGGCAACATGCCTGCAAACGGAGCAATTAACCAACCCATAGATGATAAACCAGCAACATCTCTATTTCAGATTTGTGAGACCGTCGCATCGCCACGATTTGACCAACTCAATCTTGTGGAATTAAAACCCCTAACCGGACGCAGGCACCAACTGCGCAAACATCTTTCAGGTATGGGCAACCCTATATTAGGCGATCGGGATTACACGCCTGAAGCCTTGTTATTAAAAGGAAAAGGCATGTACCTGCACGCATATTCGCTCAAATTTCAGCATCCGTTTACAGAGCAAGACCTGATTATAACAGATGAATTACCAGAAGGGTTTACAAAGTTGTTTAAGGACCGCTAATCGCTATTTTAAATTTAGAAGCTTGTCCCATAAACTTTCTTCGTAAATTTCAGAAAAACAATCTTATTCAAGTCGCATGATGCATCTCATTGTAGGCAATACCGGTTCCGGGAAAACCACTTATGCAAACCAGCTTAAAAGCAATACCAACGGCATTCTTTTTTCTATAGATACGTGGAACAACACGCTTTTTATTCCCGATAAAAAGCCCAAACACAGCCTACACTGGTTTCTGGAACGTATTGAACGATCGGAAACTTTAATACTTGATCTTATACACCAGCTGGAACAGGCCCATGTGGATAGTATTCTTGATCTGGGTTTTTCAAAAATTGCACACCGTCAGAAATTCAGGGATTTTGCTCAAAAAAACCAGTACAAGTATTCTATGCATTTTTTAGACGTCCCAAAAGCTATTCGTTATAAAAGGGTGATGCAACGCAATACCGAGCAGGGCGCTACTTTTGAATTTAAGGTGAGTGAAACAGATTTTGATTTTATGGAGAGCTGGTTTGAAAGACCCACGCAAGGCGAACTCGAGAATACGCGGATTATCACGAATTAGAAGCGGATTAAAATCTGGAGCCTGTAACCCCATATTCCGGATATCCTTTTACCCTCAACTTTTACAGCCCCAGTCTTCCGCGCAGCACATGCCGAGGGACTGGGGTATGAAAACTCCGTATTGATAATTCAGACGCATTTAGGTGCGCTACTTTTAGTAAGCACAACCTGCTTCTAGAAGGCCATACCTAGGATATTTTTTCTTTAAAACACCCCCGGATAGGTGCTAAACGCATAGTCTTCCTGTGTAGCATTCGCAAAAGTAGCCCAGGCGTGAAAACTGGCCTGACTATAGTGCGCAAACTTTATAAACAAACTGAGTATTTTGCTCCGCTTTTCACTCGGTTTTGAACGAACTTGAGGCACTTCACAAGATTGTAGGCGATGTCGTATAGCTGCATACATTTTGTTAGTCTGTTTTAATCCAGTTGTATTTACTTTTCTCAGCCTCATAATCCCGAGCTATCGGGGAGAGTTAAGGTGTCAAAGACGTTACTACCGTGCTTTGCCGTTTGCCTTTCATATACCGGCCTTAAGGACTTTCTAACGGGGCGATAGTATTTAGGCATTCTTAGTCAGAAAGCTTAACTTTCAACCCTAAGTATGGCATAGTGCTTAAACACAACATCCCCAGAATAAAAGTCTATGAAAAACAACCTCACCGATATGATGGGTTTAGATCTCTATCTCTCCCAGCTAACCGATAAAAAGTATCAAAAAACAAAAGCTGCTCTCAAAAGTGCCAGCACTACAGCTATGCCCTTACTCAGTTGGGATATGTGTATGCAAGGACGCAGTAAGCAGCTAGAGGCAGCTCGTAGGCGTATGGAGCGGGATTATATGTTTAAACAGGCGAAAAAATTCAACTGGAGAAATGAAATCAAACAGGTGTTTTCTGAAACCGCTTACGAAGCTTTAATTCTTACGGATGCAAAACAACATATCCTTTGGGTAAATGATGGCTTTACAACAATGACCGGCTATTCAAAAGAATTTGCACTCCATAAGAAACCTACCTTTTTACAAGGCAAACTCACAACTGCCGATAGCAAAGAGAACATCCGTCAAAAACTAAAACTCCAGCAGCCTTTTCAAGAAGTCATCATCAATCATAAAAAAGACGGCGAACCTTATACGTGTGAAGTTAAGATCATTCCCTTATACGCTGAAAAAACCACACACTTTATTGCTTTTGAAAGACAAGTCAGCTCATGAATTTAGAACAGAAAATCGCAAAATCGCGTACTACCATTTTTAAAGCGGTGTTTCCAAACACCACCAATCATTACGACACGCTCTTTGGAGGTACCGCAATGCAACTGATGGATGAAACCGCTTTTATTACAGCCACTCGTTTCAGCCGGCAACAAATGGTAACGGTAAGCAGTGATAAAATAGATTTTAAAAAACCCATTCCTGCAGGTACAATTGTTGAACTGATAGGCTGTGTCACCCACGTGGGAAATACCAGTTTAAAAGTTGGTGTAGATATCTTTGTTGAAGAAATGTATACGGAGTCTCGAGAAAAAGCAGTCTCTGGTGAGTTCACCTTTGTAGCAGTTGACGAGAATAAAAAAGCCGTAAAAATTCTGTAAATCCTATCTGGAACCTAACCTCAAGTTATTCCAGCACGGGGTCGACTTTGAGGTCTATAGCAATTTGAGCAGAGGATAAGATATTATAAACGAACAAGCGCTATCTAAAAGGGGGTCCGGTCCTTATCAATATGAGATTTCAGAGCTCAACATTGCTCTAAATTGGATGCTGTCAAGCAATTCTAATTTCAATACTCCTTATTTCGAGATCATTCAAGACAAGCTCAAAAACCGGGAAGATCAGAACACTTCATCAACTGCTAATATTTACCAAATGCTACAGGCTGCCTAATAGGTTCTTTTTATCTTGGGCGCCATGCAAAAAGAGAATAAACAAAATACATCAGCACAGGGCTATGTAAGCGTAAAAGGTGCCCGTCAGAATAACCTGAAAAATGTTTCTGTAGAAATTCCCCGTAATGCACTCGTGGTGTTTACAGGGATCTCAGGTTCGGGAAAATCCTCACTGGCTTTTGGCACCTTATATGCCGAAGCTCAACGCCGCTATCTGGAATCGGTTTCTCCCTATGCCCGGCGTCTTTTTAATCAGATGCCTATTCCAGAAGTTGATGAGATCATAGGCCTTCCGCCCGCAGTGGCCTTACAGCAACAACGCAGTTCGGGTTCTACGCGTTCAACAGTAGGATCGGTAACTACGTTATCCAATTTGTTGCGTATGCTCTACTCCAGAGCGGGGGATTACCCTGCAGGTCAACCCCTACTTTATGCCGATTCGTTTTCAACCAACACACCAGAAGGGGCTTGCCCCGAGTGTCATGGATTGGGAAAAATATATACCGTAACCGAAAAAAGCCTTGTTCCAGACGATACCTTAACCATTCGAGAACGCGCAATAGCCGCCTGGCCCAAAGCCTGGCAAGGGAAAAACCTGAGAGATATTCTGGTTACACTGGGTTATGACGTAGATATTCCTTGGAAAGAGCTTCCACAAGAACAACGCGACTGGATACTTTTTACTGAAGAAACGCCCACCGTTCCGGTCTATCGCGACCGCAGTCCGCAAGAAGTTCAGGAAGCCCTAAAACGCAACGAGCAACCCAGTTATAAAGGTACGTATACGAGTGCTAAAAATTACATTTTGCACACGTATGCAAATTCGCCAAGTGAATCGATGAAAAAACGCGTTGCTCCATACATGATAGGCACTACCTGCCCTACCTGTAACGGCAAACGCTTGCGACCAGAATCTCTTTCGGTGACCTTCGCCGGTTATGATATTGCTGATATTTCAAGCATTCCGCTTCAAAGATTACACGCAATTTTTAGTCCTTATAGCGATGGCTCAGCTCCTGAGTTAAAAAAACTAAAGGCTACCAATCAAGAAAAAGCAATCGTCACACAACGCATTGCCGAAGATTTTGTGGGACGTATAGACGTACTATTAGATTTAGGTCTTGGTTATTTATCATTAGAACGAAGTACACCTACCCTATCACCGGGTGAACATCAGCGTTTACGGCTCGCTACGCAAGTGCGTAGTAATTTGTTTGGAGTGGTTTATGTGTTAGACGAACCTTCAGCGGGTTTGCACCCGGCAGATACAGAGGCATTACTCAGAACTTTAGCAATGTTGAAATCTGGAGGAAATTCCATTTTCGTAGTAGAACACGAGCTAGAAGTCATTCGTCAGGCCGATTGGCTGGTTGATGTAGGTCCCGATGCCGGAGCTGGCGGTGGTACGGTTTTATACAGTGGTCCACCGGAAGGTTTAAAAGACTGTATCGCGTCAAAAACGAGAACGCATCTGTTTAATGAGCTTCCGCATCACCAATCAAAACGACGTGAGGCTAAAGACTGGCTGACCCTTTCAGGCATTACCAGAAACAACCTCAACAAACTTGAAGTTTCATTTCCGTTAGGTGTGTTAACCAGTGTTACCGGCATTTCAGGTTCCGGTAAGAGTAGTCTGGTCAGTCAGGCTTTGGTTGACTTGATGAAAGAACATCTGGGCAACGCTACTGCTGAAGAAGAAACCGAAGATCTGCTACAAGAAGAAGTAAAAACTTTAGGTGGTCATATTTCCGCTGGAGCAGAACATTTAAAACGTATGGTTGTAGTAAATCAAAAACCCATAGGTAGAACGCCACGATCCAATCTAGCTACCTACACCGGTTTATTTGATACCGTAAGAAAGTTATTTGCTTCCACAGAATTAGCAAAATCCCGGAAATATAAAGCCGGTAGATTTTCATTTAACGTAGGCAAAGGACGCTGCCCCAATTGTGAAGGAGAAGGTGCTGTGATGGTAGAGCTTCTTTTTCTCCCCAGCGTTTATGCTCCTTGCCCCGTTTGTAACGGTACACGATATAATGATCAAACGTTAGAGATCACCTATAACGATAAAAATATTGCACAGGTTCTTGATATGACGGTATCGCAGGCTACTTCTTTTTTTGAAGAAGATCCCAGCGTAAGCAAACCGCTTAGGTTGTTAAAAGATGTTGGATTGGGTTACTTACGTCTGGGACAACCCGCCACCGAACTTTCGGGAGGAGAAGCGCAACGCATAAAACTCGCTAAAGAATTACAGCGTGGAAACAGGGGTAAGACATTGTATATTCTAGACGAACCCACAACAGGTTTACATCCTACCGATGTAGAAAAACTACAAACACAACTGAATAACCTGGTGGAAACTGGTAATACAGTTATTGTTGTTGAGCACGATATGCAGGTAATTGCGGCCAGCGACTGGGTTATTGATATAGGGCTGGGAGCCGGTGCTGAAGGCGGTAACATTGTAAGTGCAGGAACACCTGAAACTGTCGCAGCAAATAAGCAAAGTAAAACAGCTCCCTACTTAAAAAGAAGTTTAGCGGGAAAATAATCCAAAAATAAAAACATCAAAAAGCAGCGGGATTCCACTTAAAAAAAGAATTTTGTTGAGTACATTTATAAACCAATGCTCTTGTTATGCGCTATGTAACGTTCTTATTGATTTCGTTTTTTATTTTGACCGGATGCGGAGCTAGAAATGCTTTCAATGATCCTATCCCAGATCATAAAACCATAAAGCTAGACTCAAAGTATGTAAACGAAACACGCGTGATCAATATCTGGACGCCTTCAAAATACACTGAAGATGGTACTAAATTCCCAGTTTTATATATGCCAGACGGAGGTATAGATGAAGATTTTCCGCATATCGCAAATACACTAGCAAAGCTTATAAAAGAAAATAAGATTGCGCCCATCATACTCGTAGGAATTAAAAATACGCTGCGCGGAAGGGATCTAACCGGTGCCTCAACAGTAAAAGAGCACGAGAAATATGAAATCCCAATGGATGATGGCGCAAAAAACTTTAGAGCTTTTATTACCGAAGAGTTGATTCCTGAGATTGATGCAACCTACAGAACCACCTCAAAAAAGGGAATACTTGGAGAGTCACTCGCTGGGCTTTTTGTGATGGAAACCTTTTTTCTCGAACCAGAAACCTTTGACTTTTATATTGCGATAGATCCTTCTCTGTGGTGGAATGATAATGCGTTAGTATTCAATGCTGAAAGTTATTTCAAAACATTACCAAAACGAGAAACCAGACTTTGGTTCGCCGGCTCTGACGCTGTAGATATTTATGAATTTACAGAAGATCTTGAGGAAAAGCTTAAAACTATTCAACCTCCTAATTTATTGTGGAAGTACAGTCCGGAGCCTGCTGAGCACCACAACACCATTTTTAGAGCTGTTAAAGAAAAAGCCCTGATCTGGAGTTTAAGTGAGAGAGAATAATTCCATTTTGATTTTAAATCAGGAGTTTTTGATGGCTCCTACTGTTCTAATGTTTCAGCAACCCGCCGAACATTCTTAACCTCAAAAAAGCGCACCACTTTAGCTACAACCTGAAGCATCTTGCTTTTAGGATTCATGATCTTTTCGGCTAAAGTCGCTATAACTTTATCCCGGTCTTTGACCACATCATCTTTTTGAACAGCTGCTGCATATTCATTGGCAAACAACCATGCGCCGTCTCGGGCTAAATTTATGCTAAAAGAGACCAGTTTATCTTCTTTGCCTTTCCCAATCAGTTCGAGTAATTTAAATAACGGTGACACTTTTCCCATTGCCGCTTTTACATCGGCGACCATCGAAGCCAGCACCTCATTTATTTTATTAAAATCTTGCTCAAAATCAGCTAAAGCGTCATCCCCTGTGGTTTGTGCCGCGGCAATACCTAGATCTAGATTGATATGGGCATTTATTCCCAGCAAAAGATGTTGCATAATTAAAGCTTCAGAGATTTTAAAAGCATTTGACCAACTTTGAGTGGGCTGTTTTCCCGCCTTATACTGATGATAAGCTTCGATATACCGATTGGCAAATAGGATGTCAAGCTTTTCCATACGAGAATTATCATCAAATTCGTTGGCTTCTATTCCTACTTTAATACGTCTAGTAACTTTGTTGTACAAAACAGGAAAGAAAACCATACTACTGTTGTTCTGTTTTTCTACCGCTATAATTGCATCAAGGGCTGCGATCACCTCATCAATTGTTGTTGCTGCCATAAGTTGATTTAAAATTTAAGTTTTTTTGTGTTTTTTAAGACGAAATACCAAACGCAAAAAACTGATTTTCAAATATTTAAAAATACCCTTATTAACAATCTTTACTAAGAAATAAATGAAATAACTTAGAGCTACCAAATACTCCACTTATGAAAGTTGCCTTTTTCAGCACAAAAAAATACGATAAAGACTTTTTTGAACGAACTAACGAAAAGTTTGATCACGAACTTACTTTCTTTGAAACTGCGCTCAATGCACATACTGCATCATTAGCACAAGGTTATGAAGCGGTTTGCGTCTTTGTAAACGATGACCTCAACAAAAAAACGCTTGAGAAACTTGCTGGTTACGGCATTAAACTCATCGCTTTACGCTGTGCGGGTTTTAATAATGTAGATCTGGAAGCAGCAGCTGAAAATGATATAACCAGTGTTCGTGTTCCCGCCTATTCACCACAAGCGGTAGCAGAACATGCAGTAGCGCTGATTTTAACTTTAAACCGAAAAACGCACAAAGCCTACAACAGAGTGCGTGAGAATAATTTTTCATTAGATAAGCTTACCGGTTTTAATCTCTATGGAAAGACAGTTGGTGTTATCGGAACGGGCATTATCGGTATTTGCTTTGCTAAAATTATGCTGGGCTTTGGTTGTAAAGTCCTTGCTTTTGACATCAAACCTTCTGACGAACTGAAAGGTCTTGGTGTGAATTATGTAGCAATTGATGAGCTTTTAAAAGAAGCAAATATCATCTCGTTACATTGTCCGCTGAATGAACAAACGCATCATCTTATGGATGCTGATGCGTTTAATAAAATGAAAGATGGCGCGATGCTTATCAATACGGGACGTGGCGCTTTGATAGACACAACCGCAGTGGTTGAAGCCCTTAAAAAAGAAAAACTGGGCTATCTAGGTATTGATGTGTATGAACAGGAATCAGGATTATTTTTTAATGATCGTTCTGAAACAATAAATAAAGATGATGACTTTTTAAGGCTTATGTCTTTTCCGAATGTACTCATCACAGGACATCAGGGTTTTTTCACCAAAGAAGCTCTAGAGCAAATTGCACAGGTAACACTGCAAAACCTTAGTGATTTTGAGAACGGAAATGAATTAGAAAATGAGGTTACCGCATAGGTTTCCTATCTTGCTGTTTAAAATATCTTCATTAATTTGCTTGACATGCCCGTTTCTAATAAAACTCCATTAAAGTCAAAACTACATGTGCGTAACCGCAACCGCGAGCCCTATGATCTGGAAGCTTTATTAAAGGTAAAACCAAAATTAAAAGCTCATTTAAAGGAGAACAAATACGGTACGACTTCGGTAGATTTTGCGAATCCTGAAGCGGTAAAATTGCTCAATCAGGCGTTGCTTGATTGTTACTACGGAATTTCAAAATGGGAATTTCCAGACGCTAATTTATGTCCGCCTATTCCCGGACGGGCAGATTATTTGCACTATATCGCTGATTTACTAGCTGAAAACACAAACGGAAAGATTCCGCAGGGAAAAGAAGTTAGAGGCTTGGATATTGGTACCGGAGCCAGTTTGATTTATCCCATTCTGGGCGTTGTAGAATACGACTGGGATTTTGTGGCGAGTGATATTGACCAGAGATCTTTAGCTTCCGCAGCAAAAATTATAACAACAAATGAAGCTCTTCAGCATAAAATTGAATTGCGTTTACAAAAAGAAACTGGCTCTATTTTTAAAGGCATCATTCAGCCAGAAGACAAACTAGATTTCACCATGTGTAACCCGCCTTTTCACGCCTCGCGAAATGCTGCAGTAAAAGGTACACGTAGAAAAGTAAAAAACCTATCGGGTACTGCTTCTAGCACACCAAACTTAAACTTTGGAGGTATAGGTAACGAACTCATCACTGCCGGCGGAGAGCCTAAATTCATCAAAACGATGATTAGGGAAAGTACCGCATTTGCGAACAACTGCCTCTGGTTTACCACGCTCGTTTCTAAACAAGAAAACCTAAAAGATATTTATAAACATCTCAAAAGAGCGTCAGCAAAACAAGTAAAAACAATACCTATGGGAACCGGCAACAAAGTAAGCCGTATTGTGGCTTGGTCATTTCAGAGCAACGGGTAGTCCTTTAAAAACGGTTCTTATTATAACAAATTCATTAGATCTGTATGAAATACCATACTTCAACTGTTTTTAAAAATGTAAACCGTAATTTCACCTCCTCAAAAGTTCTTTACTTTATTTTTTCATCTAACGGAATAGGTTACACATAACGTGCATTAATAGGGAATCTGGTGCAAATCCAGAGCTGTCGCGCAACTGTAAGTAACATACACAAAGCTTTACCCGTAGTAATCCACTGTCTTTATAATCAGGATGGGAAGGATGGTAAACGCTGTTATAAGTCAGGAGACCTGCCTGTTCCGCTAGGGCTTTGCTTTCGCGATCTGAAGCTTGTAGTCTGGTTTGATGCTCCTTTTTTTTTATAGGATAGGTATATCCTGTCCTAAAATTACTGCATCAAAACGCCCTTTCTTCTTCTCATCTTTTAGCAAAGCCGAAATACGGCAACGAACTTTTAAATCAAATTTTTTAATTTAAAAGTTATTCAAATGCAAACGCACATTCTGGGCTATCCGCGAATTGGTAGTCAACGTGAGCTCAAAAAAGCCTGTGAGCAGTATTGGTCAGGCAAGATCAATCTTGATGATTTACATCAAGTGGGGTCAGCGATTAGACAAAGTAACTGGAAGCTTCAACAGAAAGCCGGCATCGATTTGATCCCGTCTAACGATTTTTCGTTTTACGATCAGGTATTGGATATGTCGCTTACCTTCAACGCAATTCCAGACCGGTATCAAGAGCTGATTTCTAAAAAAGAAATCGCAAAACAAGATCTATACTTTGCGATGGCCCGTGGTTATCAGCAAGACGACCTTGACATCACCGCGATGGAAATGACCAAATGGTTTGATACCAATTACCATTACATCGTTCCTGAATTCAAAAAAGATCAGGAGTTCAAACTCTTTTCAAATAAAGCTTTAGATGAGTTTTCAGAAGCTAAAAAAGCTGGGATTCTAACAAAACCTGTTCTGCTTGGACCTATCACCTATTTATTGCTGGGTAAAGAAAAAGAAGCTGGTTTCAACCGTTTAGATCTTATTGATAAGTTATTGCCCGTGTATATTGAGGTTCTTAAAAAGCTTCAGGATGCCGGTGCAGCTTGGGTACAATTAGATGAACCCTTTCTCGCTCTTGACTTAACTGCTAAAGAAAAAGAAGTCTACAAGAAGGTATATAACGAAATTAAAAAGCAATTGCCAGAGTTGAAAATTCTTCTGGCTACGTATTTTGAGGGATTGAAAGAAAATCTTGATCTCGCTGTTTCCCTTCCCGTTTGTGCATTGCATATTGACTTGGTTCGCGCACCTCAACAATTACAAGAAGTATTAGATAAAACTCCAAATGATTTAACCCTCTCTTTAGGTATTATTGATGGCAGAAACATCTGGAAAAACGATTATCAAGATTCGGTAGCTTTTATACGGAAAGCGCTTAAAAGCAAAACTTCTAATCGAATTATGATTGCTCCAAGTTGCTCCCTGTTACACGTGCCTTGTGATCTCGATCTAGAAACCAATGAAACCGTTTTGACTCCTGAAATTAAAAACTGGTTGGCTTTTGCAAAACAAAAGCTTGAAGAACTAGCGACCCTTAAAGCTATTAGTGAGGAAGATGATGTCAACGCTGTTGCTACTATGGAAAAGCTTCACGTAAATCTTGACGCCTTAAAAAGCAAAAAAGAATCGCAACGCATTCATAAGCCTGAAGTCAAGCAACGTACTGCACGTATAACAAAAAAAGACGCTCAGCGGAACAAGGCTTTTTCAGAGCGGAAATCAATACAGCATAAAGCACTTAAACTGCCGCTATTCCCTACTACAACAATAGGTTCTTTTCCGCAGACTAAAGAGGTTAGAAGCTGGCGTGCACAATTTAAAAAAGGAACTGTAAATGCTCTAGAGTATGAAAATCTACTTTTAGAAGAAACTGAGCAATGCATACGATGGCAAGAAGAAATTGATCTGGATGTTCTGGTTCACGGGGAATTTGAACGCAATGATATGGTAGAGTATTTTGGCGAACAACTCAATGGCTTTGTATTTACAAAAATGGGTTGGGTACAGAGCTATGGAAGCCGTTGCGTTAAACCTCCTATTATTTATGGAGATGTAGATCGCCCCGAAGCGATGACCGTAAAATGGAGTTCGTACGCCCAAGGTCTAACTTCAAAAATTGTAAAAGGGATGCTGACCGGACCGGTTACTATTTTACAATGGAGTTTTGTACGCAATGATCAGCCTCGTTCTGAAACCTGTAACCAAATTGCATTAGCGATTAGAGATGAAGTGCTTGATCTTGAAAAGGCGGGGATCAGAATTATACAAATTGATGAACCAGCGATTCGCGAAGGACTACCCCTTAGAAAAACAGAATGGCAGGCCTATTTAAAATGGGCAGTAAATGCATTTTGTATTTCGGCTGCCGGTGTAAGCGACCAGACTCAGATACACACGCATATGTGCTATTCTGAGTTTAATGACATCATTGAGCATATTGCTGCAATGGATGCTGATGTGATCACGATTGAATGTTCACGCTCTCAAATGGAATTGTTAGATGCTTTTGCAAAATTTGAGTATCCTAATGAGATAGGCCCTGGTGTTTATGACATTCACGCACCCCGTGTTCCATCGGTAAAAGAGATGGTTGCCTTGATGGAAAAAGCAAAACTGGTAATCCCGGAAAAACAGTTATGGGTAAACCCTGATTGTGGTTTAAAAACCCGCCATTGGGAAGAAACGCGTAAAGCTTTAGAGGCAATGGTAGAAGCTGCTAAAACGCTACGCGTAGCATCAGAAAAAGAACGTTTAGTGACTCTTTAAACATAACTGTTTAAGTACGCTACCTCGAAGGCAATCCCAGGAGGCATTTGTTAGAAACAAATTTTCAGTTTCATGGCAATCCTCTGAGGTTTTAAACCCTTTGGTGATGCCAATAAAAAAAGGCGACCTCATAAGGTCGCCTTTTCTACTATAATTAACTTGAATTACGCTTTTAGATCAAAACGGTCTAAGTTCATCACTTTAGTCCAGCTCTTCACAAAGTGCTTTACAAAACGCTCACCAGAATCCGCTAATGCATACGATTCTGCTAAAGCTCTCAATTCTGAATTGGAACCAAAGATTAGATCAACACGGGTACCGGTCCATTTTTTCTCACCGGTATTGCGGTCACTACCTTCAAACAGGTTATCATCTTCTGAAATTGATTTCCAAGTTGTGTTCATATCTAAAAGATTCACAAAGAAATCATTAGTCAATGTTTCTGGCTTATCCGTAAATACACCGTTGTGAGATTTATCAAAATTAGTATTCAATACACGCAGACCACCTACAAGCACAGTCATTTCTGGAGGAGTAAGCGTCAACAGCTGAGCACGATCTATTAAGAATTCTTCAGCTTTAATACTGAAAACATCTTTTAGGTAATTTCTAAAACCATCAGCAACCGGTTCTAAGGCATCAAATGCAGAAGCATCTGTTTGCTCCTCAAGGGCGTCTGTGCGACCAGGAGTGAACGGCACTTCGATATTATGGCCTGCATTTTGAGCTGCTTTCTCTACAGCTGCGCTACCTGCCAGAACAATAAGATCTGCAATTGATACTTTCTTATTTCCGCCTTGCGAATCATTGAAAGACTTCTGAATCCCTTCTAAGGTGTTCAATACTGCGTCTAATTGCTCCGGATTATTTACATCCCAAGTTCTTTGTGGTGCAAAACGTACACGCGCTCCGTTTGCTCCTCCTCGTTTATCAGAACCTCTAAAAGTAGAAGCTGAAGCCCAAGCCACAGAAACCAATTCTGATATTGAATGACCTGCGTTAAGAATTGTATTTTTTAATTGTGCAATATCTACTTCTGAAACCAATTCATAATCTACCGCTGGAATAGGATCTTGCCAGATTAAATCTTCCTGAGGAACTTCGGGTCCTAAATAACATGCTTTAGGTCCCATATCACGATGCGTCAATTTAAACCAGGCACGAGAATAAGCATCTGCAAATTCTTCCGGGTTTTCCATAAAATGTCTTGATATCTTCTCGTAAGCAGGATCAAAACGTAAAGACAAATCTGTGGTCAACATAAAAGGTGCGTGCTTCACTTCAGGTCTGTGCGCATCTGGTACAGTACCCGCACCTGCATCCCCCTTAGGTTTCCATTGGTGAGCACCCGCCGGACTTTTAGTTAATTCCCACTCGTAACCGAATAAGTTTTCAAAATATTTATTGCTCCATTGTGTTGGAGTATCTGTCCACGCTCCTTCTAATCCACTGGTGATGGTATCTGCTCCTTTACCAGAGCCAAAGTTATTTTTCCATCCCATTCCCATAGCTTCAATACCGGCTGCTGCAGGTTCTGCTTCTACATACTCTTCAGGATCTGCCGCACCGTGGGTTTTACCAAAGGTATGTCCCCCTGCAATCAAAGCTACAGTCTCATAATCGTTCATCGCCATACGCCCAAAAGTCTCACGGATAAAATGCGCTGATTCAACAGGGTCTGGATTTGCATTATGACCTTCAGGATTCACATAGATCAATCCCATATGCGCAGCGCCTAAAGCTTTTTCTAATTCACCACCTTCATAACGTTCTTTATTGCCTAACCATTCGGTTTCTGCTCCCCAATAAACTTCTTCTGGTTCCCATACATCTTTACGACCTCCGGCAAAACCATACATCTTAAGCCCCATAGATTCATGGGCACAGTTACCGGCTAGAACCAGTAAATCTGCCCAAGAAAGTTGGTTACCGTATTTCTTTTTAATTGGCCATAATAATAGCCTTGCTTTATCTAGATTGGCGTTATCTGGCCAGCTATTAAGCGGAGCGAAACGTTGTTGACCACTACAAGCACCACCTCTACCGTCGTGTATACGATAAGTACCGGCTGCGTGCCACGCCATACGGATAAAGAAAGGCCCGTAATGCCCGTAATCTGCAGGCCACCAGTCCTGACTGTTAGTCATCACATCATACAAATCTTGTTTTACGGCAGCAAGATCTAATGATTTAAATGCTTCAGCATAGTCAAAATCTTCATCCATAGGATCTACTAAAGATGAGTTTTGCTTAAGTATATTTAAGTTCAACTGGTTTGGCCACCAATCTCTATTTGTAGTTCCCTGACCCGTGATATGGTTCATTTCCCCATTAAGAAAAGGACATTTTGCTGATTCATTTACGTCCCAAACTTTTCCGTCTGTTCCGTGATCTTTGCTATTTTGATTTTCCATAAATATGTGTTTATTAGATGTAAATTCTGAAGTAAAGAAATACAATATTTAAAACAAGATTTAATAGTTTTGATTTATAGTTTTTATAAATCAATAAGGTTTACTTATTTAAAACGATTGAATTCTTTAATTTCCCTCAATTTACTGAATTTCAAGGAAATTTTGTGAAGACTTAAATTGAATTTATTGTTATATTAAGTTTAGAATTTCA